>ERZ857882.3541-NODE-3541-length-14599-cov-9.967822_pt1 | contig 14599 bp, 9 predicted proteins | sample MGYA00519697_ERZ857882 | MGnify/ENA primary metagenome ERZ857882 (study PRJEB31778, sample SAMEA3449373) | human gut metagenome | biome: human gut; feature: human-associated habitat; material: faeces | place: United Kingdom | collected 2010/2012 ...
AGGGCATCAGGTTGTTGGGAATGCCCCGGGGGTCTTCGCCGATCATGCCGCTTTCGTGGGCGCCGATGGGGTTGAAGTAGCGCAGAAGCACAACGCTCCATTCCTTGTCGGCGAAAGCCATGCCGGAGAGGATCTGCTCGGTCATGTACTTTGTCCAGCCGTAGGGGTTGGTGCAGTTGCCGGTGCGGCTGGTTTCCCGCAGGGGCATCTCGTTGTCGCCGGAATAGACGGTGGCAGAGGAGGAGAAGATGATCTTCTTGCAGCCCACGTCGGCCATGACCTTGGTCAGCACCAGGGTGGTATTGAGGTTATTGTCGTAGTAGCGCCAGGGCTGGGCGACGGATTCCCCCACGGCCTTCAGACCCGCAAAGTGGATGACGGCGGAAATCTCATTTTCCCCGAAAATTTTCCGGAGAAGTGCCTCATCCCGGACGTCTCCCTCGTAGAATTTGACCTTCCTGCCGGTAATGGCCTCCACCCGCTCCAGGCTCTTGGGGTTGGCGTTGCACAAATTGTCGATGACCGTCACATCGTATCCGCTGTTGAGAAGCTCAACGCAGGTGTGGGAGCCGATGTATCCGGCGCCGCCGGTAACCAGAATGTTCATTGTGGTGTCCTCCTTTATATACTGCGCAAACGCGCATTATGTGCATCTGTTTTCAAGAACATTATAACCCCTCCGTCGGAAATTGCAACCCAAAAAAGCAGCCGTTTTCGTCGGTGTTTCCTGTCATTTCGCATATTTTGCGACCACCGCCCCCATGGCGTCGAACTGCTCCTCCATGTCCTTCACCAGCTTCAGCTGGGTACGGGCGCGATCCAGGTTCTGCCGGGGGTGGCTGACATGGAAGTAATGGTCGCCGTCCAAGTAATCCGTCAGGAAGCGGATGCCGCATTCCAGCGTCATCAGCCGGGCGCCCCAGGGCAGATATTCCAGCTCCGCAGGCGTCAGGCTGCCCCGCGCCCCCTCCAGGAAGCCCCGGGTGAACACCTCATACAGCGAAATGTCAAAATTGACCTTGGTCAAATCCTGCTCGTCCTCCATGCAGTGGTTCGCGCCGAAGCGGATGGAGTCGCCGAAGTCGTTGATGGCGAGACCCGGCATGGTGGTGTCCAGATCGATGATGCAGATGCCCTCATGGGTGTCCCGGTCGATCAGGATGTTGTTCAGCTTCGTGTCATTGTGGGTGACGCGAAGAGGAAGCTTTCCCTCCCGCAGCGCCCGCAGAGCAACGCCGCAGTCCGCTTTCCGCCGCAAAATGAATTGAATCTCCGGGGATACCCCCTCTGCCCGGTTCAGCTTATCGGCTTCCAGCGCGGCAAGAAACTGCTCAAAGCGGCTTTCGGTGTCGTGGAAATGGGGAATGGTCTCATGGAGCGTCCGGGCGGGATAATCCCGGAGCATGTACTGGAACCGCCCGAACGCCCGTCCCGACGCCGCAAACAGCTCCGGCGTAGCCGACTGGTAGCATTCTGCGTTTTCAATAAAGGGCATCAGCCGCCACGCTCTGCCCTCGGCATCGGTCACAAAGTCAGCGCCGTCTCCGGTTTTCACCAGGCTTAAGGTCTCCCGCAGAGGGTCGCCGCCCTCGGCAAGGATTTCCCTGCGCAGATAGGATGTAATGCCCACAAAATTCTCCATCACTTCCTCGGGGTGGGGAAACGCCGCCTGAGACAGCCGCTGCAAAATAAAGCGGGCGGTACCGCCCTCCGGGGCCTTGCACACCACGCAGAAGGTGTCGTTGATATGCCCCTTGCCATGGCGGGCAACGTCCGCGACCGTCCCCGGCAGCGCGTAGGCCGCCAGGATCTGTGAAATAACGGAATCCCCCTCGGGAGCAGAAATTGTATTCATTTTCGGTATCCTCCAATCAAAACGCGGTTATTTTCCGCTCTGTTCCTTCACCCAGGCCACCGCCGTTTGGGCGAAGGCCTCGACCACGGGCAGGGGCTTCCCCTCCGGGATGGCCAGGGCGATCGTCCGGCTTGCCCGGGGCTTCAGCGGGCGAACCGCCAGATTCTGTGTCCGTCCCTGGATAAGCAGCTGGGGAACGATGGAAATGCCCAGTCCCTGCTCCACCATGGCCAGAATGGCGTAGTCGTCCTTGGTGGTAAATTTAATGTTCGGGCGCACCCCCGCATTGTCCAGCGCCCGGTGGATGTCATGGGCTGAGCTTTGCAGCAGACTGATAAAGGGGTCTTCCCCCAGCTCCTGAATGGGAATTTCCTCCAGCTGCGCCAGCCGGTGATCTTTCGGCATGATGGCCACCAGCGGATCCTGGGTCAGAGGGATGGTGCGCATCCCCTCCGGGGCAGGCAGGGTCACAAACCCCAGGTCAACCTCCCCCTCCCGAAGCCACTGCTCCATGTCGTGGTAATCGCCGTTGAACATTTTCAGCTCGGCCTTGGGGTGAGCGCTCTGGAATGTCCGGATCATCCCCGGCAGCCAGTGAACCGCCACACTGGTAAAGGCTCCCAGCCGGACGGTTCCGGCGTCGGCGCTGCGGATGTCCCCGATCAGCTCCGTCAGCTCCCGATCCTTCTGTAAAATCTCCTGCATTTTGGGCAGCACCATCGCTCCCGCCTCCGTCAGCCGGATGCCGCTCCGGTTCCGGCGCAGAAGAACGAAGCCGTATTCTTCCTCCAGCGTGCTTAAAACATGGCTGATCCGGGACTGAGTCGACCCCATGGCTTCCGCCGCCCTGGTCAGGCTGCCCAGCTCCACCGTTCGCACGAATGCTTCATATTTTTTCAGGCTCATGCCGGTTTTCCCTTCTTCATGCGGAATTTTCATCATATCCTGTGTATAATAGCACTAATTCCTTTCTTTGGCAACGTTTTTTTGTACAACTCAGGAAGAAAGTTTTCGTTGCAAAATCCCGGAAACCTCTGTATAATAAATCCATCATTATTAAGCATAGATACATGATTTTATTTCATGTATCGAAAGAGAGAAGGATTTCTGTGAACTATGTCGAGCTTTCCGTATTTATAGCCTATTTCATTTTCATGGTGGCCATCGGCCTGTACTTCTTCAGCAAGTCCAAAGGCGCCGGTGAAAAGGACTACTTCCTCGGCGGCCGCAACATGGGCGCGTGGGTGTCCGCCCTGTCCGCCGGCGCCTCCGACATGAGCGCCTGGGTGCTCATGGGTCTTCCCGCCTCCATCTACTTAAGCGGCATGGGGCAGACCTGGATCGCCATCGGTCTCGGCATCGGCTACGCCGTGAGCTGGATTGTCATGGCGCCCCGGCTGCGCCGGTTCTCCATCGCTGCGGGTGACTCCATTACCATTCCCCAGTACCTGACCAACCGGTTTTTGAGCAAGAACAAATCCCTGCAAATCCTCAGCGCCGTCATTTTCCTGGTGGCCTACACCATCTATGCCGCCTCCTCCATCAAAGCCTGCGGCACCCTGTTCCATACCGTTATGGACGTCAACCCCACCGTCGCCATGTACATCGCCGCCTTTATCATCGTGGCCTACACCTTCCTGGGCGGCTTCAGCGCGGTATGCTGGACGGATTTCTTCCAGGGCATGATCATGCTGGCGGCGCTCTTGATCGCTCCCCTGTTCGCTCTGGCACTGGCCAAGGCAGGCGACGGCGCCGTAGCCGGCGCAACCCTGCCCGAGGGCTTCTTCAACTTCTTCACCACGCCTCAGGACATCATCTCCGGCCTGGGCTGGGGACTTGGCTACTTCGGTATGCCCCACATCATCATCCGGTTCATGTCCCTGAAATCCGAGAAGGAGCTGCGCAAATCCAGCGTCATCGGCATTTCCTGGACGACCATCATCCTGATCATGTCCGCCCTGACCGCCGTCGCCGGCCGTCTGTACCTGGGCGAAATCGAGGATTCCTCCACCGTGTTCATCACCATGGTTCGCAGAATTTTCCCCGCCCTGGTGTCCGGCCTGCTGCTGTCCGCGATTTTGTCCGCCGCCATGTCCACGGCCGACTCCCAGCTTCTCGCGGCGTCCTCCGCCTTTGCCAGCGACGTCTATAAGCCCGTCATCCGCAAGAAGGCTTCCGACTCCGAAATGCTCTGGGCAGGGCGCATCGTGGTCATCGTCATCGCCGTCGTCGCGCTGATGATCGCCTCCGACCCCAACTCCGGCTCCATCATGGGTCTGGTGGAAAACGCCTGGGGCGTCTTCGGCGCGGCCTTCGGCCCCGTCATTCTGCTGAGCCTGTTCTGGAAGCGGCTCACCTTCGGCGGAACGGTGGCAGGCATTGCCGCCGGTGCCGCAGTGGATATCCTGTGGCTGGTATTCCTGTCCTCCACCGACATCTACGAGATCGTCCCCGGCTTCGCCGCCGGTCTGCTGGCCGCCGTGGTGGTTTCCCTTCTCTCGAAAGGCCCCGGCAAGGATGTGGAAGACCTCTTCGACCGCGCCGTCGATCTGAAATCGTAAGCTCAATCATAAAAGCGGTGAGTTTCCCCGTGGAAGCTCACCGCTTTCGTTTGTCTTCCAATCTTCTTGACACAAAATTCATTCCGGCTTACAATACGGTATAGCATTTATTTCCCGGAATGTTACCGGGCGTCAAGGAGGAAACACTATGGTTTTGTTTGGTGCTGACCGCGTGGCGGAATTCGCCCACCTCTTTGCCGGGCGCACGGCGCTGCTCACCGGCCCTTCCGGGCGCACCAGCGGCAATGAGCCGACGTTTGAGGCGCTGAAACGCTGCTGCGATCTGCGGCTTCTGCTGGCGCCGGAGCACGGTGTTCGCGGCGACAAGCCCGCCGGAGCGGTATTCGCCGACGAGGTGGACGAGGACACCGGCCTGACCGTGCGCAGTCTGTACGCAAAAGCGTCCAAGCGTCTGTCCGCCGACACCCTGTCGCTGTTTGATACCCTGGTCTACGACATTGCCGACGTGGGCTGTCGGTATTACACCTTCCTCACCTCCCTGCGCTACTGTATGGAGGACTGCGCTGCCGCCGGGAAGCGCCTGGTGGTGCTGGATCGTCCCAACCCCCTGGGCGACCGGGTGGAGGGCGGCCTGCTGCGACCGGAGGCTGCCAGCTTTGTGGGCGGCTATTCCATTCCCGTGTGCTACGGCCTGACCTGCGGCGAGCTGGCGGTGATGATGAACGAGGAGCTGGGCTGCAAGTGCGATCTGCACGTCGTTCCCTGCGCCGGTCTGACCCGGGACATGACCTTCCGGGACTGGGGGCATTATTGGGTGATGCCCAGCCCGAACATTCCCCGCTACGAAACGGCGCTGCTGTACCCCGGCACCTGCCTGATTGAGGGAACCAACTGTTCCGAAGGCCGGGGAACCGCCGATCCCTTCGCCATCATCGGCGCGCCCTTCATCAAGGCGGAATCTTTCTCAAAGGCCTTCAACGCTCTGGGCTGTCCGGGGGTGGAAGCCACGCCGGTGTATTTCAGCCCCACAACCTCCAAGCACGAAGGCAAGCTGTGCGGCGGCATTCATCTGCACATCACGGACGAAACGCGTTTGCAGCCCGCAGCCCTGGGCGTGAAGCTTCTGGATCTGCTGCGGAAAATGTACCCGGGTGATTTTCACTTCCTGCCCCCCGTCCGGGACGATGGCAGACCCTTCCTCACCCTTCTCGCCGGACACCGCGACTTCGAGCGCCCCGCCTGGGACGCGGACGCGCTGATGGAACGGTATCGGAAAGAAAGCGAAGATTTCCGCCGGAGAAAAGCGCCATACGAACGCTATCCAAGGGGCTGAGCAATCTGCCTCCTGGCGATTTGATTCTGCCAATGCAAAAAACCTGGGACGAACAATCCATCGTCCCAGGTTTTTCTGTTGGTTGTACCAAGGTGAACCCCCGGCTATGCCGGGGGCAGAATAGAGCTTTAGCGGACAACAAAGAAATAGAGGAAATGGCGTAGCTGTCATAGATGGCATCCTCAGTTGCCGGGTCATATAGGTTGAACCAGATCTGATACTGGTTTTCAATAAAACGGTTAAAAACCGTTTTATTCGGCTGCTGTTTCAGCAGCCAGCGGCGTAGCCGCAAAAAACGTAAGTCCATACATTTCTCGCCGCCACCGGCGGCCTGCGAAGGATTCGCAGGATAAAATGGTGTTAACCATTTTATCGAGAAATCGTATGAAGCAGATACATCCGCAGCATTTTCTCAATTCCCATGGGAGGACGGCTGAGGCTCGCAGACGCAATTGCCCGGTGTTGCCTTAGTAAAATTCCTTGATGCGGTGGAACCAGGTGCTTGCGGGGTCATTCAGCGCCTTGAGATATTTGGACATCTTATCCATGTACTGCTTTTTGACCTCGGCATAGGCGGGATCGTAGCAGACATTTTTCAGCTGATAGGGATCCTTTTTCAAATCGTACAGCTCGCCGCGCTCACTCTCGTTAAAGGTGAACTGATAGTCCAGATCCCGGACCATGCGCTGACGGTGAACGTAGAAGTGGTTGTGAAACTCGCAGAACACCTCCTCGCGGCCGTTGCTCTCCCGCTGACCCATCATCAGGGGCAGGATGCTCTCGCCGTCCACCGGGCGGGGAGGCTTGACGCCCGCCACATCCAGGATGGTGGGCATAATCTCATGCAGATAGACGAAGCTGTCGTTGTCCTTGCTGCCGGCGCCCTTGACCACCATGGGGATGTGGTAGATCTCGTCGAAGGTGAAGGCGCCCTTTTCAATGAGCTTGTGCGCGCCCAGACAGTCTCCGTGGTCGGCGCTGTAAATGATGATGGTGTCATCGTACAGACCCTCGGCCTTCAATTTGTCCACGATCATGCCTACCATATCGTCGATCATGGTGCAGTGGCCGTAGTAGCGGGCAGCAATCTCCTGAAAGCCTTTCCAACCGTAGTCGCCCAAGCCCCACATCTTCTCACTGAGATAGTACCCATAGGGCTTATCCAGCAAATCGTCGCAATAGCTGGGATGCTCGGGAATGTCGGCAGGGTTATACATGGAATAATAGGGCTCAGGGACGATGCTGGGGGAATGGGGTCCCCAGAAGTTGGCCCAGATGAAGAAGGGCTTTTCCTCCTCCTTGGCCTTGTCAATCAGCCGGTTTGTCTCGTGAGCCACGAAGTACTCGATGGTGCTTTCCACAGGCCCCTCATGCTTGCAGAACATCTCCTGGCTCTGAAGGGCGGGGTTGTCGCCCATAAACCCGTGGGAGACATCCACATTTTCAAATCCGTTTTCCTTTAAGTACAGCTCATAGTAGTTCGGCTTGTTGTCGGGCGGCGCGTGGAATACCAGGCTGGGAAACACCAGACTGCCGGGGAAGCCGTAGCCCATAAAGGGCTTGCCGATGTCGAAGCCGCACTCCTCCGGCTCCTTGTTGTGGGTAACGTGCCACTTGCCCGCGTAACCGCAGAAATAGCCGGCGTCGTGCATGCAGTCACCCAGCAGAGGGGTACCCTCCTTAATGTTGGTGAAGTTGTCCACCACACCGTGCTTGTGGGGATAAAGCCCCGTCATCACGCTGGCGCGGGCGGGGGCGCAGATGGCGGACGGGGTATACGCGTTGCTGAATTTCATGCCCTCAGCCGCAAGCTGGTCAATGTGCGGGGTCTTGCAGATATCATTCATTCCATAGGCGCTGATCGTATCCATGCGCTGTTGGTCAGACAGAATCAGCAGTACATTTTTGCGCTTTGCCATGAGAAATTCGCTCCTTTTCAATCGTTTAAATCATTATGCTGTTGCGCAGACGTTTTAGGGTCTATCTGAATAAATAACCCCATATTCTGCCATTCTTGCTATTTAGGCTATTGCAGAATACAGAGTGTAAAAAATCCTTAATTTACATGGATTTCGTGCATTTTCAATCACTAATCTCTGAAAAAGGGCAGGCCGTCCCTCTCTCATACTATTTCTCGATAAAATGGTTAACACCATTTTATCCTGCGAATCCTTCGCAGGCCGCCGGTGGCGGCGAGAAATGTATGGACTTACGTTTTTTGCGGCTACGCCGCTGGCTGCTGAAACAGCAGCCGAATAAAACGGTTTTTAACCGTTTTATTGAAAACTAGTATCAGGCTAACGCCATTCATTCCCCTTCTTTGTCTGGTGTGTCTCCGGTTCGCGGCTTTTTGTGCGTTCCTCGTGGTGCTGGGTACGTGAATGATTGCAGCGCCTACGATGGTTCCGCCCTTCATCCTATGGCCAATTTGCACCGCAACACGGTCGATGGCGTCAAAATAACAGCTTGTTCACGCCGTTTTCCTCCAAAAGGTGACGGAGATTGCACAGTGTTGTTTCATCCGGTACCGCAGGCACACATGGAAAGAACCATGCCGGCAGCCAGCTGCAATACAAGAATCTTCTTCATAGCATCCTCCTTTTCTTTATTCGGGTGTTTGGGTTCCTTACTGGGATGGTATCAGTTTAGCATTACGAAACGGTCATGTCAATGCCTGTCCACCGACACGGAATTTCATTTCATACTTTGTCGCAATTTGATGACTGGTGTCTGGATTTGCGAAATATATGCACATATAATTCGGCAAATTGACGAAAACGCAGGTTCTGAGTTGTGCATATTGCTTTGAAGGTTTTCCCGCTTTCCCAAAAGGTTTTTCAACGGACAGCGGATTGGTGCATACGGCGGAGGCAACGGCGGCGAATGTCCACGATTGCGAACAAAACTGCACAAGAAAATCCGAACCTGTTACGAAGGTTTGCGCTGTCCCTGCTCAAGCGCTACAAAGCAGAGACCAACACCAAGCAGCCAATATCGCACATAATGCCGGATTGTCTTCTTGAACCGGAGTATCTTTGCAGGGTTTTGCAAAATTGATTTCCGTGCCTGCGGTGTGCTGCCTATAGATTTTTCTGCGGTTATCTGTTATACTGAACAAAAAGACGCGAAGCGGCAAAGTTTGGGCGTTTTTGGCCCGTTTCAGGCGAAGCGTAGAATGGAGTGCCCGGATGGATCTGAATCAGGTAAAATCATTGTTTTCCACCACCGACTATGAACGCGGGATGGAATACTACCGGCAGGGCCGGGTCACGGATATGCAGTGTTCGAGAACCGATACGGAATTGAACGTCAGCTGCACCGTCCGTGGCGGCAAGCACTACGCGGTGCAGTTTATCAGAAGAAAGGACAGCCGAGTGCGCATCAGCTGCTCCTGCCCGCGCTTCGCCGACGTTGGCCGCTGCAAGCACCTTGCCGCCGCCATGATCGCCTTCCTCAGCGAGCCGCCGCGCACGTGTGCGCCCAGCAGCGACTGGTATGCACGGCGGATGCTCCAGCGCTATCTGCAAATTTCGCAGGAATCGGACGACCCTTCCCAGCAGCCCATCCGCCTGTGTGCGGTACTGCGCGACGGGTATGGAAGCGAATATCCCTCGTTTTCCCTTCGCGTCGGGTATGACCGGCTGTACATCGTGCAGAATATCCGGGATTTTCTTTACAATGTGGATCAGCACCGGACGGTCGTCTACGGAAAGGGACTGACGCTGACGCATGACCTTGCGCTGTTTGATCCGAAGGCGCAGGCGATGATCCGGCTTCTGATGAACGAATACGGCAGGTACCGCTCACTCGGTTCTTCTCACTATATGGGCTATGAGCCTCCGGATTATCGAAAAAACGAGATCACACTGACCGGCGATTCCTTTGACCGGTGGTTCGATCTTTTATCCGACGCACCGGTAGATTATGCAGGCTCCCACCCGCTCACGCTCATGCAAAAAGACCCCCAGGTTCGTCTTCTGATCGCGGAAGAAGGCGGCGGCGCACGGCTGACGGTTCAGACGCCCTGCTCCTACCGCTTTTTCGGCAGCTATCGGAGCTTATACGCCCTCGGCGGCGGGACGCTTTTACGCTGCTCAGGCGAGTTTCGGGAAAAGATCTACCCGCTGCTCGAATCCGGACAGCAGACCATGTTTCTGGAGAAGAAGGATCTTCCGACCTTCTGCGGCTGCGTGCTGCCGGCGCTCGGCGAACAGGTCGAGGTCGAAGACCCGCAGAAGCTTTTTCAAAGCTACATCCCCGATCCCTGCACGGTCTGCTTCTATTTTGATATGGAGCAGGACTCACTGCTTGTCAAGCCGGTCTTCCGGTACGACACCCATTCGATCGCATTCGACGATACCGCCGAGCCCGACGGCGTACGGCGAAATAAAAAGGAAGAAGGTGCCGCTTTGCTGTTCGTCCGGCGCTATTTTCAGCAGCAGGATCGGCAGTTTGTTTTGCAGGGCGAGGACGCGGCGTATGACTTTCTCACGGGTGCCATCGACGGTTTTCGCCGCAGAGGCGAAGTCTATTTCAGCGACCGCCTGAACCGCAAGCGCCTCCAGCCCGCACCGGCCAGCATCGGTCTTTCCGTTTCCGATGGGCTTCTGACGTTGACGCTGGACACCGGCGGCTATCCACCCGAGGAGCTTTCGGAGCTCTACCGGAGTATGCTGCTGCGCAGAAAATATCACCGGCTTCCGGACGGCCGGTATCTGGAACTGGACGGCTCGTCGTGTGAAAAGCTGGCGGAAATGGCGCAGATGCTCCAGCTCTCCGACCGGGAACTGGCCCGCGGAAAGGCGACGCTTCCGGCCTATCGTGGGCTGTATCTTGACGAGCTGCTGTCGGGAACCGACGGCATCCGGGTCAGCCGCGACAGCCGGCTACGCAGCATGATCCGCAATTTCAAGACGATCTCCGAGAGCGACTATGCTCTGCCATCGGAGCTGCACGCGCAGCTCCGGCCGTATCAGCAGACCGGCTATCAGTGGCTTAAAACGCTGGAGAGCTATGGCTTCGGCGGCATTCTCGCGGACGAAATGGGGCTCGGCAAAACGCTTCAGATGATTGCGTTTTTATCGTCCTTTCCCCAGAAAACCGTCGGTGCGCCGAGTCTTGTCGTCTGCCCGGCATCTTTGATCTACAACTGGGGCGACGAGCTACAAAAATTCGCCCCGCATTTGCGCTGTCAGCTGATTTTGGGAAATGCCGCCGAGCGCAGACGTCTGCGCGCGGAAGCAGCGACATATGACGTATGGGTCAGCTCCTATGAACTCATCCGGCAGGACATCGAAGCATATACGGCGCTGCAATTTTACTGCTGCGTACTCGACGAGGCCCAGCACATCAAAAACGCCTCGACGCTCGCGTCCAAGGCCGTCAAGCGCCTTTTGTGTCGGCAGCGGTTCGTGCTGACCGGAACGCCCATTGAAAACCGGCTCAGCGAGCTCTGGAACCTGTTTGATTTCCTCATGCCGGGGTATCTCTACACCAATCACGCCTTCCGCGAAAAGCTGGAAAAGCCGATCCTCAAGTCCAAGAACCCGGACGCCGAGTCTCAGCTGCGGCGGCTGGTGCAGCCGTTTATACTTCGGCGGCTGAAAAAGGATGTGCTCAAAGAGCTTCCGCCCAAGGAAGAACATGTCCGGAAGATTTCTCTGTCTGAGGAGGAGCAGAAGCTCTATTACGCCTGTGTGCAGGCCGCCGTTGCAGGTCTCGGCGATGGGCAGGGCAAGCTGCAAATTCTCGCCGCGCTGACCCGGCTGCGGCAGGTGTGCTGTGATCCGGGACTCTGCTTTGAAAATTACGGCGGCCCGGCGAGCAAGCTGGACGCCTGCGTGGAATTGTGCGAAGCGATGGTGGAAAACGGCCACCAGATCCTGCTGTTTTCGCAGTTCACCTCCATGCTCGACCGGCTGCGTGCGCGGCTGGACGCGCTGCATATTTCGAGCTTCACCCTTCAGGGCTCGACGCCCAGGGAAAAGCGCGCTTCCATGGTCAAGGCCTTCAACGCAGGCGAGGCTTCGGTCTTTCTCATCTCCCTGAAAGCAGGCGGCACGGGTCTGAATCTGACGGCGGCGGATATCGTGATCCACTTTGACCCCTGGTGGAACCAGGCAGCGCAGGATCAGGCGACGGACCGCGCCCACCGCATCGGCCAGCAGGCGCACGTGCAGGTCTATAAGCTGATCGCGAAGGACACCATCGAGGAAAAAATTCTGGAGCTTCAGGAAAAGAAGGCCGCATTATTGGACACAATATCCGGCTGCGAGGAGACCAGAATCCTGAATATGTCTTCCGAAGAACTGCTTTCGCTGCTGAAAAGCTGACATCTGATATTAGTTTTTAATAAAACAACTCTGATTATCTCCAAAAAGCCCGGAAATACGGGCATTTCACGGGATATAAGAACTGAATTTACTACCGATTTACTACTTTCGGATTGAGCTTTGACACGCTTCTACTTTCCCGTGAAGCCCACCGCCCAAATAGTGACACATCGAAAATCAAATACGACACCGCAGACGGCGGCGTTCTCTTTTCCCCTTTGGGGAGATCAGGACGCCGCTTTTTTTGCGCCCAAAACCAGAAAGGAGGCGACCGCCTATGTACTTTACTTCCGGCAGCGACCGGGCCTTTGAACAGCTCATGCAGACGAGGCCGGGCGCAGATCATTTTGACAGTGGCGAGGCCGGAGCGCCGGAGGGCTGCGGCACCTGCCGTTTCTACCGCCCGCACTGGAAGTACCAGTTTTGTGTGTATGAGGAATGTCCCTACCAGCCGGGCAAGCTCACCGCCCTTGACGGCGCGGTGAAATTTCAAGTGAAAGGAGTGGACGATGAGATGGCAGTTTTTCGAGTGGAGAAAAACCGGGGCTACACGGTGATGTCCAATCACCATCTGCGAAATAAGGACTTATCCCTGAAAGCCAAGGGCCTGCTGTCACAAATGCTGTCCTTGCCGGAGGATTGGGATTTTACCCTAAAGGGCCTCTCCCTTATCAACCGGGAACAGATCGACGCGATCCGGGCAGCAGTTAAGGAGCTGGAACAGGCCGGGTATATCGTCCGTTCCCGTGAGAGAGACGGCCAGGGGCGGCTTCGCGGGGCGGATTACATCATTTACGAGCAGCCCCAGCCAGCGCCGGATTCACCTACGTTGGAAAATCCAACATTGGAAAAACCAACACAGGAAAAGCCTACGCAGGGAAATCCAACGCAATTAAATAAAGATAGACAAATAAAAGACCCATTCACTACGGATGGATTAAATACCGATTCCATTCCTATCCTTTCCCCTCCCTCTCCTTTGGGGGAAACAGCGGCTGCGCCGCCGGAACGGAAAGGAACGGGAGCGAAGTCGCAGAGCGACGTAGCGGTTTATCGGGAAATCATCAAGGATAACATCGAGTATGGACACCTTTGCCAGCACACCAAGGGGATTGACCGGGAACTGCTGGACGAAATCGTGGATTTGCTGGTGGAAACCGTATGCAGCGCCCGAACGACCATCCGCATTGCCGGAGATGATTATCCGGCGGATCTGGTGAAGTCCAAACTGATGAAGCTAAACAGCTCTCACATGGAGTTTGTCTTTGACTGTATCAGCAAAAACACCACGGAAATCCGAAATATCAAGAAATATCTGCTGGCGGTTCTGTTCAACGCCCCCAGCACCATCAACGGCTATTACACGGCACTGGTGGCCCACGATATGAACACCGGCAAAATCTGAAAAAGGAGGACAGCCCTATGAAACAGGGGACTTTGATTTTTGACGAGCAGGCAGACCACTATGACATCCGTTTTGACCTGGCGGACTACTACGGCGGCCTGCACTGCGGAGAAACCTTTGATGTACTGGTAGGCGGCAGATGGAGGCCCACCCGCATGGAAATGGCTGAGAACTGGTATCTGGTAGGTATTCGCACCAACGACCTTTCCGGCCTGCGGGTGCGTATCTAAGCCGTGCCGCCTGCCTGCTTTGACTTCCAAGGAGGGATAGCAGTTGCAGGAAGAAATCGAACAGAACACCATCGCATTAGCGGTTAAGACCGGCAAGCTCACGGGCCAAGTGCTGCAAGCGGCCATGAAGAAATTTCTGGCTGCCCGACAAACGGCCAAAATAAAGCCCCACCAAGGCAGACAGAGCTTGCGGCATCTCAAAAAGGACGGCTCCGCCCTGTCCAACATTGAAATCACCGATGCCAACATTGGCCTGTTTCGGCCCTGCGCCAAGAAATACGGCATTGATTTTACCCTGCGGAAAGACCGCACCACTCATCCGCCCCGGTATATCGTGATTTTCAAATCCAAGCAGGCGGACAATCTGGAACAGGCATTCAAGGAATTTACGGCCAAGAAGCTCAAACAGCAGGAACGCCCCTCCATCCGAAAGGCCCTCTCGGCTATGAAGCAAAAGACGGCGGCCAGAAACCGCCAGCAGGCCAAGGAGAAAATCAAGGAAAGGGGGCTGTCTCTATGAGGCTGGAAGTGAAAAAGCGGATAATCGCCAACCTGCCCTATCTACTGTTCGTTTACCTGTTCGGCAAGCTGGGGCAGACCTACCGGCTGGCGGCTGGGGCGGACTTGTCGGAAAAGTTCTTGCACCTTGCGGACGGCTTTTCCTTTGCCTTTGAAAGCGTCTCCCCCAGCTTCCGCCTGTTCGATCTGGCGGTGGGTGTGGCCGGTGCGGTGGCATTGCGTCTGATGGTGTACGTGAAAAGCAAGAACGCCAAGAAATACCGCAAAGGGGTGGAATACGGCAGCGCCCGATGGGGCGGCCCCAGAGATATCGCCCCATATATCGACCCCGTGTTTGATAACAACATCCTCCTGACCCAGACGGAACGCCTCACCATGAACAACCGGCCCAAAGACCCCAAGA
>ERZ857882.3542-NODE-3542-length-14597-cov-3.311993_pt1 | contig 14597 bp, 9 predicted proteins | sample MGYA00519697_ERZ857882 | MGnify/ENA primary metagenome ERZ857882 (study PRJEB31778, sample SAMEA3449373) | human gut metagenome | biome: human gut; feature: human-associated habitat; material: faeces | place: United Kingdom | collected 2010/2012 ...
TTGAACATAAAATGGAAATATCACAATAAAAATCATCTATAAAATGGCTAATTTATTTTGTATTAAAGACAGAGTTGTCATCATTACCGGAGGAGCCGGTATTCTGGGTAGCGGAATCGCAGGCCATCTGGCTGAAGAAGGTGCTAAAGTTGTAATCCTTGACCGTGCAGTGGAAATCGGAGAAAAAATCGTTGCCGATATCAAAGCAAAAGGTGGCGAAGCCTGTTTCTTCCAGACTGACGTTCTGAATAAAGAGATCCTCGAACAGAATAAAAAAGATATCCTTGCCAAATATGGCCGCATCGATGCATTATTGAATGCTGCCGGTGGTAATATGGCCGGTGCTACAATCGGTCCGGACAACAACATCTTTGACCTGCAGGTCGATGCTTTCAAAAAAGTGGTAGACCTGAACCTGTTCGGCACAGTGCTTCCTACTATGGTTTTTGCAGAAGTAATGGCTCAACAGAAAGAAGGTGCTATCGTAAACTTCTCTTCTGAATCCGCTCTTCGTCCGTTGACACGTGTGGTCGGATACGGCGCAGCAAAAGCTGCCATCTCCAACCTGACCAAATATATGGCAGGTGAACTGGCTATCAAATTCGGTGAAGGCTTACGTGTAAATGCTATCGCTCCGGGATTCTTCCTGACAGAACAAAACAGGACATTGATGACTAATCCGGATGGTTCTTATACGGAACGTGCCAAATCTGTCATTGCCCACACACCGTTCAGACGTTTGGGAACACCGGAAGAATTATTCGGTACGATTCAGTACCTGATCAGTGACGCATCCAAATTTGTAACCGGAACAATTGCAATTGTCGACGGCGGTTTCGATGCTTTCTCAATCTAAATGCCTAATAATATGCCAATAGGTTAATGTGCCAATATGCCAATTACTTTAAAGCATATGCCGTAGCCAATTGGCACATTGACAAATTAATAAATTATTTTCTATGTATTTATGCGAACAAACTTGGCGTTGGTACGGGCCGAATGATCCTGTCAGCCTTTGGGATATTAAACAAGCCGGAGCAACCGGTATCGTAAATGCTTTACACCATATCCCTAACGGGGAAACGTGGACAGTAGAGGAAATCATGAAACGGAAAGAAATGATCGAAGAGGTAGACTTGAGATGGTCTGTTGTCGAAAGTGTTCCCGTTCATGAACATATCAAAACACAAACCGGAGATTTCCAGAAATATATTGACAATTACAAGGAAAGTCTACGTAACCTCGGAAAGTGCGGTGTTAATGTTGTGACATATAATTTTATGCCGGTACTTGACTGGACACGTACTGATCTGGCTTATACGATGCCGGACGGTTCAAAGGCTCTTCGCTTTGAACGTGCAGCTTTCGTTGCTTTCGACCTTTTCATCCTGAAACGTCCGGGAGCTGAAAACGATTACTCGGCAGAAGAGAAGGCTAAAGCGAAAGCTCGCTTCGATATAATGACCGAAGATGACCGTAAACTACTTACCCGTAATATGATTGCCGGTCTGCCCGGGTCGGAAGAAAGTTTTACGATCGAACAGTTCCAGGAAGCACTGGACCGCTACAAAGATATCGATGCCGAAAAACTGCGTTCCAACCTGATCTACTTCCTGCAGGAAATTGCTCCGGTAGCCGACGAAGCGGGTGTTAAACTGGTGATCCATCCGGATGATCCTCCCTACTCCATCCTCGGTTTACCACGTATCCTGAGTACGGAAGACGATTTCAAAAAATTGATCGAAGCTGTTCCGAATCCAAGTAACGGTCTGTGCTTGTGTACCGGTTCATTCGGTGTTCGTAGCGACAATGATCTTGCCGGTATTATGGAACGCTATGGCGACCGCATCGACTTCGTTCACTTCCGCAGCACACAACGGGATGCAGAAGGAAACTTCTTCGAAGCAAACCACCTGGAAGGTGACGTGGATATGTACGGTGTAATGAAAGCGTTACTCGAGCTACAACAAAGACGTGGTTGCTCGATCGCTATGCGTCCGGACCATGGCCATCAGATGATCGATGACTTGAAAAAGAAGACAAATCCGGGTTATTCCTGCATCGGACGCCTGAGAGGTTTAGCTGAACTTCGCGGTCTGGAGATGGGTATAGCCAAATCTCTTTTCAAGAAATAACAGAGACTGAAATTTCATTTCTTATTGATTTATAATGAAAAAAGCGTTCAACTCCGGTTGGCGCTTTTTTCTGTTTTATGGTTTTCCGATACATTCACCAGACCATTGAAAAGCATAAACAAATGAAAAAGAACTATAAAGTATTCCTGATAAGGACTTTAGACTGGATTGTTTTTTCTATTTTTGTCCAGCTAAAAAATTTCATAATGCCTAAGATCTACAGTTATATATTATTATTTATTACACTAATAACACTAAGTACCTGTTCTTCGGTACTATCAGTGCAATCACCACCATCCGTTTCCGATCAGGAATTTAACATGCTGTCTCCGTCAACAGAAATCCCTCTTCCCCAGATAGATATATTCCTTCCTCCTACACCGGAATTGGGAAAAACAGAATATGCACGTAAAGATATTACTGAGGATTTTTCTCCACGGGAAAAAGCCGATATAGCTGTTCCGGATCCAAAACTTCTGGCTGACGAAAACTCTCTTGTTATCGACCTGGCTCTCATGACAGATGAAGATTATGCTTTTCCACTCCCCGGAGCAAAAGTCATATCGCCCTATGCCGGTCGCAGAAGACATCATTCCGGTGTTGATCTGAAAACATGTGCTAATGATACCATCGTTGCAGCCTTCGATGGAATTGTCCGCATGGCAAAACCTTATGCTGCTTATGGTAATGTTGTAGTCATCCGTCATTATAACGGGCTGGAAACAGTTTACAGCCATAATTCCAAAAATCTGGTTAAAGTAGGTGACCGCGTAAAAGCCGGTGAACCGATCGGACTAACAGGAAGGACAGGCAGAGCTACTACGGAACATCTGCATTTTGAAGTGCGTATCAACGGGCAGCACTTTAATCCTGATAAAGTATTCGACCTGGGAAAACGAAAATTGCAAAACACTTGCCTGGTCGCTACCAAAACAGGAAAAAATATTGCTGTAAAAGCTATCGATATACTCCCGCAACAGCGTACCAATGAATACCAATACTCTTATTTAGGAATCCCTGTTCCGAATAATAATAAAAAGCTGGATTTGTAGAATAAAAAAGACAGAGCTTGAGAATGCAAACTCTGTCTTTTTATAAGATCATCTTCTTTTCTAATCTACTTAGGAAGTTGAGGAAGTTTCTCAAATAATACCTTAATCCTTTTCTGCAAATCTACCGGCAGTTGAGAGAGATATTCTTCCGGAGCTCCAAGCTGAACAAAATCCATCATCGTATAAACATCTTCATTTACATTTTTCCAATAATTCGGATTATTTTGCATGGCAAAAAATGTAGGTGACTTAAGAAGTTCCAAGCCTCCTTCTACAACCTTTTTCAATGATTCTTTTAATTCCTTTTCCGATTCTTTTATTTTCTCTGTAGTTTCATGTGTCCCTTCATTCAACAAGGAAAATACTTTAACTTTCCATGACCAGGTTCACAATACAATCCTGCTTTTGATCCAGAAAGGCCAGTACATCCGTTACTGCCTTTTCATGAAATTCCAAAAGGCCATGAGCAAAATAAGGTGTTGCCTCTTCATCAAAACGAATACGAAGATCAAAAAATCTGACGCCAAATTCATACTGTTCTTCAAGAGATAGGTTCTGACATTTTCCGGTATTCCAAGCTAATATCTGGACTAGTCCGGTTGGCTTAAGATAAGTCATTGAGTTGTGAGTTCCTAGTTTAAGCATAATATGGTTATTTAAGTGATTAGTAGAAGCTGATTTTCAAAGGGAGCTTCATTCTGCAAATATAAACATTTATCCATACCTGATGTAAAAAACAACTGATATTCTTATTTATTTTCTAATTTGGTCCATAAACAAAAAAGACCACTGATTTTCAGTGGCCTTCGTGGAGATGGAGAGATTCGAACTCTCGTCCAAACGAGGAATTAATCTGCTTTCTACATGTTTATCTTCGCCTTCGATTGTCGAGTGCAAGCAAGACCGAAGCCACCCACTTGAACCTTATCCTCTAAAATTTCACTTGGAGCCCGAGGCTTACTCCAAACTATCTCCGATATTGCTGCACCACCTGATCGGAAAGCTTCGGAGCCACAGCATCCGGGTGATGTCACGTCCCCACAACTTTTGCAGGGATTAAGCTTGAATCTACTATACTTCGATTAAGCAGCGAGAGCGTAATTATTTTCGCCAGTTAATTGTTCGTTGTCTGAGATTTAAGTGCAAGCCAACCACGCACTACATGCTTACAAACCACTTCTACCCGCTGTCAAAACCGGTCATCCCCATGGTTTTATAACTGATTAAAAATCAAAAGAAAGCGAACACATTTTCCGTTATAGGTAACAAACTGGTAACAAAATCAAAGAACTTCATTCTTCAAATGATCGCTTTCTTTGGTACAAAGATAGGAATTATTCTCAATAATACAAAAGACACACATAAATCAACATATGATGCTAAGCGATTACGTAACTATAGCCTATACAATCAAACACCAAAAGAAAAACAAAGGGGGGTAAAGGACTCTCGCCGCCGTCCACAGGTACAAGGCCTCCCCCTAACAATCGAACCCCAGTTATCTACCACGCTCCATATTCTATGCATGCCGTACCCTTCTGGGGATCTATACGCATTGTGAAGAAGGTTCCATCTTCCGAAATCTCATTAAAGTAAAAACTACCATCCTCCGACATGCTCCAATGAGCCGGGGGATTCGTCTTCATCCACCAATAGAATCTCTCCGTTTCACGACCCGGTTCAAACTTAATATCTATCCGATCAATATAGTCCAAAGTGAACGACTTTTTTCCATAGGTGCGATCTATAACCTCGTACGCTGGCAATCCTACACCTACCTTGTATGAGATCTCCATACGGCTCCCATACGGCTTATTGACGATATCTGATACAAACGAGCAAACATATATTAAGCTAATAAGAGAGATAGGGGATAACAGCGCATAAGAACACCTTCTCCAACTCGCCCGCCGCCATTTCCGCTCAATCCACACGTACAAAGGCGGACAACATCCCCATGAGACCCAAGTAGCCAACCAAAGGCAAAAAGACTTAAATGTCCATCGCTCCGGCCTTGCCCAAAATAGAAGGATTATGAAAGCCAGTAACCCACCACCCCAAACTATCACACTAACTAATAAAAAAAACATCATAACGCCTCAAATTAAGAACTACTATTTTACCTTATTCATACTCCTTCTTTATAATTATCATAATCTCGTATCCAATCCAATTCTTTTGCACTCGAAGGTTCTGTATAAAATAGATCTATAACACTTACATTTCTATTTAGGGCAGCTATCCCTTATAATTAAATCACATGGTCATATAAAGTTCCATTTCTTTCCTATGGAGTTGTTGTTCGCATTGCCAACATGATACATTCCCCAACAAGTGCTATTTCCGCTAGTAAATAATGTCGAGTATTGTTCCACATCACACTATGTCCTGCAATTTCCGCCGTACGTAAGAAATTATTACGTACTCTCACGTCATTGAAATATGTTGCTGCCCCCACAGCGAATGCTGTTCCGGATGGACTGAGGTTGAACAGTACCGGGCCTGCATCAATGTCAAATCCCAACCAACACGAATAATCATGATATTCCCGTATACCAGACAATAAACCTGATTGCAAAAAATGGGATTTGAGCCTATGATATTGCTCTCTTGCAAATACTGAATCTATCTGCGTGAGGTATAGACAGTTTAATGCGGAGTACGAGCCTTTCACCGGGGCGGCTTTAAACGGTATACCATCCTCACTCAAAAATGAGACAAGTAGGCCTGTTTCTTTGTCAAGCCATTCAGATTTAGCCTTTCGTACCCATTTACGTACCGTAGAAATATATTTTCCCTTGTTTAATTTCGAGTAATTATTCAGTGCGACAATCGCAACAAGCATATCAGGGACATATATACATTCGCTTGGATATGTTGGTAAGTTTAGACTTTTACTTCGAAGAAGCCGACGATTCATAGTTCCGCAAAGATCATCAAACAAGTTATTATATTTATCATTTCCTCCGGCCATCTTATACTCGCTTATCATCCACGCAAGATGACTGATATATGAAATATGACTCCTGTCACCATCCAATGTTTCCAGAGGATCCTCGCCCCAACGCTCAGCATCATATTTTCTCAACTCAAAGGAAAGTACCATCTCAATAAGATTATCTATGTTCTCTAGATTCTCTGTTTTTGTTTCGGGATAAAGTTTCGACATATTGAATAAGGCTGCCGCCAGCATTGAACAAGAATACAACGCCCACTCACCTTGAAATTGTGTTCCAATTCCTTCTGGCATTTCACACAACAACGCACGTGGTGAAGTTACTACACGATCGATCAGGAAATCCCGACGTTGAATGAGTTCCCCCTTCTCATCCTCCCATGTACCATTATCAGTACACGACCAGTAAACCCATAATATTTTGACCAATATAAATGCAACCATCACCACTGCGATTTTAATTGATTTGTGTATCAAATCAATATTGTCCCGTATAATATCTACATATTTCTCAGGCTCAACCGTTTCACGCTTGGGTTGCAAGCACGAACAGGGCAAACTAATCTTATTTTGCCATTCATTGTCAAGATAATCCTCAAAACGGATGACGACCTTCAACAGATCATCGGATAAACGTCTCTGGCACTCTTTAATAATGTATTCAGAAATTGGATAAACACAAGCCGCTATTGCGCCAGCTATAGCACCTTGCGTATCAGCGTCACCACCGAGTGACACGGCATTTCTTATCGCATCTTCATAACTATCGGCTTCTAAAAATGCGATGATAGCCTCAGGCACGCTACCTTGGCAAGATACATCAAATTCATATCGGGGCCGAATCTCATTCAATGTACGGTTCATGTTATATTCGAACTGATTGGTAACAAAATCTCTTATGTGTACTTTTAATTCGTCTATTTCCCCAGTCCAATGTAGCGCAATGAATATACTTGCAGCTACAGCCTGCGCTCCCTTTATAGCTTCCGGATGATTGTGTGATACTGCGGCTGTTTGTTTCGCTAAGCGCAAGCATTCATCCAAAGTCTTAGCAACAAGACCTACCGCACTAACACGCATAGCGGAACCATTCCCCCATGAGTTATAGGGGGTTGGATCATTACATAACCAATTACAGAAAAGGCCACCGTAGCCAACAGCCGGATAACGGTTGCCAAATTCACACATAGTGTCTACAAGCGTGTATTCTGAGTGGGTGACATCCTCCATTAGCCATCGTGCGATAGCTAATGTCATCCCCGTATCGTCTGTAAAACAGGCACCATACGGAAACAACTCGAAGTCTTTGCTCTTGACAGAACGAAACTCATACATCGAACCTATAATATCACCAGCAATCGCTCCATAGATAGTTCTGTAAGTATTTTTCATCATGGCTAACTTCTCTCTATACATAAATTCTTTAACACAAAGATTGCAAAAAAACTCGATTTATCATCGGTAACTTGTTTCATTTTCGACCTACCACCAAGGATCTTGTATGGCGAAAATCATTCCGACTCCAATTATCGAAGTCCCTCCATATCACATATATGCCTTATTCTCTCTAGGATCTATATCCATAAAGAAGTAAATTCCATCATCTAATTCTCATCGAATGGGAAATCACCATCTTCCGATATACTCCAATGAGCCGGGGGATTCGTCTTCATCCTTTGTTGGAACTCTCCGTTTCACAACCCGAATCAAACCTAATGTCAACCTCATCCGTATCCCCATTTCGGCCATGAGAATTTACAATCTTGTATGCTGCCCCTATCCCTACCTTGCTTGAAAGATCTCTTCGGTTATAGAAAGGCTTATTGACGCACTTACATACCAATGAACAGATATATACTAAGTAAATAAGAGAGATTAGAGATAACAGCGTATCAATCCCTATCCAGTCTCTATTAATAGCATTGAGATCTATTATCAGGCTATTAAGGCTATGGATGAAGCGATGCGGATCGAACGTACAGGCATCCACCAAGAAAAGAAAAGAGACTGGGGATAACAGCACAAATAGCACCCTTCTTAGACTAGCCTGCCGCCACTTCCGCTCAATCCACACGTACAATGGTGGAAAACAACACCACGAGACCAAAGAAACCAACCAAAGACAAAAAGACTTAAATGTCCATCGCTCCGGCCTTGTCTTGAATGCAAGGATCATAAAAAACGATAATTCAAAGATAATCAAACTTATACAAGCTAACACCAAAAACACCATAACGCCTCAAATTAGGAACAACTTATTTAATACCATAGTACACACTATCGAATAGAAGATCAAAAACCTCGTTTTTACCATATTCACGACCTTACTCCTTTCTTTTAATTAGTGTTATCTCGTATTCAGACCGTTTCTTTTGCCCTCTAAGGCACGATATAGGACAGATCTATAATACCCTTTATCAGTTGTCACCCCTTATTCACAAGGAATAGGCTTATGTTTCATATCCTCATCGCCAAGCACCACAATAGAAAACGGGGCTGGTGTCCCCGCCGCCGTCTTCCGCACTCACTCGCAGCCTCCTCCTTTGGTGCCGCCCCGATCCACGCCAAATAAAGCCATTCGTACCCCAAATACCCCCTAAAGATCATCCTTGAATATAGTAGGATTCAACTCAACCGGGGATCTCCACTCTATTCGATAGTCCTCCCATAAAAAACATTTCATCACTTGCCAATACTCGAAACATGAGACCGGGGTACGAAACCAGCTACCAGAATCAAATCTTTTATCAGAGAAGTAAGATCGTAGCTTTTCCTCCAACTCCTTCTCTATAGACAAATAGGCCTCAGATTCCTCAACCGGATCATGTATTAAACCCGTGATCCGAGGTTTACAATCCCAGCTACAAGAAGCACGATCAAAGCATTTACTTGTTTTCATACCAAACTAATATCCGTTATCAACTCTTTTTCTTCACCTGTTTTTATTACCACAAAATAAGTACAAATCCTCCGATTTACCTCGGCCTTATGTTACCACTCCCAATCCAATAATATAAGGCCATATACTAAAATCATGATATCTCCAACTCCCTTCAAAACAAATTACCTGTTGCCACACTCTCTGAGACCTTATTCAAATTGCAGATTTCAATAAGCGTGGCACCGTTCCGTTTTAGACTATAAAAATCATTTTCACTTAACAATATATAAAGCCACTGTCGGTTCATTCTATATTGGGCTCTCAGTTGATTAATCTTATTACACCATTCAAGAGTTGCCAATTGTTTTTGTCGGACATTTTTGTCGAAAATCTTGTCTTGCCCTTTCGTTTCTATAATATAGATGTGTTGTGATGTACATACCATAAAGTCCGGATGATAGGTGGCCAATAGACCGTCCTGCCGGATATAATGGATTGATGCGAAGCTATGTTGATTCTCATTTATTTTGATAAAGCAGTTCACTTCCGAGTCGGCATCCAAAAATTCAAGGAAAGCTTTCTCGAAACCTCCTTTATTGGAAGGGTAGCCCACTTTTTCATAGATAATCTTTTCCAAATCAAGTGAAAAACTTTCTCGTATACGTAGTGTAGGTATGGAAGAAAAATAAATCTTCTCAACTATTGCATCTGTTATATCTATCTGTTCTTGCATATAATAGATCGCCTTACTGATCTCTCTTACAATATGCTGGGTCGCGACTCCCTCATTGTGTAGTAAAATCTTCCAATTATAATTCTCGAACGGATTGAATGAACGTGAAAATAACTTGGTTCGGATATATCGGTCGATGACCCGTATGATTTCTTGCTGATTAATTTGCAATGTAGGTAGTTCCTTAGGCTTGCTCCTTCCTACCTTGTCGAAGCGTGTTGTGACGATGCGTAATACCTTTTGCAAGTATTCATTGTAACTTTGTGCATTGCATAAGTCTGCGTTTACCTCATATTTGCCGAATTGAGTACCGACTAAGACGTCATGCGAGATAAAGGATTCACCGGGTTTCGCCAAAATTTCTTTTAGTTGTTCATACGAAAAGTCTGTAAAAGGTGCGAGTCTGTTTATATCTATTTCTGAAGGATGTATCTCCTCCTCTTGCTCTTTGATAATAAGAGGCCAGAATAAATCATAGTCTTGATAATTGTCTTTTAACCCTACCTTTATAATATCACCGGTTACATTGGAGCCATCCGGCAAATCACCTTCGTCTATACCGGCAAGCTCTTCGTTCATCAAATCATTGTAGAAATCAAGAAAGGCCGGATGTTCAATGATGGAAAGCATATCGATATAAGATTTAGGTGCTTTCTTTTTAACCAATACTTGCAATCGGTTTTCCCTTTTTTCTTCTGAATATTCAGGCTCTCTCCACATCAAACGAAGACCACGCCCTACGGTTTGTTCCAACAAAATAGCGGATTGCGTAGATCGTAACGGTACGATGACACATATATTGTTGACATCGAAACCTTCCCGAAGCATCAACACGGAAACGATGACTTTGGGTGATTCATATTTATCGATATTGAACAATCGTTCTTTGACTTGCATCCAATCTTTTTCTTTTACTTCGCCTTTAGCGTTGCTGTCAATACGGAGAACATCCTTTTCGGCTAATCCCTCTTCTTTTAGGAATGATTCGACAAACGGGGTGACATTGGTATCCTCACAAATCACCATCATCTTCGGTCGTTTCTTAGAATCCAGCTTGATAAAACCTTCTTCAAGGATTTGTAATTTTCGTAATCCGGCACGAAGCATTAAACGTTGTCCGTCGCTCAATCCAATCACTTTTTTTCGTTCATCACGTAAAGCGTTATAATCCAGATTGGCAAGATCTGTCAATTCTTGTCGGCGATCCAACAACAAGGTCTTAACCAATCCGCTTTTCATCACTTGGCTTAAATCAAAGTCGGATATAATATGCGGGAAATAACATTTCATCTTTTTCTTCCCGGAACCGACCGTATCGTAGGGTGTAGCTGAGAAGTCGATTTGGATGAAGTGACCTCCTTTGTTGTGGGCAATCTTATTCAATCCTTTTTGCCATTCAACCTCTTCTATTTCTCCTTGCTTTTTATTCTCATGGATATGATGGGCTTCGTCATTGATTACCATTAAGTCCGATAGTTCGGATAGATAGCCCAATTCGCTTCCTCGTAGATATTTCCTATCCAGTGCCTCTAAGACATTACCACCACTCAGCCCTGGCGTAATAGGCAATAAATCTCTTATAATAGATGGAGCGGAATCTGAGTCCATATTCTCTTTCTCTTCATCAGACAAGAACAGATGCCAGTTGGTTAAGGCGATCAGTCCGTTTCCGGTTATTTTTCGTCCGATTCCCTCTTCTTTGGTGACAACATTGTTTTGTATAAAAGAGAATACTTCGTCCCGATAAGCCAGAGGTATAAAAAGGTCTTTATGCAAATAAAGGTCATTCGTGAAAGGATCTCTTTCCGTGCAGTTCTCTTTCAGGCGTCCACAATAGGCATCCTTTAGCCGATCATAAACAATCAGGCCAGGAGCTACGATCAGGAAGTTTTGGGTGTAGCGTCCGCTTCGTTCTTCTTGTTCTTCATGTCGTCCGTTAAGGAGTTGCCATAAAAGTAAAGCGTGCATGACCCATGTCTTACCTGTTCCGGTTGCCATCTTTACGGCATATTTGGGAATACGATATTTTTCTTTAGCCAAATCACTTAGATTACATTCGGCTAATAGATCCGGCGCAACTTGCCGGTATATTTCTTCTACGGTTGTCACTTGTAAAACTTCATGCAGATAAATGATGTTTAGAATACTTTGTTTTTGTCCTTCATGAAAGTTCTTGGAGCGTTCTTCCGTATAAGGCCCCATGAACCAAAACTTCAGCAAATCTTGTGTTACCGGGGTAACGGCATCTAATAAACTGCCGTTTTCAAAGGCTGTTTTGACTTGTTCCGTTAACCGGCTTGCCAATTCCAAGGATATATCGTTTCTCATGTTGTGTGTCATTTTTAAGAATGAATAGTCTCTGTTACCATGCTCTCAAAGCCGAATACATCGACCGCTTTCACGCAAACCGTCCGTTCTGCTTTTCGAGGAGTGATTAATGTAGCTGTATAGATACAATGAAGTGGATCGCTATCATTGTCCGTGTTTTCCCGATAGTCTTGCCATTGGCTGCGGAATGTGATGCCGTCGTAATCCGGATCGATGCTCCAATACTCGATCAAAGCCAGCGGATCTTTCTCCAATACCTGTTGCAATTTGGCTTTATCTTTATCATCCAACGGGATATTGTCGGGTGAAAGAAGCACATAATTATCCAATTCGATTGTTAGTTTGTCCTGTTCACCGTAATGCGGTTCTGTCTGAATAGGTTTTACCAATAGATATTGATAACTGCTGAAACGGACAGAGCCTTCCCTTATCAGTTTGTCATATCCTTTCTTGGAGAGTTTGTCCAACAGGTCTGGTGGAATCACCAAGACCTCAACATCCTCCTTGTATTGTTGGATAGCCGCAGAAATGTCAAAAGCAAAGTTCCAAGCTAATACGACCGCCTTGTTCCATCCACCTCCCAACAGGTTCTTTTTGGCTTCGTATGCTCGGCGGATTGTGGCGGCTCCGGTTACTTTATTAGGACTATCTACCAGTACCAAAGTCCGTCCGTTCTTGATATATCCCCAGTTCCGATCATTCAGCTGTTCTTGGGTGAAAGGGATGGCACCATACAGTTGCATGATGATCTGGCTCAAATCTCCAATACGTTTGTATTGTTTATTGTTTTGGAAAGCCTCTTTTTGATAATCGCCGATAGCTTGATAAAGGAATGGTTTTACCTCTTGGTCGATAAAGCGTTTACGCATCACCAAGGTTGCCGGTTTGCCAATATCCGTAGTAATCCAACGACGGCCTAAACGTTCGGCAACGGCAGCGGTTGTTCCACTTCCACCGAAGAAGTCGCAAACGAGATCACCTTCGTTGCTGCTGGCTTTGATGATACGTTCGAGGAGTTTAGCTGGTTTTTGAGTTGCATATCCTATATTTTCTGCCGATTGTAAAGATTTTAAATCAATCCATACATCTTTACATCTAACACCACTGGGATTTATGTATTGCTTTATTCTTGGTACTTTATCTTTTTCAACTCGTAATAAACCGTTTGATAACCATTTTAAAGCTGTTTCTTTAGGCATACAATATCCTCTACTTGGCATTTTTTCTCCAAATCCTAAATCATAAATGTATCCTCCTCCGCCAGGATTAGAGCAATCTCTCCATTGATAACGACCATTTTCATCTTGATATTTGTAAGGAGCTAATCCTCCTTCATCATAAGGTTGATAAACATCATTCCAGATTTTTTCAAAACCTTTACTGTAAAAATATAATGAATCATGAGATTTAATATATTTTTTATTTTTTGCGGATGTATCACCTGCTGTTGCTTGCCAAATCAATTCATTGATGAAATTTTCCTTTCCAAAAATATCATCCATTAAAACTTTCACATACGCTCCCACATGCCAATCAATATGTACATAAATACTTCCCTTATCCGAAAGTAACTCCCGCATCAATACTAATCTTGGATAAAGCATCTTCAAATAAGAAACCGTTCCATCCTGCCATGTATCCGAATAAGCAAATTGTTCAATTACCGTAGGCTTTTGCTCAATATCAACACCCGGCAAATTAATCTTTGTCCGATAATCCGCTTTGCTATCAAAAGGAGGATCAATGTAAATCAAATCCACCTTTCCCCGAAGCGAAGGTAATCCGGTCGTTTCATCTCCAGCTAACAGAGCTTGCATCACCAATAAGTTATCTCCATAGATGAGGCGATTTATCCATTCTTTGTTTATCACTTGTTCGTTTTTTCCTTTCCATAATCCGGAAGTGTCTTTGGCGGGAAGAACCAATTCATTTGTTTGTAATCCGATATGGGTGTTGCTACTCAAACGTTCTAAGATACGTTGCGCTTCTTGTCTTCCTTCTTTTACGATTTTAGGAAGTTCTTCTATAAGAGATGTTGTTGGCATAAGTCTGTTTTTTAGTGTTATTATGATTCAAATTCTTCGTCACTTGTTTTTACTTTACCTGTGTACTCAACATAAACAAATTTCCCTTCTATTGAAATCTTTTTTATTAACTCAAAAGAACGTTTCAAATAGTAGTAATCTGGATTGAAAGTATATTCATTAAATTGTTCATTATATGTATATTTATCTGTTCCAAATTTGAATTCTGCGCAATCGCTTGATCCAGACATATAAACTCTGTTTTCATATTTACATAATTCTTTTATGAAAGGAATTAATTCATCTTTAACTATATAGTAGAAAGAATTATCATCTATCTTTTTTTCGTGCACTACATTTTCTGCACTCCAAAATTTCTTCCCTAAATAGATGCGTTTTATATTCTCTGAAGTATAATATAATTTTCTCTTACTAATATCTGTATATTTTTCATCCATATTAGGATGGAGTTTGGGAATACCTAAAAA
>ERZ857882.3544-NODE-3544-length-14573-cov-5.149125_pt1 | contig 14573 bp, 12 predicted proteins | sample MGYA00519697_ERZ857882 | MGnify/ENA primary metagenome ERZ857882 (study PRJEB31778, sample SAMEA3449373) | human gut metagenome | biome: human gut; feature: human-associated habitat; material: faeces | place: United Kingdom | collected 2010/2012 ...
CCGGCCAGCGCTATATCCACCACAAGGAACGCGGCAGCAAGGTGCTGCTGTTTGTGCGTGAGTTTAAGGCGGACCGTATGACTGGCGGTGCGGAAGCGTACACCTATCTGGGCACGGCGAACTACGTGAAGCACACGGGCAGCAGGCCGATGAATATCACCTGGCAGCTGGACCGCCCGATCCCGGCGAAGTTTTTGAAGAAGACGAATAAGTTGGTTGTGGGGTAAAGGAGTTTGTAATCTGGTCCATTTCCTGGATGACGGTATTTCCGGCGTGACGATGGATCGCCCCGGCTTCGTGGAAATGATCCGCCAGTTGGAACAGGGAAAAGCCGCCGCTGTCTTTGTCAAAGACCTCTCGCGCCTGGGGCGCAACTACATTGAGGTCGGACGTTTGACAGAGGAATTTTTCCCGGACCATGATATCCGTCTGGTGGCCGTTTCGGATAACATCGACACGGCAGAGGGCGAAAATGAGCTTGCTCCGATCCGCAACCTGTTCAACGAGTGGTACGCCCGCGATATCAGCAAAAAGCGGCGCATCAGCAATAAGATCAAGGGCAATGCCGGTGAGCCGATGGGCCAGCCGCCCTACGGTTACATCAAGGACCCGAACGATCCGAAGCATTGGATCGTGGATGACGAGGCAGCCCAGGTTGTGCGCCGCGTTTACAGCATGACTTTGGAGGGCTTCGGAACAGAGCAGATTGCCGCCCAGTTTGAAAAGGATGGTGTCCTGACCCCGCGGGCCTACTGGCTCACGAAGGGCATCAAACGCCCCGGCAAGGGCAAACAGCAGCCGCCTACCAAGTGGAACAGCTCTACCATCACCAAAATTCTCTCCCTGCAAGAATACTGTGGTGACATTCTCAATTTCAAAACTTATTCCAAGTCCTACAAGAATAAGAAACGAATCGACAATGACCGTGAGAATTGGGTGGTGTTCCAGGACGTCCATGAGGCGATCATCGAGCGTGCTGTGTATGAGCAGGTGCAGCAGAAGCGGGGCAAAATCCGCAAGCGCCGCACCAACAACGGAGAACACAATATGTTTTCCGGCCTGTTGGTCTGCGCCGACTGCGGCAGCAACCTTCACTTTCACTTCAATCAGGGCAATCCGGAGATCAAGTATTTCAACTGCTCCAACTACAAGGGCAACCGCGGCACCTGCACCTCTACTCACTATGTCCGTGTGGACTTCCTGGAGGAAGTGGTGCTGGGAGAGATACGACGCTTAACGAAATTCGCCAGTCTCTATGAGGACGAATTTGTAAAAGCGGTGATCGGTCATTCCCAGCAGGCGGAACAGACAGACCGCAAGCTGAAGGAAAAAGAGCTAAGAACGCTCCTTGCCCGTGATGAAGAATTGGACGGCCTTTTTGAGCGCATCTATGAGGATAATGTTTCCGGCAAGCTCTCCGATGACCGCTTCGCAAAAATGTCCCGGCGGTATGAGGACGAGCAAAAGGAACTGTCGGAGAAAATAAAAAAGCTCCGCTCCGAAATAGAGAAGCAGAGCAGCCGTTCCATGACAACGGATATGTTTATCGGTCTTGTCCGCAAGTACACCAGAGCGAGAAAACTGACGCCCAGGATGCTGAACGAACTGATTGAGAAGATCGAAGTGTTCAATGCTGAGAAGATCGACGGCGTATGGGAGCAGCGGCTTCGCATCCACTATAACTGCGTCGGAACGATCGAGATTCCAACGGTGCTGCCCCTGCCGATCCCGGAAGTGTCCGTAAATACAAGAAAAGGCGTAGTCGTCAACTACGCCCCCTGTGAACTCGCTGTATAAAAAGCGAGTGTTCTTACAGCCTTTCAAATGCTATAAGAACACTCACCATGGCATACCTACCGCTCGTGGATACAATGCACCATGTTTTGAAAGCGTGGTGCATAATTTTGTGGGTTCGATTTTGATGCGCTGGGACAATGAGGACAGGAAGGACAAAATGCGGAATGCTCTCCCAGAAGTCTTCTCTCTGCCGTTCCGGAAGCTTTCTGTCGGCAGATTATATCTGGGATGTTTCTTGAAAATGTACGGAAGCAAAGCACCAAAACGCACGCGTGCGTTTTTAACACACGCGTGCGTTTTCGTTATTTTGTTGTGTGATACTTGGCTCCCGCACCTTTTCCATCCAAAGACAGTTGCCCCGCGTTTTTTAGCTTTTGCAGAATTCTGTATGCTTGGGGGGGCGTCACATGTAGAAGCTCCACCACATCTGCGCGTGTAACTTCGCCTTTTGCTTGTACCAACTGCATTACCAATTCCTGATGCCGGAGCGCATCGATATCTCGATTTCGCACATATCCAACGGTACTGTTTGTTTCTTTGGAGTACCTCGAGCTCATGATATAGTATCGTCCGCGGCCATTGCCCAAGCGCTCTACTAATCCTGATTCCACAAGGTTTTCAAGAACGACACGTACCCGGCTCTCATCGGTATGAGTTCTTTCGGCCACATCCTGTACCGAGGCACGATGCAATTGTTTTACCGCATCTAGTGCAAGCAGCAGATGAATCGGCAGCGACCGTCCAAGGCGTTGCTGTTCTTCGGAAACCATGCAAATGAATGCTTTGTCAGTCGGCCCTTTGGGAATAAACAGTTTCACACTGGATTGCGTGGAACTTGAGTAGTCCGGAAGCAATCGACCGTACAGCAAGGAGCCTTCAAAAATGCGGTCAATTCCTCTTCCCGTACGCTCGGCCAGACCAATACGCTTCATTGCATCAGCCAATGCCGGATTTCTTCCATGAGGTTCTGCATCCAGCAAATTGTCGACTCGGATGCCTTCGATAAATCCTCCGGGGTTGCTGATGGTCATGCCTTCATCATTTATTTGAACTAGAACGCGGCCAAGAACAGAATAGTCTCTGTGGCAGAATGCGTTGACCAGAGCTTCACGGAAGGCCCTGGGATCATAATCAGGAATCGTGATGCGGAACAGTCCCTGCTCCATTTCCTCGCTGTGATTCCATGCAGAAAAAGCATCCGATATTTTTTCAAACGCCGCAAGAATGGGCAAATAGAAGGACTCATTCACTTTTATATCCGTGCCCACAAGAACTTGTATGGATGCTTCCGCTGTTGGCATATGGCGTTTTAGTGCTTCTTTTCTACCAATCAGCAACATACCGCAAAATGTGGGAACGATAGCCCCATCCTGAATTGTGACCAACTGTAATGCCTTGTCCAACTCCTCGTCATTCAGTTCCAGCAGGGCCACTTCTCCGCGATAGGAACGAATGATGTTCCGTAACCGTTCACGTTCCACAGGATCAAGATCCTGATAGGTAGCATCTGGAACAGGCTGTGCGGAATAATCAAGCAAACTCAAAGATGAAAGCCGGGCGGTTATTTCGTATGGATACATGGGCACATTTTCGGGTTCGCCATTCGGCTTGAGTCGGCGTCGCTGAATCTTGCCATCAGAGGAAGCTACCACGCTGGTGCGCTTGGGAACAGAGATCCTCAACACCGGCGGATCGAATTCCAAAATTTCTGTACGAACAGAAACCGGAGGCACTGTTCGGTTGGCAATAAACGCCGCAAGCTGTGTGATGTCTTTATGCCTGTTGTGCAGTCCAGTAATTTCCCCATCATTTTCAACGCCCAAATATAAGTCGCCGCCATCGGTGTTGGCAAAGGCAACAACCGCGTCGATGATGTCACCATCAGGCAAACAAGTTCTGTCACTTTTAAACTCATTCACGAGGTTTTCTTTGAAACCGATATTGGACACAATCTCACCTCCAACGCGATCATTATAACACACGCGTGTGTTTAGCGCAACAGAAAACGTACGAATTATGTTGCATTATTTTCGTGCGCTCCTTTTTGTTTCTGCCAGACTATTTTATAGTATATCGGATAAACAGGTTGTATCGCTCTTATTTGCTAATTTTGTCCATTCTTTGATTAACAAGAGGACTTGGCCTTTCATTATTCAAATTTCAGCAAAGGGAGTTTACTAATTCAAACAAATTTTGCTGAATAAGCAAAGAGTGTTTGAATATTTCATCAAAATCAAACCGTAACAACCCACAATTATGGGTAGGGGCTGTTAAGTTTCCGCATGCTTTCGTTTTGTGCGGAAACTTCGTAAATGATAACTTTCCGATAACTCTCCGTCCCTGTCATTGACTATCCCGAATCCGGCAATATACTGTCGTTTCTGTAGGAGGTGTCGCTATGACCCAGTCAGAATACGAGGCGGAGTTGCACTTTCGGCTCTGTAAAAGCATCTTCGCCACTCTGGCAATCAGAGGAATCATTGGAGAAGATGATTTACGCATTTTACTCTGTGCCGCTGCGGAAAAATACCATGCACCAATTGGCGAATTGGAGGTGAACAGCATTGCCGGAGAAAAGAATTACACGGGTTGAGTTCCCGGCCAGGACATTCTCCCCGGAACAGCCGCCGCCCACAAAACGGGTTGCAGCCTATGCCAGAGTATCCACCATGAAGGATGCCCAGGAGAACAGTCTCCAAGCCCAGCAGGAGTATTTCACGGAATACATCCAACGCCATCCGGGCTGGGTCTTTGCCGGGATGTACTCCGATGAATATAACAAGAAAACAATACAAATAAATGGGGTTTCAGCCCCTCATAAGCATAAAAAGACGGCTCTTAGAGTGGAAAAATCACTCCGGGAGCCGTCTTTTTGCGTTTATAGGGTTTTTGATTTGCGCCAAGGGTGTACGGTCGTGCGTATACCCCTATGGCTGTGAGAGTATACCCCTTGCGTACACTCCTGCTGGGGTTTCGTATACCCTTTGGGGCAAAGTTGAAAGGTTTCGGTTGTCAGAATAAGATGCTTCCTGCGAATTTGAAGCACTTACTTCCGAGCGGTATCAGCAGAATGGTCACACAGCAGACCAGTCCAAGGCACGCCATTATGATTGCAAAAGGCAGTTTGATGAATAGCCATATTGCTGCGGACAGCAGTGCGCCAGTTACATGGTAGCCAATCCAAAACAGCACGAACAATACCGCCAATGTAACAATTATCTCTATCATTGGGTTTTCTCCGATTTGTTAGTATCTCCATCCTTGGCATACGACATCAACTTCCATGTAATGTGCGTAAGTCAAAATACATACAACTTCGAACAGCAAGTCTTTACCGTCGGACGTAGTATAAAGGTTTCCGCAGGATGTGACAACGCCGCTTAGATTTCCACTCCAAGGAGCCTCCGCAGAAACGTCATCCTTGTCATACACGGCATCGGCTGGAGATATTTGTGAGAAAGCATCTCTAATGAGGTTGAACTGTCTCGCAGTTTCAAAAGCGTCTTTTGCGCTACATTTACCTTTTTCCAGGAAGGTCAACGCAAGGTTAATGTGCTTTTTCATGGATGCCAAGCGAACATCAGCAGTGGATAAGATAGAATTCCAGATTCCTTCACTGCCAATATCCACATAACGCTTGTCATCGGTGGTCATAATTATCATAATCAATACCTCAATACTGTAATTGGTATGTCTGGGTAAATGTTCGCCAGACGGTTTCTGATGGCTGCGATAGTATTTTCAATCAGCTCATCAGTAAAGCCTCGGCCTCTCACATCCAGCACAATTTCCTGGGTTGAACCCGACGGCAAATTGGCAAGGCGGTCTTTAACTTGACGCTCCAATTCGGTATATAACGTATGACGATTAGAACTCTGTGCCAGATTATAGTTCTTTACCTCTATAGCCTTCACTGTGCCATTGGCATTTTTGACTACCACATCCGGGCGAGTTGCGCCAGGAGTGTTTAGCGGAACTTCTTTTCCATTGAGGTACGACACCTGCTCAGTAGAATTCTTGGTGCGGTTCAAAACAGTAACTTCGGATTCTCTGGGCGTCGGAATAGTCTTCGAAGAGCGGTAAAGTTCTACGCCTTTGCTAACACCGCCAGTGATGACACCAGTGATTGCACCCCACTTGAAACTCTCGCTTCCTGCCAGAGCAGCAGCTTTCTTGGCTTCTTCAAAATCGCCAGTCTGAATGCCTGTAATAGTTCCGGCTGCCACAGCACTAATTGTGCCAGAGGAAAGCGCATAAATTGTGCCAGTTTTAGCAGCAGATGCGAAAATCATGCTTACAGCCGCAGGAGCGCCAACACCACCGGAAACAACGGAAACCGTGACGCAAACAAGAATTACGCCAGTTCCTATTGCAACATTCTTAATAACTCGGTCATAGGTGTCGTCATATCCTGCAAATTCCTCGACCACAGTTTCTCCATTTTCACCGAGAGAGAAGATGTAACGAGTTCCCTGAAACTGGGCATCCAGTTCTTCCAATGTGTATCCGAAGTAGATATTACTCTGCGAGTTATAAGCTACCTCTTCGAGGTATTCTTCGGACACATATACGGCATTTACGCTTTCAATGATGTAATCATCACTGTTGAATCGTGCAGTCAAATCCGTATAAATGTTATCCTCCACATACTGTAGCAGGTCGGGGTCACTAAGGCTTGCAAACTCCACGGGTGCATCTTCTTCGAAGACGATTTCTTCTTCCGTGTTAGATTGATTGCTTTCAGACCCGTCTGTCGCGGGAGTAGAGGAAACTTCGCTGCTGGCTGATTCGCTTGGATTAGTTTCTTGGTTTTGTACTGGTTGCTGTGTACATCCAGTAAGCAGCATTAATACTGCAAGAAGAAGTGCTATCGTGCGTTTCATTCTTCCGTTTCCTCCTCTTCAATAATTTCATTCACCTTTGCTTGGAAGGCTTTTTTGCGCTGGAACGCAAGTACGGCGCAGATAACAGCGGCAATTGCGATACCAACGATTACGAACGGGGTGGTATTTATTTTTGAAGGTTCTTCATCATCCACAGCAGGGGTTTCATCTTCAACAACGGGAGGCTTGGTTTCCGTTGAAGGTTCATCGGTAGGTTCCGTACTGGTGTCTGGTGTCGGTTCGGGTTCAGTCTCCTCTGGTGTGGTATCAACTGTCGGTGCAATAACCTCAACAGTGCCGTCCTCGTGGACAATTGCACCCGCCTCAATTTGAGCATTTAACTCTGCAATGCTCATGCCAGTCGCAGACAAGGCTCTCAGGTAGCTGTTTGCACCCACATAAATTGTTTTAGTGGTTTCTTCGTTTGTGTACAGGTTTTTTACTGTAAAGGTATAGATGCCTTCACTGGTGTACTGCTCACCGTCTTTTGCGGGGCGGTTGAAACGCACATCCTCAGTGAGGTAGCCGTCTGTGCCAACCACGAGTACCGAACGCTGAACATCGATGGTGAGGTACTTCGATTTTGCCATATCCAACTTAAAACCGTTCTCAGTAATAGCATTATCGGCAAGTTCTGCACCAGTTAAACTATCAAAGGGGTAAACCATACAATTGCCGTTTCTGATTGAGAATTCGAACATGATTTTATAGTTTGTATAGCTTGCTATCGCATTGAAGGCTCCGCCCATAGACTTTATTTCATAGTCCAGGGAAACAACATAATCGCCTTCCTCAAACAACTGAACCTTGGTGTTTGCACCAGTTGTAGCGTTTGCAGCAAGATAGTCCGTGTAAATAATCGGTTCTTGTGTTTCGCCCTGGGCGTTCGTATACTGAATAATCAGTGTGCCATGTTCAAAATTGGTTTGGTCAATTTCGAAGTAGCGGTCATAGCCATTTGTGTCCTCGCTGATGGTTAAGTGTTCGTTTCCACGGAGTTTTGTAATGTCTTCGGACAGATGAAACCACAATGTCACCTTATCACCGACGTTTTTCAGGAAGACGGGTGTGTTATCGGAGTCTTTTGTTTCACGGGTGTAGCCATTTACATAGAAGTATCCGATATCCCAACCATAGTGAGGATCATCCTTATCAATCGCTTCGTTGCCGGAATAACCATTGTCCTTTCCGGTATTGATTTTTTCGCCGAGTTTTTTCATTGGGGTTGCATCGGGACTGGTTTCATCGGTTTCACAGAACACATAAAATTCGTAAACCTCTGCAACCTGTTTCTGCTCATAGTTTTTAGTTGTCACAAACAGAACTTTAGAATCTTCAACTCTGCGTTCCATCTTATAGGCTACAATCACTCTGTAATAACAGCCGTTCTGAAGCTGGACATCTTTGGTTTCGTAAAAACCGCTTGTATCAGCACCTTCTCCAAAAATGTCGGACATAAGAACATCTTCTGTCCAGTTGATTCCGTCCAGTGATGTTTGCAGAATCAAGGCACCTGTCTCAATCTTGGAATCCAAAGCAAGTCCATTCACTTCCTTACCATTATCATCAATAAGATGCCATTCTGTTTCTTGGCGTTCCAGAACACCCTTGTTGATAGTGTAGGTAAAGGATGCATTACCGTTAGTAACTTCATAGGCAGGAAATGAATTGACATCAGAAGAGGTCTTAACATTTCCGCCGATGGTTAAAGTGCCAATAGCGGCAGACTCGGAGGGAGAATTCTCTCCGAGTACATAGTCGCTATTTTTATCAAGGTCATACACATTCGCATCAATTGACAGAGTGGTGTTACTTGCATACGCCACCGTGCTTCCAAGCATACAGCTTATCAGCATAACGACTGCGATGACCGTGACGGATATTTTCTTCATTATCTTTATCTTCACGTTCATTCTTTCTCCTTTGTAGGCATGGCCTAATGTGGGCGATGGCGTAGCTTGGGAAACGTCATCAGGTTTCAAATACTCTTCCATAAGAGCGTTTGTAAATTTCGCGAATCAGTCTCTCCGCAGTGCCTTATACAATTCCTGGGCCATAGCGTCCTGAACCCGCTGATAGAACTCAGGGTCATTGAACAGCTTTGCAAAGGAATCGTTATTGTCAAGGAAGCACTGGGTCACGATGTCACGGAACTTGTCCGGGAACAGGGACTGCACGAACATCTCGGTGCTGTTGTCCTTGGCATACTTGCGGAATTTCTTGACCTCGGTGTCCTTCATGAACATCTGATAGATGCCCTCAATAATGACACGGTCTGCATCGGTGAAATCACCGCTGAAACGCTCATTAACCTTGTCGATGATGCTTTGAAGGGTGTCCTTCTTCTTAGTAGGAGTCTTCGGGGTCATGTCACCGCCGGGCGTGAACACAGGAGGCTTCTCATCGAGCATGATAGCACCGCTGAAGGTCTCCGTGAGGGAGGCATATTCCAGCTTAATCTTGTCATCGATGTCCACAAACTCCGTGCCGGGTCTCGGCAGCAGTTTTACGAGGTGCAGCGTGTACTGGTACTCATTGAACAGATCCTTGTCATGGAGCCGTACAAGCTGAGTGATGTATGCGTATGCCTTATTGAACTTACGGACATAATCACGGACCACAAATCGGTCATCCTCGGACAGTTCCATATACCGTGCAATAACCGGCTTGAACATACCCGCCAGTCTGCCGAGAGCGGCAGGGTCCTGACCCTTTCCGACCTGCTTTGCCATGAATTTATTGAACGCATCCACATCTTCGAAGTTGTAGAGCATAAAGTCACGGATTTTGTTGCGGAGGTCATAGACCTTATTCAGATCGGTGCTGCCTTCCAGAGTGGTAACCTCGTAGTAAGGCAGGAATGCACCCTTGATATCCTCCTCGGTGTTCTCGAAATCCAGGACGAAAGTGCTGGTCTTGCCACGGGTGGTTCTGTTCAGCCGGGAGAGAGTCTGCACGGCGGTAACATCCCGCAACTTCTTGTCCACATACATGGTGTGAAGCAGCGGTTCGTCAAATCCCGTCTGGTACTTGTTGGCTACCACCAGGATGTTGTACTGGTTGCTGTGAAACGCCTTGCGGAACTTTTTGTCGGTGGTGATATACTTGCCGTTCTCATCCAGGTTCATGGTAGCTTCGGTGAAGGGCTTTTCACTCGGATAGTCATCCAGGGTAACTTCGCCGGAGAAAGCGACCATCACATCGCAGCCTACGCATTGATCGGCATGGTCGGCCAGATACTTCTTGATAGCGAGATAATAACGGACTGCGTTTGCACGGCTGTCTGCCACGACCATAGCCTTGCCCTTACCGTCAATCTGATAACGGCAGTTTTCCAGAAAATTGGTCATAATCATTTCAGTTTTCTGGGCAATGGTATAACCGTGCTGCTTATAATACTTGAGCAGTGCGCGGGATGCTTGACCTTCGATGAGCTCCGGGTTGTCCTCGGACACACGGATCAGCCTGAACGCCTCTTTGACGGTGGTATAGTTCGCCAGCACATCCAGAATATAACCTTCCTCTATGGCCTGCCGCATGGAATACACATGGAACGGAGCCTTGATGGGTTCACCTTCCGGGGTCATTCCCACCACGGTGCCGAAGGACTCCAGCGTCTGCCCCTTGGGGGTAGCGGTGAAGGCAAAGAAGGACTGATTGTCATGTCTGCCCTGGCCGATGACTGCGTTGATGTACTCGTCGGTCAGATCCACTTCTTCCTCTTCGATTCCGGCTTCTTCGGCATACTCTTTGATGGCAACGCCGATATCAATCAGGCTGCGGCGGAGGGATTTCGCGCTTTCACCATTCTGACCCTGGTGGGCCTCGTCGATGATGATGGCGAACTTACGGCCACGGAACTTCTCCATATCCTTCTTTGCAAAGAGGAACTTTTGAATGGTGCAGATGATGATACGCTTTTTATCGTTGATGGCTTCTGCAAGACTGCGGGAGTTCTTCTTATCGTCAATTGCTTCCACCAGACCGACCTGGTGTTCAAAGCTGTTGATGGTGTCCTGCAACTGGCTGTCCAGTACCACGCGGTTGGTGACCACAATAACGGAATCGAACAGACCATTGTTCTCCGCATCGTGAACAGAGGCCAGCCGGTAAGCGATCCAAGCAATGGAGTTGGATTTGCCGGAGCCTGCGGAGTGCTGAATCAGATAGTTGGTACCGACGCCGTTTTCTCGCACATCAGCCATGATCTTACGTACCACATCGTACTGGTGGTAGCGTGGGAAGATCATCTTTTCCTTGGTGACAGTTTTGGTAACGCCGTTCTTGACGACTTCCTCTTTTTCCTTCACAAAGGAAATAAAGCGGTGGATGAGGTCGAGCAGGTTGTCACGCTGCAGCACTTCCTCCCAGAGGTAGCTGGTGGCATAGCCGTTGGGATTCTGGGGATTGCCTGCACCGCCAGTCACACCGGCACCATTGGAGCCCTGGTTGAACGGCAGGAAGTGAGTCTTTCCATCCGCCAGCTGGGTGGTCATCCATGCTTCGTAAAGGTCAACGGCAAAGTAGACCAGGAAGCGGTGATTCAGGCGGAACGCAAATTCTTTGGAGCTGCGGTCATTCTTGTATTGATTGATGGCGCAGGCATAGTCCTGCCCGGTCAGTTGGTTCTTCAGTTCCAGAGCCACCACTGGAATACCGTTCACGGACAGCACCATGTCGATGGTATTGGTATTGGCGGTGGTATAGCGGAACTGACGGGTGCAGCCGAGGATGTTAGCCTCATAGCGTTCAATGGCAAGGGGATTCAAATCGGACTCTGGCTTGAAGAAACAGACCTTCAGCTTGCAGCCCATATCCTCGATACCGTTGCGGAGGACATATAGTAAACCTTGGTTAGAGATGGTGGTTTCCAGGCGGTGATACAGCTTGTCCGCAGCGCTGGCACCATAATACTTGGTATACTTGGCCCATTCTTTGGGCTGAGTCTTGGCGATGAATTCACAGAGCACATCCATATAGATGCACTTTGCAATATCATGCTGACGGGTATGTACCCAATTGCCCTCGGCATCTTGTCCGCAAAACTGAGTGTAACCACCTTCCGGGGAAATCAGGAAGGATTCTATATCTCGCTCAAATCGTTTCTCGCTTTTATCCACGATATAACACCCCCTTACATCTTAGTGACTTTGCCTGCAAGTTTAATGGCACTCTTACCAAGGGTTTTCAGATTGTCCTTGTTTTTTACTATCAAGACTAAGGAACCAAGCAGTCCAAGGCCACCCTTCAGAACTTTTGCCCCCTGTTCCATGCCCTTGTAATCTTCACTCTTCAGTTCCTGCTTCTTGAACCGCTTCTGCTTGTCCATTTCCCAGTACCTCCAACAATTTCTCTCCGCTGACCTCAAGGGCCACATAATCGTAATGCTTTGCCGCCTCCAGACATACATCTCGCTCTGTGGCAATATACCCGGCAGGAGCCGAATAGAACATATCCTTCAATCCCTTGTGCTGATAGCGTATGGTTTCAACTTTGCTGAAATCGATAGACCGAATAGTGGATTCACTCAATCGGAAAGTTTGTTCTGCTGTTTCCAAATTTCCGCAAAGGGCATAGGAAGCTGCAAGCAGCTTGGTTGCCTGTAAATACAGGTCATAATAGTCTTGCATTTCCTGTACATCTCTGCGTTTTTCTGCCAGGTAGCCACTGTGGATGACCTCACGCATGAATCGAGCGGGGGCTGCCTTTGGCAAAGGTTCGAATTCTCCAGCACGGCGTTCAAGCGTTTTTTCAATCTGCGCCTGAGCAACAAGTAGGTTCTGCCTGCTGGAGTCTATTTGGCGATTGCGTTCCGCACCGTCCGGTATGGACATTGCCAGAATCAAACCGTTCTTACCAGCTTCCAGCAGCCCAATGCGGTCATCCATTTGCCCATGTTTGATTTGCTCAACCACACGATATGTACGCTCTACCATCTCAGTCAGACGCGCCACCTGTTGTTGCATCAACATATTGTGGTGGCTATTTGCAAGCTCCTGTACCGGATTACCTTGAACAATTGCCTGCTCCGCAATAGGGAGAGGTGTCACAACTTGATGCTTTCCATCTTCGGCAATCTTCATCAGGCTTGGCCATTTTCTGCCGGTTTTCATGTTTTCCATGATGAACATCTCGCCGGATTCATACGCCGCCTGAAACTCAGCAGGAATCTGAACCACATACTGGGTTCCGGCTTTGATCTCAGCCAGGATCTCGCTCATATTTACGCATTGCACGATTTGTCCCAAAAGTGCATGGAAGTCAACATCTTTGGTATCTTGCGTAATGTATAGGCGCTTACCCTCTGCTGGAGCGGGCATTGTATCCTGCTCCGCTTCAACTGGCAGTTTATCTACTTCGACAGGAATCAACTCTTCCATAGGATACCTCCATCAGATAAAATTTTGGTCATAGAATGCCTTGTTTTTCTCGCGAAACGGTCAGCCCTTAGGCGACCTTTGAAGGAATCCTGGTATTGCTCATATTTATGATTCCAGTCTCTTGATTTCTTCGCCCAGCATGGACATCAATTCATCACTTCTATGATTGATATCCATAAAAAGAGCCGTTTGATCATCAGTTTGCGGATTAATCAAATCGTAAAAAGTGATTTTCATATTGATGATATGGTTATATTCTTTCTGGATGTAGAGATAACGAGCTAAAACCTCTTTTTCCACATAACCACTCTTTGACAATTCCAAGATTTCTCTCTTTGAAGAAAACGGAAGGCCCTGAAGATTCATAATGATCTTGTTTTCCGTCACAGGCTTGTTGCCATCTACCTTGGGAACAATGTATTTCTTAACCCACTCGCGATTCCAAACCATCTGCAAATTGTCCAGACACTCTTTGTAAGTGTACAGAAGCAATACGTCTGCCGTATCCTTAGAATTCGCATCCTTTTGAATTTGCCGCCTGTCCACGAAGTAGTATGTGATGATGTACAAAACAACCACAATCACAGAATTCAGAAATACGCCAAAGAAGTCCATGTTGATTCTGTTACTTGATAACCCCAACAATTGGGGTACATTAAGGTAGTCAAGAATCACATAGAGAGCAAAGAGTAACGCAGGAATTGCCGCTTTGAGCAAGTGCGTATTATCCTGTTTTTGGGGTATCTTTTTCATAATACTTCCCGCTTTCCGGTGACATACTCATAAATGAGGGATTTTTTGTACTGTTCCAGTTTTTCAATTTTTGCCTGTTTAATGGCAATCAGACGGTCAATCTGAGCCCATTTACCATCAAGATAGGCCACAATTGCTTGTTGTTCATCTTTAGGAGGCAGAGGACATTCAATGGCAAAAAGGCCATCTGTGTAGAGGCGGGTCAAACCCGCAGCAATGCCCGTAGATCTCTTCCTAAATTCGGAAATACACTGTGGGGTCTTAAAAAGGTACTCAAGGTATTTCAAATCAACAACGCCCGTTGAGTAATAAACTGCATAGTCAGGACTAACGAGGCCATCGTACTTTGAAACCGAAAATACACCGAGGTGTGCTTTCAGCTTATTGAATACAAGGTCGTTGACAAATGCCAGTTTCGCACCGACATAAGATGATGCAGGATTAGGGATAGCATCAAGTGTTTTTGTAGGAACAAGACCAACTTTCTGACTCATAGACAGAGGCTCTTCTTTGCCTTCGGCAGAGCGTTCTTTTCGTTCACGAAGCAGTTGCTTAACGCGAACCGTATCCCATGCAGCGGGAATTTCACCGATCCACTCAACCCCGCTATCTTTCATTGGCACGGTGGGGTCAAGGCCTTTGATGACGACCTCGGTAATCAGGCTCTGTTTGTAGGCTTTCAGCTTTTCAATCTGCGATTGAACATTGACAATGAGTGCATCAACCTTCTTTGATTCGTTCAGAACCACACTTAATACTT
>ERZ857882.3545-NODE-3545-length-14567-cov-4.744212_pt1 | contig 14567 bp, 7 predicted proteins | sample MGYA00519697_ERZ857882 | MGnify/ENA primary metagenome ERZ857882 (study PRJEB31778, sample SAMEA3449373) | human gut metagenome | biome: human gut; feature: human-associated habitat; material: faeces | place: United Kingdom | collected 2010/2012 ...
GAGAAATGCCCGTTTGAATTTCAGACAGCAGGAACCTACTCACATCATGGAGAACATCGTTTATAACGAGCTTCTGATTCGTGGCTACAATGTTGATGTGGGTGTTGTGCAGATCTTTGATAAAGATAAAGAGGGCAAGCGTGTCCGTAAGCAGCTGGAAGTTGATTTTGTAGTTAACCAAGGCAATCAGAGATACTACATCCAGGTTGCTTATGACATGACTTCAGAAGAAAAGCAGAATCAGGAGTTCAATTCTCTGCGTAATATCCCGGACTCTTTTAAGAAGGTTGTCATTGTAAATGGCAGCAAAAGACCTTGGAGAAATGATGAGGGATTTGTCATCATGGGAATGAAATATTTCCTTTTGAACGCGGATAGTTTAGAGTTTTGACATTGGATAGAACACATTGGTGACAGACACTATGAAGCATGACTTGTATGTTCAGTACCCTTGACAATGCGGTAACGCTTGTCCACGCCGGCGGAGCAACGGACATCGGGCAATGGCCGAGAATCCTGCTTGCTTTAAGCGGTCTGGCGGCAGGCTTTATCTTTGATATAAAAAACCGAAAATATATGGGGATAGTGATGTACTGCATAATGGTGCTGTCCACCATTTGCGTCGCTATACTGAAATTTGCCGGACCATTTATGGCGGGGCTGATTGTATTCTATCTGTCAGCGGGATTTTTTGCCGTGTTCTTTACTTCCGGTTTTATGGAAATATCCCGCCATATGAGAATCCCGGAACTTTGGGCAGGTATGGGACGGGCGGTAAATAATATCGCTGCCGCTGTGATCGCTAACTTTGTTTTAACCCTTTTATCTTCTGACAGTAATCTTGCAGTTATTATTCTTGTGCTGGTTTTGTTTGTGACAGTCAGCGTCGTGGCGGTCATATACACCTTTCAAAAGAAAACTTTTATGGAGCAGCTCATTACAAATGCCGCCGATGTGGTTGATGAGAAAGAAAGGCTGCGGAAATTCTCGGAAGTGTTTTCGTTCACAGAAAGAGAGAGCGAAGTGTTTAACCGTCTGGTCAATACGGAGGATAGCATTCAGATGATTGCGGAAAAATTGTATGTTTCCAGACGGACTTTGGAACGCCATATTTCCGCCATTTACGAAAAGACCGGCGTAAAATCCCGTGTGGGATTGCTCAACCTTTACAACAAATGATCTTTTGATGTCGGCATTCATCGAGCCGCCTTCTGGAAACAGAGGGCGGATTTTTTATGCCTTTTTTGATAAAAATCACCTTTTTGCCTTGATTTTGAAGAATGGCGGAACTCCGCCACCCCATGTTGACAGATTGGCGGAGCTCCCTTATATACTTTTTTCCCTCTTTTTCCCATAATAAAGTCGGTATTTATGCGAAACAAGTGAAGCGAGCCGTTACTGCTGTTGCCGACCGGATATCACAATATCTGGAAAATAAGACAGTGCTGGCGAATGCTTTGCTGAGAAGATCAAAATTACAGGAGTCTGTTTGCAAGGCTTAGAAAATGGAGGAATCATTATGAAGAATCAAAAAAGACACAGCAGGAAGCTGCTGAGTATCCTGCTCGTACTCTGCATGGCACTGACCATTGTGCCGATAACTGCGTTTGCGGCAGGAGTCAACTACATTGACAAAATTAGTGTCACCTACACCAAACCGGACTATAAAGCTGGCGATGCACCGCAGGCAGCAGCGACGGTGACAGAGGGAGAATGTTCTGTTGCCTATGAGTATTGGATGGAAATAGAACAAAAAACAGAAGGCAGTGTCTGGACAAGTACAGGACGGTATTGGTATTCTGATTCGAGTAAAATGGCGTCTCTTGCAGCAGACAAGCAGATTACACAGTTTGAAGCAGGACACCATTATACCTATAATATTGTACTTAAAACAAATAGCGGCTACTTTATCAGCGAAGATACAAGTGTTTCCGCAGGCGGTCATAAGTTTGATAAGGTGGCTTTCAAAGCGAATCTTGAAATAAGAGAGATGAGTACGGAACTGCGTATTTACAGTCCTTACTCAATCGATCTTCCTGCCGCCAGCACCGATGAGGTTATCACCACAGTTGACATCGGTAATGTTTGGAAAAACCTTGATTCCACAAAGCCCGTTGCGTTTACAGCGGAAGTAAATCCCAACAATTCTGCTTGCAGCGGAAAAGTGGAAATCGTGGAAGAAGCGTGGGAGAAGTCCACTTATGGTGAAAGTACCCCGATAACAGACGTTATTAAAAGCACAGATACTCCCCGTAACCCGATTGCCGGTGGAGAATACTGGTATAGCATTGTGTTAAGGGCGAAAGAGGGATATGTATTTTCTGATAATGTGACTTTTATTTGTGAGGGAAAAACATATACCGCACAAACGGCAAATACAAGCGTGTCTGATAATGGGAAAACCTTTACTGCGTGGGAATTTTTGCTGCCTGTCATAGCAAGCGACGGGGCAGACGATACCGTAATAAAAGATGTTGAAGTGATTGGCGCTACACTTTCTTATGATGCGGGAGATACACCAAAGGCTACTGCTGTGACTAAAGATATTGGTGCAAACTATGAGATTGCTTATGAAAGTTGGGAAGACGAGCAGCATGCTTTATGGTACTCGGATGAACACTATTATCCTAGTGAACTCTTCTTGGACAGGTTTACTTCGTTTGAGGAAGGGAAATCCTATAGATATTCAATTCTGCTGAAAGCGAAAAACGGACGGACTTTCGCAGCAACAGATTCGGGACTGACAGTAACTGTAAATGGTTGGACGGTTGAGCAGCAAAATATTAGTATGAATCTGGACGGACAATCTGTGTATGTTACTGGTATTGCAACAATTACACCGACCAAGCCGGTTGAACCAAAGGAAATTGAAGTTATAGAAATCAATAATGCAACCATAACTTTTAAAGATGGTGATAAGCCTGTATTTACTGGCAATGTACCCGATAATAAAGACTACGCATTTCGGTGTGAGTGGTGGAGCCTGGACAGCGATACTGGTCTGGTTTCTACTGAGCCGGAGTGGGGAAGCGGAATTTATAAAAACAAAATTACTACTTTTGAAGCTGGAAAGACCTATCATTACGGGGTGTATGTGACTGCATATTACGGCAATTTCTCACCCGATGCCAAGCTGAAAATCAACGGTCAATATGTGAATTATAAGCGGATAGGTGATGACGACAATATGCAAACCATGTGGCTTGAAACTGATTTGACCATGACGCCATTTGATTCTTCTCACACGCACAGCTATGGAGCAGATTGGAAATCAGACTCAGACAACCATTGGCACGAATGCTCCTGCGGCAGCATCGCAGACAAAGCAGCTCACGATATGGAAACAAAGAACGCTAAAGACGCAACTGCAACGGAAAAAGGCTACACCGGCGACAAAGTGTGCAAAGTATGCGGTTATACTGTAAAGGGCAAAGAGATTCCGGTTTCGGGAACAACAAAACCGACCAATCCGACAAAACCGGATGGAAATACAGATGTCACCAGCCCTAAGACAGGCGACAACAGCAATCTTGCCCTTTGGTTTGCCGTATTGTTCATTTCCTGTAGCGGTGTGATAGGAGTTACCATTTACAGCAGGTGCAGAAAGCTGAATAAGCGATGACAGCGGAAGGAGAGGACTCACTGTGAAAAGGTTAAAAAGGCTTACGAGGAAAAAGTATAGAATTACGGCTTTGGTTTTAGCTTTGTGCATGACGCTTAGTCTATTGCCGATAAGTGCACTGGCGGCGGGAACTGACCTTGCGGGTAAGGCAATAGAAGAAGGTACTTTTGCTGCTACCGGCGGAAATGTGAATTACCGGATAGACGGCGAGGAGATTGTGATTACCGGAGGTGATGATACCGTATCGAAAATCGTTTTTCCAGATGAAATTGACGGAAAGCCGGTTACAAGAATTGAAGTAAGCACATTTGGAAATTCGGGAGGACACAATGAGACGCTAACGTCTGTGATATTTCCGGCGAACCTTACCAGTATTGGCGGGTATGCTTTTCATGATGTTCCCGGATTAACGAACATAGATTTTTCTAAGTGTACGCAGTCTCTTACGATTGGAGAGTGGGCGTTTGCGGGGACGTCAGTTCAGTCAGTTACATTCCCGGAGAAACTGGCTTCGATAGAGTCATATGCGTTTTTTCAGGATGAGTTCCTTACGTCCGTGGATTTTTCTAACTGTACGGGGTTAACTTCCATCGGAGGACTTAGTGCATTTGCGGCCACGGGAATTACCGAACTGACCATTCCCGACTGCGTGAAGCACATTGAAAACGGTGCATTTGGGAGTTGTGAAGATCTGACGTCTCTGAATCTGGGCAGTGTGGAGAGTATCGGAGTACAGGCATTTGAATATACGGGGATTACATCGCTGAACCTGCCGGATACGCTTTCAGAGATCGGGATGGGTGCGTTTTCCTTCTGTAAATCTTTGACCAGTATCGACTGGCCGCAAAATGAAAATTTTACGATTCTGACAGGGTTTGATAATTGTCAGGCACTTTCTGATGCGGAACTGGAAAAGGCATTGTCGGTAGATAGCATTACGGAATTAGGATATTCTGCGTTTGACGGGTGTTTTTTCCAGAATGTGACGATTCCATCGAATATTAAAACTATAGGAGACAGTGCCTTTTTCGGATGTGCAAATATGGCGTCACTTACCATTCTGCCGGGTGTGGAAACGATTGGTCCGCATGCGTTCGAGGGATGCTGCGGACTGGCAGAGCAGAAGGTAGTCGTGCCTGCCACGGTAACGAAAATTTACGGCGGTGCTTTTGCAGACTGTACGAAGCAGTATGACCCGGCGGAAGGCGAGGAAGACTTTACCTACACAGGAATTATTGTAGAGTTTGCGAATCAGAATTTTAAACTAACGCCATATGATTCGGAAATGACGAGTCATGAGAGGGTAACTATCGGAGATGTGGATTATGAAGACCCCTTTGCCGGTATAGCGACAATCCGGGCATATGAGACGGATTCAGAAGGGAATCCGTCCATGCTGAAACAGTTTTACGAGACGCAGAAGGACGTCATGGATGGAGCCCAGAAAAGATATACCTTCGTAGCTCTGGACGGGACGGAACAGACATTTACCGTGTCCGGAACGATTCCTTCCGGTGCGAAGATAGTACTGTATCAGGATAATCAAGAAAAGACAGTGACGCTTACGGATAATCAGTTTTCTGTAAAAGCAGATGCCGGATCAAAAGTGACGGCGGAAGTTTCTAAAGACGGATATTACAGCAAGCATTTTATCCAGGCGTCGCTTGACGGAGACTGGGATTTGGGAGAAATTGCATTTTCAGACGGAGACAAATTACCGATGAATCGTGTGATGGAGGTGGACTTTGGCGAGGCGGCGGTAAATAGTTTCCGTAATCTGGAAATCAGCCTGAAGGCAGGAGAACGGGAATTGAAAGAAGGAACGGATTATATCCTGCAATATCCAAGTGTGGTGCTGGAGGATACTGTTATCGAAGAAAATCTGACATTGACCGTAGATGCAGACGCCCTTGGATTTACAGGCGGAAGCGTAACTGCAGACCGCGAAACAGGAGTGTTTGAACTTCCGCTGACCGCATGGGGTAAACTGGAACTTACCGCAAGCGGTAAATTCGCCGGAGACAATCACATTCTTGTGTTTGATAAGGCAGGGAAGCTGGTCGGCAAGAGCAAAATCGCAAAGGATGGCTTTTATCTGACAAACGGACTGAAGGCGGGAACTTATACCGTGGTCGCATATAACGCCAACGATAACTTCTCGGTGGTAACATCCTTGGATGTTCTGGAGAGTATGGGGCTGACAGAAGGAATCGATTATGCGAAGGTAACTGCGGAGGTTTCCGATGGAGAGACGAATCCGGTGGAAATTACGGTTCCCCTGCTGAAAACAGACGTGTCCGGTATCCTAAATAAAGAGAAATGCTCGGTTGTTTCCGAGACGAGTTATGTGATTAGAGGACAGACTTTTGCAGTAAGAGTTTATTATGGTTTTGCAGAGGGTAAGAAGGGAACGGTATCAATTCTGCTTCCTGAGAATATGACGCTGAAATATGTCTGTTCAGAGACAGAACAGTTGGGAAAAGATGATTATACGGCTTCTGACAATACGGTTACGATAAATAAAACAAAGCAGACGGGCGTGTTCTATTTGGGGTTTTCCTGCAGCAAGGCAGGGACATACAGTCTTTCTGCAGGTGCAACGGTGGGAAAGACGACGGCACCAATCGGAAGCACCTCGTTTACTGTCTATGATTATGAGATTCGCCCAGCGGCGGGAGACTTGAACAGTCTGACGGGGAATAAAGTGACTGTCTGTGCAGCACCAAACCGTGATGTCACGCTACTGCTGGACGGGAAACCGGTGGGAAAAGGAAAAACCAATGGTCTTGGAAATGTGACATTTACCTATAATCTTCCGGACGATGCTCTTCCGGCACAGACATTTGAACTGACGGCAATCATCGGTAACGAACAGGTTTCTGCAAATGTTACCTATGCCAAAACAGTTGCGGCGTTAGAATCATGGAATTTTTATCAGACAAACCGTCTGGGTAGCCCTTATAATGGAGAATACCTGTATTCAGCGTCACAGTCCTTTGATCCTCCGACATTTTATTGGTATTTATTTAATGAGGAAGCAGACAATGCATGGACCGTATGTGCTGCATTTGTAGGCGGATCAGCACCGGAGAATGTAATCACTTATATGAAGACGCTGGACGGAACGGTACATACGATACCAATGCAGCTCTTCAAAACAGATGAACTGACAGAAGGTGCAGGCTATCGGTTTAACTTTGCGGGAGAGATTATGCTTCCATCTGACGAAAGCGGAGTTGTTACAGAGGCACAGCTCCCGGAAGAGTTTTCCATCGATTGGGTAGATCGGGGAGAGGCATTCACTTATGACGCAGAAACAGCCGAAAAGAGCCAGAAAAAGGCGGCGGAGATTACGAATGAGAGAAATAAAAAGAGTGAAAAATTAGCAGAGACTATTGCGGAAACAAAGAATCGGTATATGGAAGAATATGCGAAAACGAACAATCTTACCTATACGGAGGACCCGAATTTCGATGTGTCCGAATATATTTTTGGTGCAAAGTACCGTGCGTCGGAAACCATGCCGGAGTGGTTCGCAAAACAAACGCCGGAGGTTCAGGCGGCGTTCTACAATGCGGAGAAAGCAATTGATGAAGTGCTGGAAAGTTTCTCCGAGATGATGGGATTGAAAAAGAACATCACGGAATATAGCTCATGGGAGGAAGTCTATGCGGATCTGGGCATTACGATGAAGGAGAATACACGCACAGCAGAGGAACTCCGGGCGGATGGTTTTGAGGTGTGCGAAAACGCAGACGGGACATTTATCGCATTTAAGGATTATGCGGAAGAATCGGCAGAAGTGCAGGAGGAATTCAAGCCTGTGGCACTTCGGGCGGTGGCAAATGCACTTATGAAAACAACGAACACTTCTCTGGCTCGGGAAGGCGGCGTAAGCGGCATTACCGGAGGATTCGCCTTTATAGACGCCAACGGAAACGAAATTGATTATAACGGAGAAGCTGCAGGTAATTTTGATCAGGGAGTCCGTAATGCATTTATCGGTGGTTTTGGAAATGCAACGGAGGCATTGAATCAGGTAATGCATCTGCCGGGCGTGACGGACAGTCAGTTGGCACTGAATATGACAGAGGGAATGTCCACAACCGTAGGACTTGTTGGGGCAGCAACAGGTATCGAAGGCGCAATGCAGGATACGGAAGCCTATGTGGACTATACAGTACGCGAGGCAGATATGCAGGGATACATTGACGAACTGAAGAGGTTTGAGGAACGCTACAAGGATAAACCGCTTTGCTCCAATGCGATTATGAGAGAACGCTTTGTGGCAATGGATCTTAGACTGTACATGGGGCTGGAAAAGGATCGCTACTATGCCAATTCCTGGGTAGGTTCAATCTTTACAATTGTCGGTGCAGCCGATAAAACACCGATAACTACCGGGTTGAGTGCCTTGTGGGACGGATCCTCCAACGCTACGGGTGTCCGCCGTGCTGCGGAGATTACAAGGCTTTCCGCTGAACTGGACAGGCTGACGAGGGAACGGAAGCAGAAGTGTAACGATACGGATATGGAACGCATTATGAAGAAGACCCAAAAGATTCAGCCGGTCATGGATCCGTCCGGTATTGTTTACGAGGCAGTGGAATCCAATACTCTTTCTGGTGTGACGGCAACCGTTTACTATGCGGACAACTCTGATGGAACCAATGCAGTTGTCTGGGATGCGGAGAATTATGAGCAGATAAATCCGCAGATTACGGACAACAGCGGAGTATTTGCATGGGATGTGCCGAACGGCTGGTGGCAGGTTCGCTTTGAAAAGGATGGGTATGAGGCAGCGCAGACCGAATGGATGCAGGTTCCGCCGCCGAGGATGGGATTGAAAGTTCCCATGAAATCAACGGAAAATCCAGTGGTTTCGTCGGTAGGAGCGTATCCGGATTATATAGAAGTAATCTTTAGCCAGTATATGGATACTGAAAAAGAAATCATACTTCCAGAAGGCATGACCGGTATGTGGCAGTCCGTTGACAGTGGATATTCAAAGGTATTGCACATTACAAAGGCGGGCGGTTTCCAAAAAGGCAGTAAGGTTTCCTTTACCCTTGACGGTGCACAGAATTATACCGGAAAAGCACTTGCTTCTTATAATAGCGGGGAACTGACTGTTTCGGCCCGTCCAGCAGAAATTGTTTTGAATTATGAAAGCATTATTTTGGCGAAAGCCGGTACGGAGAAGGGAATTTCAGTACGGGTAAAGGATTCGGAAGGAAACTACATGGAAGGTGTTACTGTGGAGGCTGAGCTTGGAAATACATTGACTGCTACACTGATTTCCGGTTCAGAAGTCACGGATGCGGATGGAAAAGTTGTTTTTACGGCAAACGCTTTACTGCCGGGATATACAGATATTACGCTACGGGTAGCACGTACAAGCCTTGAAAAGACGCTTACACTTCGTGTGGCGTTAGAGGAAAGCCGCCCGAAGCGTCCTACAGCGGTAATTGGAGAAATACAATTTGACGAAAATTCTCCGAAGGAAAACTATATTACGGTAAAAAGCGGAGAACAGCTTGTAATTTCGGCTGAGGAGAACGTGACCATTTATTACACGGTGGATGATTCCTGTCCTTGTCAGAACAGTGCAAACCGGAAAATCTATACCGATCCGATAACCATTACGGAAAATGCAAAATTCCGTATTGCGGCATATAAGGACGGTATGGATTACAGCGAACGGCTGAATATCACGGTGACGGTAGACGATACGCACCAGCACGATTATAACAGCAAGTGGAAATCAGACTCAGACAACCATTGGCACGAATGCTCCTGCGGCAGCATCGCAGACAAAGCAGCTCACGATATGGAAACAAAGAACGCTAAAGACGCAACTGCAACGGAAAAAGGCTACACCGGCGACAAAGTGTGCAAAGTATGCGGTTATACTGTAAAGGGCAAAGAGATTCCGGTTTCGGGAACAACAAAGCCGACCAATCCGACAAAACCGGATGGAAATAAGGGAGAGGAAATCCCGGCTACAGGAACGACAAAGCCTACAGAGCCGACCAATCCTAACGGAGATGGGAATGGAAATACCAACAGTCCTCAGACAGGCGATAACAGTAATCTGTGGCTGTGGTTTGCAGTGCTGTTCCTATCTGCTGGAATGCTGATCGGAACAAGTGCGTATTCCAAGAAGAAAAAGTATTCTAAGTAAGCCGTTCCGACTGATTTCGATAGGGAAATCAGCAAAGATTTTACATCATTGAATATTGTTAGAAAAAGACGGCTGAGCTACTAATCATATTGAGAAGGAGAAAGAATTAAAAATGAACGCAATTATGGTATGGAGATCAAAATGAAAAGGGTATTAAAAATGCTTCCGGAGGTTTTCAAAAGACAAAAAGGTATATAGCAACACAGGAGGCGGGCTGTACTTATGCAAGTGAGTTACAGCTCGCTTTTTGTGTGCTTTGACTTATATCCCCGTCATATCGCCCCTGCACTTATGCTGCAACGCACACCGCCGCAGGCCGACCAAGACCGGAAGGACGAGCCTGTTTTCGGGGCTGGTATACTGTCCCGACTGCGGTGCAAAACTGCATTTCTCAGCCGCCAAAAGCATGATGTGAAATCAGGAGCATTTCCGCTGTGTCAATTACAAATCGGGACGGGGAAACTGCACCCGGAGCTTGTTTCGGAGTGGTCGGAAAAGAATTTAACGCTTACGCCTGATGACATTACTTTCGGTTCAAATAAAAAAGTATGGTGGAGAGGTGCTTGCGGTCATGAATGGCAGGCAAGCGTTAAGGCTCGTTCTAATGGAGAGAAATGTCCGATATGTTCCGGTGCGAGAGTGATTGCAGGTATTAACGATTTGGCGACATTAGAGCCACTATTGGTAAAGCAGTGGTCGAAAAAGAATAAGATAAAACCGACAGAGGTTTCTATTGGTTCTCATAAGAAAGTGATTTGGAGATGTGAGAAAGGACACGAGTGGGAAGCTGCCGTTAAGAGCAGGACAATAAATAAAACGGGTTGCCCGTATTGCTCTCATAATAAAGTGTTGGCAGGATTTAATGACCTTGCAACGCTTCTGCCGGATATAGCTGCCGAGTGGTCGGACAGAAATTATCCGTTACTTCCAACTCAGGTTACGGTCTTTGCCAATCGTAAGGCTTGGTGGAAGTGTAAGGATTGCGGCAGAGAGTGGAACACCCTTATTTCTACCCGTTCCGGTGGGAGTAAATGCCCGTATTGCAGTGGGTACATATTCCTGAAAGGGTTTAATGATTTGCAGACAACACACCCTGAAATTGCTTCGGAGTGGTCGGAGAAGAACTTACCATTGAAGCCTGATGAGGTAAATGCAAAATCGAGGAAAAATGTCTGGTGGAAGTGCAGAAAATGCGGTAACGAGTGGAAATCAGTTATCAATGCCCGTGTGAAAGGTACGGTATGCCCCGTTTGTGCGGAGAGAGAAGTCCTTGCCGGATATAATGATTTGGCGACAACAGACAGTCAGCTTCTTAGCGAATGGGATTATGAACAGAATAAACTGAAACCTACAGAGGTATCACGAACTTCGGCAAAGAGAGCGTGGTGGAAATGCAGGCACGGTCATTCGTGGAGTATGAAGATAAATGAAAGAACGATATTGAATAAAGGCTGCCGAATTTGTGAGCAGGAGTATTTGTCATTGTTTCCTGCTTTGGCTGTCAGCTATTATTCTAATAAGAAAGGCTTGAAAGCAGAACTTGGTTCTGACCGATTGCTTGGAGTTCCGCTTGAAACATACATAGCTTCAGAGAAGTTGGCTATTGAGTCAGAAAGTGCTGACGAGAATATAGAAATAATGAAAGCATATATGTGCAAGCAAAGAGGAATAAGGCTGATTAAGTTGCCGATGAAAGGCACAGAACTGGATTATGCCAATAATTTAAAGAAAGCTTTTCAGAACGTACATATATTTATTTCTTCTGATACCGAGGAAGATGTGGAGATAATCAAAAATACATTTGAAAGATGGAGGGACAGCCAATGAGAGAGAAAACCTATCATCTATACTTAAATGAAGAAGAACGAAGCCGAGTGATACAATCGCTCATTGAACTGAAGAACAATTTAGCAGCTCAGGGACGATACACCGACGCAGTAGATGATGTTCTATGTAAAGTGCTTGAAGCAAAGAAAAAGAAATTGAAAATTGAATACATTTAGAACGTGATTTGCCGTCTGTTTCCTAACCGGAGCAGGCGGCTTTTTTATTTCAAAAATTTTTTTGAAGAATTTTTTGGAAAAGAGGAGGGTCATATTCTTCTATCCATTCATATAGCTTAGCTTCGTTATGATTAAAAATATATCCGTCATAAGTCTCACAGAATGCTGCTGCTATACGAAAGGTAGACAATGCCTCAGCCAGGCTCTCATGCCATTCCCACTGCCATACCAGGTCCAGATGTGCATTGCATACCAGAAATAAGGTTTTTTCTTCTTTCATCTACGGAAGTCTCCCTTCAGTATTATGCCTTTTTACAAGTATAACTGTGCATAAGTATTGGCATCTTTAAATATTTCCGCAGCCGCAGCCGGGGCTTTATCCAATGTCCCATCCACAATTGTTATCGTGGGTATAATCCCTTTGCGCAAAGGACATCTTTGAATGGGATTAAAACCAAGCTCATGGACACCGGTACTTCCTCGTGATACATCGCCCAGGCATAAATGCCCGAATCCCCGGGCATAAGTATCAAATACAGGAGCATAAGCTTCGTCATGCCAATGGAGAACCCCGTCCGTATGACCACACTGCAGCAAAGGAATACAGGCTGCCAACCCATCATACCATCCCTCTCCTGAAAGAAGCATACCTGGGTTATGTTTTTTCAACCTTTCCATCAGGTGTTTGACTCCGTCATAAAGATAATGATTAGGATCATTCAGCCATACGGCAGCTATATCAAAAAAAGCAGCATCAAACCCATATTTATCCATTAAGCCTGTCACTTGGCTATACAATCGATTCTGCCATCTTGGTGCGGCCGGATTTAAATTTCGGTTGGAATTATGGTCATAGTGCCTGGAACCATCCCAGTCAACACTTCCCCCGTATTTACTGCCTCCCGGACCTATAAATTCAGAAGGAAGCCCCCAAGCTTCATAATTATCAATGTGGCTTCCTACAACATTAATACCAAACATTGGCATCACATGGACCCCCAGCTGCCGCGCACCGTCACACATCTTCCGAAAGCCTTTCTCTCCACCCATTCGATCATCTGGTACATAATCGCCGTATTTCCAATAATAACGTCCTTCCCATCCCGGCAGGTAAGCCAGAACACGATTACCCTCAACCTGTCTGCAGATCTTTTTAAGATTTTCCAGAACCTGGACATAGTCATTAAAAACATATCCCGTCCAATGCTGGCAATGTATAGCGGCCACCAAAGAAATTTCCCTTGCCCAGCCAGGAACATCAGTTCTGTTTTCCCATGGTACCAATCCATAACATTTTTCCACATGCTTCATGTGTGGGAAATAAATATCAGTAATTGTGTTACTATGTCCAATTTCCCATTCCGGTGTCTGTATCCGGTTTGTCATCCGGATCGCTGCCTCTTCAAAAATAAGTTCTGTATTGATTCCTTCCCCTGAACGGACAAAAACAAACCTCTTATCCCTTACCTTCTCGTCCAGAGAACGAAAATATAGCAGATTCTTTTTCCCAATTTCCATTATAACAAGAGGTGTCCCCACATCACGCCATCCTTCCGGATATTTAAGATTCAGACCCTCACGCGGAATTTCCCTAGGCCGTGCATCAATCAGGTTAATCAGTCTGCCCTCTGGTAGACCATATACCGTAACTTTTATACAACGGATATCTTCGCTGCTGTTAAATATTTCAGCGGAAGCTGAAACACGTATGCCCCTTTCACATATCTGCGCTTTGATTTTTGTTCTTCCAGGCAGTTCCATCTGTCCACCTGCATAACGAAGTCTCTCTGTTTCCGCCAGAATCATATCTCCCTCCCGGCGTATGTTCATTATTCCTCCATCAGGAGCATATACATTACTGAAGGTATAAATCAGTACAGAAAATGTGAAACCTCCGAATGAAATCCGAGGTGTAGGAAAAGAAAAGCTTAAATCCTGCATTATTTAATCCCTTTCTGTTTGCGCTATTCCACATCTTACCCATTTATAATTCTTAATTTTTAGTTTCTCAGATATCTTCTCATCCTTTATTTGTAATTTCTGTGTATCTTCCTTCCAAATTAATTTTACCAGTGAATATTCCCCTTTTTCATATGCATAACTTATTCCGTCATCCGAATATAATAAAAAAGAGACTTGCTTTCCCGGGTAGACTCGTATTTCTATCTCCTCCTGTTCTTCTTTACTATTTAAAAGAACCTCACCCATTGGAATAATAGATCCCGATTTTACATACAGAGGAAGCGTATCAACAGGAGCATCTGCCATAACGGTCTGTCCTCCCCGCAGTTTTTCATTGGTCCAGAAATTATACCAGTCTGTTCCTCCGGGAAGATAAACTTCTCTGGATACCGCCCCCTGCTCCACAACCGGTGCAACAAGCAGAGCCGGTCCAAACATAAATTCATCCTCTATCCGGCCACATTCCTCCTCAGAAAAATCCATCCAAAGTGCCCTCATAAAGGGAGCTCCGGTCTGTGTAACCTGATATGCAAGGGAATATATATAAGGCATAAGCCGGTAACGGAGTCTCAGATATTTTACCAGAATTTTTTCAGCCTCTTCCCCATAAGACCACACCTCGTTATGTTTACGGGTACCATGGGTACGGAAGGTAGGACAAAATACTCCGAACTGAAACCATCTAATATAAAGTTCCGTATAATTTTTTTTAGTAACCGAGGCGATGCCTGAACCGGAGGTCTGAATCAGCAGTTTACTGTAATCTTCATCCGAATCCTCATCAGGCAGAGCCTGC
>ERZ857882.3549-NODE-3549-length-14557-cov-12.118054_pt1 | contig 14557 bp, 18 predicted proteins | sample MGYA00519697_ERZ857882 | MGnify/ENA primary metagenome ERZ857882 (study PRJEB31778, sample SAMEA3449373) | human gut metagenome | biome: human gut; feature: human-associated habitat; material: faeces | place: United Kingdom | collected 2010/2012 ...
ATTGTAGAAAAAAAAAGGTCGACTAAAAAAAAGTCGACTAAATTAAAGAAAAAAGGAGATTAAAAAAAATGGATTACAATTATTTTGAAGCCGTATGCGATGACGTGCGCGAAGTGATAGTGGAGAGCTGGGCGGATAGGTTCGCCGAATTTGAAAACCTTGACGAGCTGCGCGAAGCGTTAAATGATGAGCTGCGGTTATGCGACCGCGTGACCGGTCACGCGTCGGGGTCTTACACTTTTTCGCCCTGGAAGGCGGAAGAATACTTAGCGCATAATTGGGACGTGCTCAAAAAGGCTTGCGCGGAGTTTGACGCCGACATAGGCGAAGAGGTTAAAAAGGGCGCGGAAAGTGCAGATGTGTTAATCAGATGTTATTATTTGGGCGCGGCAATAAAAAAAGTCTTGCCCGACTTTGAAAAATATTTCAACGCGGCGCACGAGGAGGTGCGAGATGATTTTTAATAAATATAACGCAAGAAAATACGGTTGTCGCGGCGGTCTTGCCGCCGCGGCAAAAAGAAATTTGAAAAATTTTGATTATGAAAAAGCAAACGAGCTTTACCTGAAAGATTTAAAAGCATTTGAAGGTTTTGAAAATGCCGAAAGCGGATATTTTAAAGGTTTTGACATGGTTAAAACTTTTCACGAAAAATACAACAAATATGATGCACTTGAACGTGGAATAAGCGATGACGGGGCTGATTATATTTCGTCCGCAGGAGCAGTCATTCACGTTAGCAGCGATGGAATGTATGTTTATTTAATGACTGAAAAAGCAGTGAAAGGCGAGGGGTCTAAACGAGTTGTTTTCAATCGAAGTGAATATGTATTTTAATTGGAGGAATAAGTTAATTATGATTAAATTAAAGACTATTTATAGCACGAAGAATGGCGACTACATTGTCGTTATTCGCAATCCTAAGGCTAAGTGGTACGAGTTGCATTTTTCAGCCTTCTTGTCGCATCTTGAAGATTTTAACTATCTTTTGGAAGAGTGCAAACCTCTTTACATTTTTCATAGTCTTCCCGACATTCGCTACTTCGCTTGTAAGGTTATTGACGGTGAAAAAAATTATTATGTTTGATTTTAGGAGTTTTGCTAAATGGATAAAAATTTGATATTGACCGCTTTAAGAACGCTTTATTTAATGGCGTTAGAATTAAAAGCCGCGGTTAATTTGCTTGAAAAGGCGATTGACTTAGAAAATCTAAAAAAATAAAAAATGCTGAGCTAACGGCAAGACGGGCGGAGGTTATATATGTTTAAAGTTTGGAAAAAGAAAAGCAAGTGGGGCGGCGATTTCTATTCGCTAAACGCCGGGACAAAAGAAAATCCGGAATATTTTAACATTGTTTTTGAGTGCGAAATTCCCGAAAATGTCAATAATGCGCCATGTTTTAATATTAAAAACGTGCTTGGGAAAAAATGGGTTAATCCCCAAACGCTTGGGAAAACGATGTATGTTAAGAAATGTGAATTTTTCCCAACAGACGATGAAAATTACGAAATTTTAGACTTCTAAAAAAAGAGGGGGGCTAAAAAAAATGAATATGAATGAAATAGCCCCCCTCCGAGTGTGGTGTGTTGCAAAGGCAATTCCCGAAATTAAAATGTTAAAAGAAATAAAACTTTGCTCGGGGATTGCCCTTGAACGCGGGGAGCAGATTACTCTTTTTTTTAAAAATAAAACAGGGTGGACGCAATGCGATTATTTGGGCGAAAACGACACGGCGTTTGACGTGTCAGGCAATTCTGCTTATCGCGCTTTTTATTCTTTTTGCGGCAGGGAAGAAATAGAAAAAATGAAAAAAGTGTTGCCAAAAATAGAAATTTGGGAAAGCGTAGAGCAAATACATTATTTTGATTTTCACCATGCAGAAACCTTTATTTTTAATAAAATATACGAATTGGACGTTAATAGCTCGTTTGCTTATGGAAGTTTAAAGCTATCAGGTAAGTTTAGTTTATTAAAGAAATACATGTTGATGCTTTTTGCGGGCAAACGGACGGCGGCGACACTGCGCGAGCGTGATTTTTTTAAAAAAATGCAAAACTACTTGGTTGGATATTTTGCAAGAATAAAAGATTTTGTATCTTTGCGTTCAGAAATAATAAAGAATAGCAATATGCACATTTATTCGTTGATTTCAAAAATAAAATCAGCGGGGGGCGAAGTCTATCTTTCGAACACCGATAGCATTCTAACTAACGAGTGTGGATTTAATGCCGTCCGCGAATTTTTGGGGGACGGAATAGGTCAATTAAAGTTGGTTAACGTGGGCGAAAAGCTCTATTATCAGAGCTCTAATATTTATCAACTTGACGATAAGGTTAAATATTCGGGCGTTGGCTATTTTGCTAGAAAACACACTGATTTTTTCGCAAATAAGATTGCGCGCCAAAGCGGTAGCCTTTTAGCGGGCTACGATTTTGAGCTTTTAAGCGAGGGCTCCAATTCGCGTTTGTGCAAAATTGGAGAAAGTAAAATCATAGTAGACGAATTTAATTTGCTCGGCGAAAAATTGGGAACAAAAAAATATACATTAAAGGGATTAAAAAATGATAAGCGAAAAGGAAATTTTTGATTTAATAAATAACAGGGCGGACTGGCTCGAAAGTTTTGACGAAAATCGCAATTTTAACCGGAAAGAGATTTCTGTAATGTTTAAAACTCTAATGAAAGAAGAAGGCAACCGCGATTATTCGCCCAAGCTCCAAGAGAGCTTGATAGACAACATTTTTTTCAGATTAATAAACGGCTATACGAAAAGCGAAATTATGTCTGAATTTTCAGACGTGAAACATATGGGATATTTTGAGTTTACGCTTGGAAGAAAAGAAAGCAATCGACTTTTTAACGTTTTGAGTGAGCTTAAAATTCCGACTTCGATTTTGAGAGGAGTAAGAAAGGACATGCCCTACGACGAAGTCGTTGACGGATATCGAATTATTCAAACAATGACCGAAGAGACTGCGCCGGGGCAAAGCCCCGAAGTAGCTTATTTCGCGATTATAGATAAAAAAACAGGTGAAACCATATTTGAAAGTAACGGAAAGACCGTGGAAAGTCAAATTTCAGATTTTACAGATAAATTTGAAGATTTAAAAAAGAAATACGCACTTTCAAAAAAAAGTAAAAGCACACTTGTAGATGTTTTTTTAACAAACAAGGGGGTTGTTCGCAAGATTAAAATCAAAAATGGTGCATTTAGATATATAGACGAGAATGGGAAGTTCACCAAATGGAAATAAATAAGATTTTCGACCAAATCGAAATTGACGGTGAGTTTGCCGTTTCAAAAAGCACGGGGAACCGGTACCACTATTTAGATTTTTTAGAAAAAATAAGCAAGCAATTTAATTTAAAAAAGAAAGATAAGGACAGGATTAAAAGCCACTTTGTCGATACGGTCAAGGTTCAAAGCGAAAACAGCATTAATGTTGAAAAGTTTATTAAAAAATACAACTTTCAATTCGCGGACGGAATTTATTTGATTAACGGTGAGATTTATTCGATTGACGATGTCTATAAATTTCTTTGGAAAAATGAACAACTGCTCCCGACAGAAGCTAATTTACTGCTCGAAAATATCGAAAAAATAAGCGAAAACGTTTCAATTCAAGGTGAAATATTTGAAAAAATAAAATTAAAAGCCGTGCCGCGCGAAAGCAAATATTTGAAGTCTCTTGACGAAATTTACGGACTTCAAATAAATTTCAGGGACATATTGTTTAATATATTAACTCCAAACTCTAAGCCGCTTTTTCACGTATTCTACGACGACGGTATAGGGGGGACGGGGAAAAGCACTCTTTTAGAAGTCATAACGAAAATAGTGGGCGAGAAATATACGTCAAATGTGCTGCTCGACCAGTTCGGAAATAGGTTTATTTTTGCAAACATGTTGGGAAAATATGTAAATATAGGCGATGATAACGGGAAAAATGACGAGCTCCAAAACGTCGGCACTTTGAAAAGCATAGTTACGGGGAACAGGGTTACTATTGACCGAAAAGGTATTTCGCCAATCGAAGTCAGGATTTTTGCGAAACAAATTTTCGCGACAAACATACTTCCGTACATCGACTTCACTGACGGCGGCATAATGCGCCGATTAAACATTGTGAAAATGAACGCGCCTATACCCTCTTGGGTCGAGATGTGCACGCTTGACGACGATGAGGTCGGCGCGATAGTTCACGAGGTTTTGACGAAAGGGCGCGACTTGACCGATAACCGAAACGAGCTTGCCATTGAGACAAGCCCGCTTTATCGGTTTTTCACAGTTAAAAGTGACACGTCATACGACGCTTATAAGTCTTTTTGCGATGACAACGGGTTTAAAAAGTTGAATATAATCAACTTTGAAAGCAAAGCTAGATTTATAAAAGCATACCTTAACCGCCGTGTCGAGCAGCTTATGATTAAATAGGCGGTTGGGGAACGGGAACGCCGACAAAATAGGATATCATCGACATTTCGACGTTAAAGTCTACCATTCGGGTTTTGTCTCCTATATTGGCAGTTTCAGTCATGTCATTAATCACGCCTTCAAAAGTTATACTCTCTGCGCTGCCAAAATTCATGCCCGTTATAATTATCGCCAAATCTTTCCCGTCTGTGCAAATAAACTCGCCGCTGCACGGAATAAAGCCCGAGGTATTGTGATAAGTTTTCCCAATATCATTCAAATATGATATGTATGTGCTAAAATTATCTAGGGTTATCTCAGTTTCGTTTGCGGGTCGTGTGGTGTAAATCGTAAATTTACAAAAAATGTAACCTCTGAACTCTTCTCCGTCGAATTCTCTAGTATAAGTGACTGACGGGGCTTCTAAGGTACAGTATACGGGGCAGCCGTAGCTTTTTCCATCAACGCCCTTATCGCCCTTGTCGCCCTTATCGCCCTTGTCGCCCTTTGCGCCTTGCGGGCCTCGTACGCCCTGAATGCCTTGGTCGCCCTTATCGCCCTTGTCGCCCTTGTCGCCCTTAACGCCGCCCCAATTGGGCTGAATATCCCAGGTGGTGCCGCCCTCTGCTTTAAAATAGAGGTCATACGTGACGGTAGTTCCGCTAGTATTAATAACCCTATAAGCGTCGCCTAGCTTGGCGGAGGAGAACGGGGGGAGCTCGTCGGGCGAATTTTTAACGCCAGTGTAAATGGTTAAACCTTGGTCGCCTGTGTCGCCCTTGTCGCCCTTGTCGCCCTTTGCGCCCTTTGCGCCTTGCGGACCTTGCACGCCCTGAATGCCTTGGGCGCCCGTGTCGCCCTTGTCGCCCTTGTCGCCCTTTGCGCCTTTAATGTTGCCCATTTTTACAAATCTGTTATTCCCGAAGAATCTATAAAGGTCGCCCGCAGTTGCCGACGCGTCTACCGCGCTCGTCTTATTATCCGCGCCGAATAGGATACTGTCCCCCTCCTGCATTTCGGCAACAACCGCGGCAGTATCGCTTCCAGTAGTCGTGCGAACGGACTTGCCGTCTTCGCCGTTAAACACTGCGCCCAAATATACGAAGTTATACACGCCGTCGCCGTTCAGGTCGAATGACCCGTATTGCGTTCTTGAATTGTAAAAAACATCATCAAGAACGTTAAACACCTGCTTTTTTCGGTCGTTGGGGTCATAGTCGTTAAGCGACGTTCCGCCGAATGAAGTCCATAAGCTTGTAGATATCGGAGCAGGCGTATTAGTATTTCCTTTTTTGACATTTTTCATCGTGATAGGCGCTTCTCTGTCGATGAAATCGCCTTTAAAAGCAAGCGTGATTTTGCACATAGTCGCGCCGCCCTCAGATATATAACCGTAAGCGGGAATATCATCAGGACGTCCAGAAGAAATTTCGACATAGTCACCAACGTCGCCACCCAGCGGTTGAATTTGTGAGTTAAAAGTATCTGAAAGGCTGTAATATAAATTTCCGCGCTTCAAAAAAGAGAACCTTACCAGATTTTGCCCGCCATAGCTTGTATTTTCAATCAGCTTGTTTAGCTGTTCTGACAAATTGGAATTGACAGCCAACTGTTTTCTATGCGCTTCGGTCAAGTGGTCTACTTGCTCTTCATAAGTTCTATAAATGTTTTCGTCTTTATAAATTGCCATTTATTCAATCTCCATAATTTTATTTTCCATATACGGCAACTGAACGTTATAGAAACGCGTATATGCCGAATTCATATTAACCAGCCCAAAACAAGCAAACAAAACGAGAGTGACAAGCGTTATAAGAATTTGTATAGGATTTTTGCTGCCCTCAATAGAAATGTAAATAATTCCGAATATACTGAACGCCGCAGTTGCACCTTTTAAAATAACATCTAAAAATCCGTTAATAACTTGCCACCAGGTCATAGATAAATGCTTGCGCTTCTTTTTTGCTTTCTTTCGATAGAACTTGGAACAAAGCTCCGCGTTTTCAATTTCCGCATATTTTTGCCCCTGATAGCGTAGCAACACGTTTATAAGCACACCTATGACTGAATTTATTACGGAGAATATAACTATTGAATTAGTCTCTGCCTGAATATTAACGCCAAGAACGAATATTATAACGAATATAATGTCCGCAACGCCGGCGATAATAGCCCCGACCACTCCTATATTATTTAAGAGTTTCAGCAACGCTTCGTGCGACTTCTGTTGCAAGTTTTTCGGCTCGGATTTTCCTTCGTCCATTTTTGAACACCTCTAACATTATCTTAAAAACTATAAACGACGCTATTATAGTTATTATCAACCCTAATATCTGCCACCAAAACTCCGAAACAATCGTCATGGCCGTAAGGATAGTAAGCGATTGACCAGCGAGCTTTAACAATCCCGAGTTTTTGAAACTCTCGGGTATTTTAGCGCACGCAGCAAGCCCGCCCGTACCTATAATTCCGCCGCTTGCCATTAAAGTATTATATTTTTCAGATAACTGCGGGCAAAGGATAATAAGGTATATGGCAGTTGGGACAATCAATACTAATATTCCTATTGAAAGGATAAAATAATACTTTTTCACTTTCGTTTACCCCTAAGCTCAAGAATTTCTCGCTTTATATGCGAAAGCTCGTTTTTAATGTCTTTAAGCTCTTTTGCTTCGTTTACCTCGTCAATCTTTTTTTGTAAAGATTTAAGCGAAAAACGCTTAATCAAAAACGGGATAAGGACGGACGTTATAAATCCTGCCACAAGCGGAGCAGCATATGTTATTATTTCTATTATTTTCTCTTTCATTTTTACTCCCCGTCTGGCTCGCATACTACGTAAGTATATGCGGGCGAAATTATCTTAATAAATAAATGTCTGAACCTGTTAATAAAAGTCTTAGTAGTATACGCGCGTTTATTACTAAGCTGCTCGCGCTTCACTTGAAGCGTTCCTTTTTTAGTAATCATTTTTGTTTGCGCAGAAATGAAATCTACGCTTTCTTCATCGGTGCTTGCTTCAAGCTCGGGAATGTCCGCAACGTTTTGAATGTCTTGACGCTCGATTGAAATGTCTGTATCCGTTAATGACATTAAGTCGTCAATACTCTTAGTGGTCGCTTCAAACTCTTTGTAATAAGTGTACAATTCTTTCGCAAATCGTTCTTTAAAGCTATCGGGCGAAGTGCACACATGACTGTCATTATACTCGTAAGCTATAAGCGTGAATGTTTTAACGCTCGGACAGTCGTTCTCATCATCTGAAAGCGGCAATGAAGAGTACCACGACTTAAACGCTGCGTAGTTGGGAAAGATGTTTTTAAACAGTTTTGTATTATGGCTATACAGTTCCATTTTGCTCACCTTGTAAATCATTGTATTGAGTGTTATCGGGGTCGCTCGTCTCGCCCGTTAGCATGTTTTCGCTTTGCGCCTCAGACATTCCGCGCTTGCTTTCGCACCACACAGGATAATTATAATATGCTTGAAAAAGCAAACAAAATTCTTGTCTCAACCTTAATCCGTTATAGTAAATATCATCGGAGTTAGACCCGTTCAAACGTTGCTCTTCTTGCAATAAATGCGCTTTTTTGTCGAAAACACCTGCGTTTGCCACGCCCGTAATTGACTTCAAAAAGTTAGTCAACGAATTAAACGTGCCGAATAATCCTTCAAGGTTTGACGTATTACTTGTTTTAATAGGCGTAATAGGCAGTGTTCCGATTATGGGCGTAAATCTGCGACCGTGCAATATATCCTGATTTATAGCATTAATTTGCAAGTTAATACTTTCGAGCTCGCTTTCATTTGCCACTTGCAAAAGATTATGGTCTGCGTTCCCGAACATTGCCGTGTTTATAATTTGCATTAAAGTTGCAAGCATGTGCAATACGGGCTTAACAAAATTGTATCTTATAACAGGTTGCTGAGAAATTTCAAGCGAATTATCGTTAAGAATAATACCGACTACACGTCCGTCGTTTATCTTTTTTATAGTATCCTCACTGTACGGAAAATCGTACACTATTTCAAGATTTTCATAAACGAGCGGCTGCGCTTTTTTGTTCTTAACGTCACTGTCAACACCTGTAAAAGGCAATGTGTTTACGCACGAATACCTGCCATATTCGTCTATTTTTCCGTTCAATGCGAAAGGTAAAAACTGGAACTTGCCTACCTTGTCGTTAAAGTACATAACGCCCTTGCCTCTGAAAAACAGCACGCGCTCTATAATGTCCTGTGTTAATCCAAACGGCAAGTTAGTCCACATGTAGCGTTCTATTGTCTCAGTAAAGTTTTGGTGGCGCATTATGTCGAATAAATCACCGTAAGACAAGTTATACTTTAAAAGATTTGGAGTTATGGTTTTACCGTTTTGGTCAATGGCATTCCCATATTTCAGCATTTTTTTAGACTGAGGAATACCTGCCTGAATAAGGCTTGTAGTATCATACATCGGCATATTTCACATATCCTTTATTGCGCTAACAAAATCGTCAAGACTTATTTCCTTTGACATTTCCTTATAAATATCGCGCAATGCGCCGTAGCTTTTTTTAGCAATGTTAAGGTCCTGTTCTATCTTCGTTTTCAGATACGGCATTTGCGGGCTATTGTTTTCAATAGAAATACCGTTTGCGTCCATATCTTCACCACCGCTCATTATCCTGTCAATATCGAGCTTATCGTTATTGACAAGGCTTTGCTCTGCCCTTGCCAACTGCCGTTGACCTTTTTGCTTATAAAATTCGTTTATTTGGAAAGCACGGTTAATACCAGACATAGCCGACGCTGTAATGCCAAGATTTTGCACACCGCCGCCGACCGTGCTTCCAATGTTTGACCTATTCATGAATATACACTCCTTTACCAAGCTCACGCGCCGCAATTACAGCTAATACTGGCGAAAAAGAGCTTGTTATTAACGTACCGCGAATGAAAGTTCCGTCCTTAATAAAATTAACATATAATCCATAGCAGCCAAGCCCATAGCCGAATTTGGCTATAAAATCCTCTACTAACTCTATTTCAAAATCCGAGCATTCGTAGGTTTCTATTACAAACCAAAAATCTTGTAGCAATATCTCATTGAACGAGCTTATTCTGTTTACACTGTTAGGCAAATTTTTAACTGTGCCTATTTGAAAATCAAAGTTCTGCTGCTGTTGGTATGCTTCAAACTCTCTCAGCTTGTCGTTTTGCTCTATCTGTATTGCGCCTGCAATACCCGTAGCCGCACCTGCGGCTACACCGCCTGCCGTTCCTGCCACTGCCCCAGCAATCTTGCTTCCGCCTGACATTGAGTAACCTGCCAATGCGCCCATTGCAGTATTTGTAATTGTATTTGTAACAACAGCCGTAACCTCGTTTACGCGCTCTGTCTCGTGAGATATAGACAGCTCTTGCTGTTGTAGCGCAAATATTTGTTGATAATTACTGTTTTGCCTTTTATAAGTTTGAAATGCGTTTGAAGATAACGAAACTTCAAAGCCGTTAGATGACGGTTGCGAGCCGCGCATATCGCTTGCGTATGTTTTTCCCTTTAATGAATTTAACGTGGGGTTCAACACTGCACTTGCAATTATCGCATACGGTTTTAATGCCGTTTTGACTGTTATTTCAGCCGTATAATAGTTAATTCCGTTTACCTCGGATGACACATTATTAAAATAATCGTAAAAATTGAAGTCAAACTTAGACGACTGTTCGGGGCTTACTAATGAATAAGTGCGACAAATATACTCTTTCTTAATATCGATATAAGGCAACAATTGAACGCTGCACTTATGATTATATGTGTTTGATTGTATCTTAAAAAATGGATACCCTACTATTTCGCTTGCCACATCAGTTAAAATTGGACAGTAAGGATATATTTGCGCATCTACAAGATAAGCATTTTCACCGCTAAGATATTGAATAACGGTATTAAATATCATGAATGCACGAGACTTTTCAATATTATAAGTCTTTGCGTTACCCTCAATAGTTACATTGTATAAGGGAAAAACAAGGACGCTATACGGCTCATCAACCAACTGCGGAACAATATCCAATACCAGGTTGCCTGATTCTCCATTGCTTAGCTTCGTCCTCGTATACGTTTTTTCATCATATATAATTTGAGATATGACAAGCAGCCGAGCGTCTACGCCCTCTTCAAAAGTACTGACAGTAACATTAAGCATATTGCTTGTAGCAGTCTTAACCGAGTATGACGTGTTAATATAGTTTTCAGCAGCCCAACTCATGAACAGATCTGGTATAGACACGCCGTTTGCCTGATTTTCGGAATAACTTGCAGAATACGAGTAATAATCACTGCCGTCCTTAACTATTACACCGTCATAATTGACTGTTTCGTAAGGAAGAACAGGCATTGTAGGAAAAACAAGCCCGTCATTCGCAGTCGTATTTTGCACCATTTGGCTTGCAATATTATTGAAAAGTTTAAACAAAAAATCATGGTGCGTTACTACTCCGTAGTTAGCAATTGACGGAGTAGTGTCTATATTAAACGTTGCATTTCCTCTGACATCATCGGTAGATATTTGGATATCATACGACCATGACCCGGTAAAATTGAACGTGACTTTAACTTTATGGTAATACCCACCTATTTTACAAACACAACTGACATAAGTATTACTTTCGTTTTGAACAAAAAACTGCGCCCCGTCAGCTATAAGCGGATAATTTACATAATTAGGCTCAAATGCGGGGATATTTATATTTACTTGGTCTGGATAAGGCTCGCCTGTTGTAGGGTTAAGCTCTGTCGGCTTAGTAAAATACATTATCCCCCACATTGAGTTTTCTTTTGTGGATACGGTATAATTTCCGAAAGTATTTGTGTCAGGCATTAAATATTGACGCTTTTTAAGTATTTCATTCAGCGAAAGCTCTTTTCTGTATTTCAAAAAACTATCAGTAACGCCGCGTTCAATTTTACCGAAACAATCTTCAACACCAAACTCGCCGATAACGTCGCGTTGCAACTGCAACTCCACTTGGCTACCGTTTAAAAATGAATACGCCATGACAAACCAACGCGAGTTGCCGTGTTTGTCGTCTTGTATAAGTATATAATCGCAAATATTTTCAAATGACGTTTTTAAAGTCATTTGAGAACCGTCACCGTACAACACTTTTTTATAAGTCTCAACGTTTGCAGGCGAAAACTCAGATAAATTTCTATACCTGTTCCGCGACGCATATTTTAAATTATTATCCTTATAATACCAAACGGTAGCCAAGTTTAATCCTCCTTACGCCTACTTTTTACCTTCTTTTACAACCTTAACTCTTATTCTGGGGTACTCTTCCAAAAATTCAAGGTTATTATGCCCGAATATAAGATAGCTATTCGACGTCAACGAGCGAGCGTTCCAGAACTCCGTGCCCGTTTCAAATCCCGACATGAACGGCAATGCCGAAGAGTGTACCAACATAAACGCAATAGTGTCGTCGACAGCGTACAAATACTCTTTGCCCATAGTCGTACTACTGACCATCACCGATACGCCCCTTACATTATCCGAATACACCTGCCCTTTGTACGGTGCGGGGTCACCTGCCCAAAGAAACACAGTATCATTTGTAGGTTTTGATACAAGCGTTACTTTTGTTTCTGTAACGTTATACCACCCCGAAACAAGCACGCGGGACGTTACTTTTGCAGGCGCGCTTGACGGCAAAGTCAAGTCAGCCGACGCAGGCGAGCCAAACCACTTAGCGGGCAAATCGTACTCGGCAAACCCGCCCTCTACTTTTATATCTTTATGGAATATAGTAGGCAAGTCGAGCTTAGTTATCTTTGAGTGCTGTTCAACATTCCATACGGCGATAAACTCATCGGCGGAATAAGAACGCAAATAACCCAACTTGTTAAAGTCGCGGTTATTATCTTCTAAATCGGCTTTAAGCACCACAACCCGTTGCGCAAGCGTTTGCGCTTCGAGCCTGTTTGTTTCCTCTTGCGTAGCCCCGTTAGGAGTAGTGACCGTAATATCGCAACGAGTGGTAGACGGGGTAAGAGTTCCGATAGTGCTGTTTATAAGCGACCTGTCGTATACCCTTTTTATTTTACGGAGTGAACTTTTTAAAAATCCGATATACTCCGCAAAAGTGCCTTCTGCCATAAATGCCTGTTTCGACAGATATTGGTCGGTCGTTACGGAAATAATCTTGTACACACCCATAGTAATTGACTGGGTTTTGCCCGACCTATTACGATTAAGTTCAAGCAGGTTTTTAGCTTCTTCATCGTCAAGCCAATCCTCAGGCGAACCTATGTCAAAAGAGTGATATAGCTTTGTGTCGCCGAACAAAGTGCCATCAACTCTGAACCTGTCGGCAAGCTCGGTACTTGCAACACCGCTGTCAAAGACCTGTTGACTTATTATCATGTTAAACAGGGCAGCTGTTATTTTATTTTGATTTAAAGTTATACTTTCCACCGGAAATGCCATTTTATTTTACCTCTCTTGTTTTCTTTTATTATAAGCCATTGCAGTTTTTTTATCGTCAGCTCCGATTTTCGCTTGATAAATACTTATAAATCGTGACTTATCTTCGGCACATTCGTTAATAACGTCCTCGAAAAAGTCGCATACTTTATCCCCGTCTTTGCCTAACGGATTAGGTCTGCCGTTTTCAACTTCGTGTCTTGCTATCTTTGTCACAGCAAGGGCTATGTCGTAGTTAGATGCATTCCCGTCTGAAAGTATTTTTTTGTACTGCTCAATACTTAACTCGTCGCTTTCTTGATTTTCTTCTGCGTCGGAATATAATTTTAATTTTGCAAGTTCTTTTTTAAGTTCAATTATTTCATTGTCTCTTTTTCTGATTTCCTTATTAGCGAGAACTGCTATTTCATCATCACTGATATCTACTGTTTCTTCATTATTGTTAACGGCTTTATTTTCTTCTATCATTTTATTAATCTCCCTTTAAAATATATTTTAATTTAGCGTATTCGATTTCGCTATAATATCTTACCATATCCGCCCGCAACATGTCTGCAATCATTTTTCTAAGTTCTGAATTGCACATTACGTGATAACCCATTCTGTACCCCTGTTCTTTCTCAGTAAGACAAAACAATGTTTTGCAATTCATTCCCGAAAACGGGACACAGGCTATATTTCCGTCCTTTAACTCTTTAAGCGTGACTATCTCTTCGTCCTTAACAATGTTAATTGCAAAACCGTTTTTCTTATAGTCAATACGCGTCAACCTACGCGCATCGGGCAAATCTGATAAAAATTTATTTTCTTCTTCGTTAGTTTCCCCAAGCATTTTGGCAAATCGACCTGCAACGCTTTTATCATGCGCCTTTTCAAATTCGGGATAATCTTTCGGGTCAACAAAATCAAGAACAGCCAACAACCCGCATTCGTCATATTTTTTGTAAATGCCATACTTATCCAATTTAAACCCCATGCGTGCAAGTATAGGGTCGTCCTTGCGAATAGAGTTGCCAAGCATATATATTTTAACGTCTTTAAGTCTTGCAACAGACTGAATAATAGACGAAATTTTTTTCGGAGATGAAAGCGTAGTCTTGTCAAGCCTTTCGGATATAAATTCATCGACTATAACGCATTTTATATTTACGAAATTATTACGCTTTATCTCACCGAAAGAATTAAGGTCAAGAATATATCCGGCCGTCTCTCCGTTAATTCTGAGAGTGCCGCCATATATTTTCGCGCTTCCTTTTTTTACTATTTTTTTCTTTTCGTCGTCGGATAAATCTTCTATGCTTGTAGAACATATTTTATTATAAAAATATCTTTTTCGAGACGTGTCTTGCTCGGAGTAAAATTCGAGGAGCTTGGCAAAGAAACGCTCACCATTATTTTGAGTTAATGCGCGAACCATGTCGCCCGTTTCGACAACATATATAAACCTTGAGCCGTCTGTTACAAAATCTTCGATAGACGACCGAACCTTTCCAAATGTTTTGCCAAGCCCCCTACGGCTTATTACTATTTTAACGGGACACTGAAAACCGTCAATTCTGCGCCAATTGTACCACATAACATTAAACGTGGGTGAAAAGGATAAGCCTACCGCGTTACTCTTCGCAATTTGGCATATGCTTAATCCTTTTCCCATTTCGTAAATATATTATACCA
>ERZ857882.3550-NODE-3550-length-14553-cov-8.553249_pt1 | contig 14553 bp, 14 predicted proteins | sample MGYA00519697_ERZ857882 | MGnify/ENA primary metagenome ERZ857882 (study PRJEB31778, sample SAMEA3449373) | human gut metagenome | biome: human gut; feature: human-associated habitat; material: faeces | place: United Kingdom | collected 2010/2012 ...
CAGAACCGGCTCAGCCGCATAATCGGCCAGCTTGGGGGAATAAAGAAGATGCTGGATGAGAACCGCTACTGCGGCGACGTGCTCACGCAGCTGGCCGCCGCCGAAAGCGCGGCGGACCAGCAGGCCGCCAAACAGCAAAAAGCAGGCGAACGACAGCGCAAAACAGAGCAGGGGCAGGTGGCGGCGCAGCCGGGAACGGAGCATGGGCACAACTCTCCTTTCAAAAAAGGGGCCGCCTGCGGGCGGCCCCTTTTCTTTGAAACACGGAAGGCGGAATAAAGCCTTTATTGCTTTTTGCGGCGCAGGGAAACCGAGCCGAGGCCCGCGAGGCCGCAGGCGGCGAACAGGAGCACAGGCAGCGCGAAGCTGCTGCCGGTTTTGGGGGTGGAGTCCAGCACGCGCACCGCCGCTGCGGAAGCGCCGGAATTGCTGGAGCCGCCCGAACCCTGTGAGCCGCCCTCGGGCTTGGGGGCGGGGGTCAGCGCCGCCAGGGGAGAAACCTCGAAGGGGCTGAAGGTGCTGGTGCTGAGTTCGATGTATTTGCCGCCGCCCTCGCCTGTTTTTACAGTGTGTTCACTGGCGGTCACCACGGCGCCATGGGTGTGCCTTACGGCGGCGTAAGCGGTGGCCCAGTCGTTGGGCAGGGGGAGCTTAAAGGTGAGGGGCGCGGGCAGGCTTTCCAGGCGGGAGGCGCTGCCGCCGGAAACCTGGACGGGAGCCACGTCGAACACCAGGGAGGTGAGCGCGCCCTGTTCATCGGTGTTCACTGCGGAGATGTTTTTGCTGAGCACCAGGGTGACATCCTGAACGCCGACGCCGGCCATGCCCTTTACGAGTTCGGCAAAGCCTTCTTCGGGGGCGCTCATAACAGGGCTGCTGAGCAGGGCGCTGGCGACGGGGTTGCTGTTCAGCGTGGTGGTGATGACCGTGCTGCCGGATTTAGGGGGCTCGGAGCCGCCCACGGCGGTTTTGATGGCCTCGTCCACTGCGGCCTGCTTGTCGGCATCGGGAGCAGTGGGCGACACGGTACCGGGGGCCGCGGTGTTGGTCTTGACCTCGGTGACCCTGGCGCTTGGGTGGATGCCGTTGGTCTTGTCGATGGGGCCGGTCACGGCGGCCCCCTTGTAGGAAACGGTGAGGGAGCTGCGCAGGCCGCCGCCGGCTTCGAGGTTGGTTGCGCTGCTGTTCTGGTCGCCGTCGTTCCAGCCGTAATACAGCTTTGCGATGGTGCCGCCGTTCAGGTTCAGCACGGCCTCGCCCACGGCGCCCCGGTTGATGGTGTGCAGGTAGCCGGTCACGCTGCCGCCGTTTACGGTGACGGTGCTCTTGGCGGTGTAGCCGTTGGAGCCGCCGGCCACCAGTTCGGAGCAGGAGCCGCCATTCAGCTCCACACTGGCCTCGCCCACATAGGAGTAGTTCTGGCCGCCCCCCATGGGATATGTTACGCTGCCGCCGTTCACCACAACGCTTGTTTTGAGGGTTCGGTTGACGGCGGTGCCGGCCAGAGCCGAGGCAAAGTCGGGTTTTTGGTCCTGCTGGGAGCCGAATTTGTTGTCCATGGCGCCGCCGCCCAGGGCATACTGCGCAATGGTGCCATCGTTCACAAGGATGGAAGCGCTTTTTACAACCGAGCGGTTCAGGCCGCCGCCGTACACGCAGTTGGTCACGGTGCCGCCGTTCACGGTGATGGCGGCCTCGTTCACATCGGCCGAGAAATCCTGGCCGTGGCCGCCGCCGTAGATGGTGCTCACGGTGCCGCTGTTCAGGGTGATGGAGGCGCGGTCGAAATGTTCTTCATCCTTGCCGCCGCCAAAGATTACCGCATCGCTGCCCGCATAGGTGATGGTTTCGGGCTGGTCTTCGGTGCGCATATACGTTACGTCGATGCCGCCGTTCTGGTTCGCGGTGATGGTGACCGGGGCGCCCTTGGTATACAGGACGTTGCCCTCGAATTTGAGAATGGGTTCTTCTGGAAGCCCGCTGCCGCCGTTCTGCGGGGCCGCGGCTTCATCCTTCCCGTCCTGCGGGGTGGGAAGCCCGGTTTCGGCCTTGTTTTCTTCCGGGGCGGCGGGCGGCGCCTGCAGCTCCGGTTCCACAGGGGCAGCGGGCGTTTGCTCTGCCTGCTGCCCGGCAGCGGCGGGCGTTTGCCCGGTGGGCTGGCCTTCCTCCGCCCAGGCGGCGGCGGGGAGCAGCGCGAACAGCATGGCCAGGGCCAGCGCCGCAGCCAAAAGTTTTTGCTTCATTTTTTGTTCCTCCTTGCATTTGTTGGACAATGCATGCCGGGGCGGCATGTTTACCATCAGTGTAATCTTTTCCAACAGAGTTGTCAATATATTTATACATATAAAGCATGAAAAACTATGCATATGACATGATAGAATTGAACCGACCTGCAACAGGGGAACAAGCTGGAAAGAAAGGCAAAGGACATGACGATAGGGGAGCGGATCCGCCAATTGCGCGAACAACGAAATATGTCACAGGCGGAGTTTGCGCGCCGGCTGAACGTGACTCGGGCGACCGCCAGCGCCTGGGAACAGGGGGTCAACCTGCCCACCGCCGGCTACCTGATCGACATGGCGCGCCTGTTTCGGGTGAGCAGCGATTACCTGCTGGGGCTTTCCAGCGCGAACACCCTTTCGCTGGGGGGGCTGACCCCGCAGGAGCTGAATCTTGTTTACGAACTTGTCAATTATATTGAACAAAACCACGCGGCAAACCCCTGAGGGGGCAGGGGGATGCCGCAAGGGGCGGCCGCGGCCCTTTGCAGGCAACCATGCAAATAAAGCTCCAGCGCCCCTTATGGCCAGTGAAGCCATAAGGGGCGCTGGAGCTTTTTGATAAACTATTTTACAGGCGGACCGATGAAACGGCGTTATGCTTTGGGCTGCTGCTGGGTGATGCAGTGGATGTTGCCGCCGCCCAGGATGATCTCGCGGGTGTACACCCCCACCACCTTGCGCTCGGGGTGGATCCTGCGCAGGGCTTCCAGCGCCGCCTCGTCGTTCTCATCGCCGAACTGGGGCACGATGACGCCGCCGTTTACCAGCAGATAGTTCAGGTAGGAGGCCGCCGCCATCTCGCCCGCCACGCGGGGGGCGGAGCCGGGCATGGGGTCGATGCCCTCGGCTTCCTCTTGGGTGATGAACACCTGCTCCTTGAGCAGGGGGATCTTGTGGATGGTCAGGGTGCGGCCCTTGGCGTCGGTCTGGCCGGCCAGGTCCTCGTAGACCATGTGGCAGACGCGGTAGAAGGGATTTTCCTGATCGTCGGTCCAGGGGATGACCACCTCGCCCGGGCGGGCAAAGCAGCACACGTCGTCCACATGGCCGTTGGTTTCGTCCGGGTCCATGCCCTCGCGCAGCCAAAGGATCTTATCCACGTTCAGGTACTGGCGCAGGTATTCCTCGATCTGCTCCTTGGTGAGTTCCGGGTTGCGGCCCGGGCTCAGCAGGCACTGCTCGGTGACCACCAGGGTGCCCTCGCCGTCCACATGGATGGAGCCGCCCTCCAGCACAAAGTGATCGGGCTTGTACATATCCACATTTTCGATGTTGCAGATCTTGGCAGGGACCCGGTCGTCCTTGTCCCAGGGGAAATACAGGCCGTCGAACAGGCCGCCCCAAGCATTGAAGTCCCAATTGACGGCGCGCACCTCGCCCTTGTCGTTCTTCACGAAGGTGGGGCCGCAATCCCGCACCCAGCTGTCGTTGCTGGAAATTTCGACCACGCGCACGTTCTCGCCCAGAAGGCGGCGGGCGTTTTCGAACTGGGCGTCGCTCACGCCCACGGTGATGGGCTCGAACTGTGCGATGGCATTGGCCACGTTGGCGAACACCTGCTGGGCGGGCTTTGCGCCGTTGCGCCAGTTGTCGGGCCGCTCGGGCCAGAGCATCCAGGCCTGCTTGTGCTCCTCAAATTCGCCGGGCATGCGGAAGCCGTCCTTGCGGGGGGTGGAGTCGGTGATGGTACGCATGATGAATATTCTCCTTTTTAAAGTGTTTTAAGCGTTTTTGCCGCCCGGGGCGGGCGGCGTTTCGTTACCCTTAGCATAGCCCGCAGGGCACAGCAAAGCAATGACCCGGCTTTGTGAACTTGCGCGGTTAGAACTTTTGGGCCAGCGGGTACCAGGCCGGCGGACCGGCTGGTACCTTTGCCCCGGGGGCGGGTTTATGGTATAATAACCGCAAAGCGAAACGAAGGGAGGGGCCGCCGTGACCGAACTGACCCATGCCCAATGGCAGGCCATCCACCGGCTTTTGCTGGCTGTTTATGCCAGTGAAGATCTGGACGAGGTGCGCCGCCTGGCGCTGGAGGGGGCGGCCGGCCTTGTGCCGCACACAAAATCCTTTTTTGACCTGGGCGCCAGCCGGGGCGACCGGATGCAGTTTTTCAGCCCGATCTCGCTGAACATGACCGAGGAGGAGCTGCGCCGGTATTACAGCTGCTACCAGGCCTCGGATTACACCGGCTGGCTGTTCCGGCCGGGTGAAACGCTGGTGTACCGGGACAGCCAGGTGGTGAGCGACGCGCTGCGGGAGGATACCCTGATCTACCGCAACTGGATGGAGCCCATGGGCATTTACTACGGGCTGGGGTGCAGCCTGTGCTGGGGCGGGCGGCTGTACGGTTCGCTGACCCTGTTCCGGGGGCGCGCCGCAGGCGATTTTACCGACGCGGAGTTCGCTGTGCTGGAGGTGCTGGCCGCCCATTTATCGCTCCACTTCGGCAAGCTTTGGCCCGGCGGGCTGCGGCCGCGGGCGGAAAAAGAGGCGGGCGAAAACCTGCTGATAGAGCGCTACAGCCTGACCGCGCGGGAGTATGAGGTGCTGCAGAAGGTCTGCGGAGGCGCGGCCAACAAGGAGATCGCCGCGGCGCTGTTTATCAGCGAGAACACGGTGAAAAAGCATGTGAACAGCGTGTTCCGCAAGTTGGGCGTGGCCAGCCGGGCGCAGCTGCTGAGCCGGGTGTACGAGGAGCGCTGAGCTGGGTGCGCCGATGATACGAATAAGAGCAAAGGCCGCCCCGGGGGGCGGCCTTTGCTCTTATTCGTTCAGGGCCGCCAGGTCGGCGGCTTCGTAGCGGTTGTGGCCGGCAAGCGCCTTTTTGCGTTTCCAGCACAGGATGGCCTGCGGCAGGGTTTTGCCGGGGTTTGCGGCAAAAAAGTCCCGGATATAGGTGTTGTATTCGAACTGTTTGTCGATGGGGGGCTTGCCGGCCTTTTTTTCTTCCAGAAGCAAGCGGTAGGCCTCGGCGGCCTGCCGGTAGGTCTTGCCGGCGTTTGCCTTGAGCCATTTTTGAAAGGGGACGTTGAAGGAAAAACCGGGGCCGAGCTGCTCGCGAAAAAAGGCCCGGTGCCGCTCGGAACACACAAAGCCCGGCTCGATGGGCGTTTCGGGGGTGATCGGCCCCGCCGGGGCCTTGGCACGGGCGGGAGCCGGGGCGGGGGCGGGCGGCGCCTCGCCGGTGGAGAGATAGCAGGCAATGCGCTCGGTCAGCTCCAGCTTGCCGCCGCCGGCGGGAAGCCCCTGCTTTTTGCAAAAAGCAACCAGCTCTTCTTTGAGGTAATAAAAATTCCGGAAGGTATTTGGGTCCAGGTTTTTTCTGAGCTGCGGTCGGTCCGCCATGTTGACTCCCCCTTCTGCCGTGGCTTTATGGTACCATATCCCAAGGGCTTTTTCAATGGCGGCCATGGGCCGCCCGGGGCGCTTTTATTGCGTGCGGGGGGCAAACGTGGTATACTATATCTGATTCTTTTTATCTTGGGGAGGGCCGCCATGCGCAAGATCAGTGCCTGTATCGTGTGCTATACCGGGGCCGATGAGGTGCTGCGGGCCGTGGAGTCGGTGCTGCGGCACACCGGGGGCTGCGGGCTGCAGGTGTATCTGGTGGACAACGCCAGCCCGGACGGCGCGGGCGAGGCGCTGGAGCAAGCGGCGAAGGACCCCCGGGTCCAGGTGCTGCGCCTGCCCGGGAACCTGGGCTTCGGCCGGGGGCACAACCAGGTGCTGCCCCTGCTGGACAGCGAGTATCACTTTGTGCTGAACCCGGATATTTTGGTGGACAGCGACGTGCTGAACGCCATGTGCGACTGGATGGACGGCCACCCCGAAGCGGTGATGGCCACCCCGCGGCTGCTGTTCCCGGACGGGCGCGAGCAGGTGCTGCCCAAGCGCAGGCCCAACCTCTTGGGCCTGGCCGCGCGGCAGGGGGTGCCGGGCCTTGCAAGGTTCGGCGCGCACTATGCCATGCTGGACGAGGATCTGACAAAGCCCACCCCCATCGAGTTCTGCACCGGCAGCTTTTTTTGCATGCGCACCGAGGTGTTCCGCCAGATCGGCGGCTTCGACGAGGGGTACTTCATGTATGTGGAGGACGCCGACATCACCCAGAAGGCGCGGCAGAGGGGGCTGGTGTATTACCTGCCCCAGTGCACCGCCTACCACGCCTGGCACCGCGCCCCGAACAAGAGCCTGAAGCCCTTTTGGATGCAGCTGAAAAGCATGGGCCGGTATTTTTGCAAATGGGGGTTCCGGCTGAAATAAGGCCGGGGCGCCCCCAGCGTTTTACATTGTATACAGCGGGTGTGGCTTCCGCTTTGTGTCAAGCCCACAAAATCGTTTTGCCCGGCGCTGCCCGGGCGCAAAAGGAGCGAATTTGATGAAAGGCATCATCCTTGCGGGGGGAGCCGGCACCCGGCTGTACCCCCTGACCATGGTCACCAGCAAGCAGCTGCTGCCGGTGTATGACAAGCCCATGATCTACTACCCCCTTTCGACCCTGATGCTGGCGGGCATTCAGGATATCCTGATCATCTCGACCCCGGAGGACACCCCCCGCTTTGAACACCTGCTGGGCGACGGCAGCCAGTACGGGCTGCACCTGTCGTATAAGGTGCAGCCCAGCCCGGACGGGCTGGCCCAGGCCTTTTTGCTGGGGGAGGAGTTCATCGGCGGCGAGTGCTGCGCCATGATTTTGGGGGACAATATCTTTTACGGCAACGGTTTTTCCCGCATTTTAAAGGCGGCGGTGCGCGGCGCTGAGCAGGAGGGCCGGGCCACGGTGTTCGGCTATTACGTGAACGACCCCGAGCGGTTTGGCATTGTGGAGTTCGACGGGGAGGGCCACGTGATCAGCGTGGAGGAAAAGCCCGCCTGCCCCAAGTCGAACTACGCCATTACCGGGCTGTATTTTTACCCGGGCGGGGTGAGCGGGCAGGCAAAACAGGTGAAGCCCAGCGCCCGGGGGGAGCTGGAGATCACCACCCTGAACGCCATGTATTTGCAGGAAAAAAAGCTGGATGTGCAGCTGCTGGGCCGCGGGTTTGCCTGGCTGGACACCGGCACCATGGACAGCCTGGTGGACGCGGCGGACTTTGTGCGCATGGTGGAACAGCGCCAGGGCATCAAGATTTCGGCCCCGGAGGAGATCGCCTACAAAAACGGCTGGATCAGCAAGGAAAAGCTGCTGGAAAGCGCCGCCCGGTATGGCAAAAGCCCCTACGGCGAGCATTTGAAGCGGGTGGCCGACGCGAAGATCAAGTATTGACCCCTTGGGCCAGGAGGACGAAAGCATGAAAATACTCATTACCGGCGCGCAGGGGCAGCTGGGCACCGAGCTGCAGCGCCAGCTGCGCCGGGGCGGCAGCGCCCTGGGGCCCATGCCCGAGCGGCTGAAAAACGCCAGCGTGATCGCCACCGACCTGGGCGAGCTGGACATTACCAACCGGCTGGAAACCATCGCCTTTGTGCGGCGCCACCAGCCGGACACCATCATCAGCTGCGCGGCCTTTACCAATGTGGACGGCTGCGAAGAACAGCCGGAGGCGGCTTTTAAGGTGAACGCGGTGGGAGCGGCAAATCTGGCGCAGGCGGCCGAGAAGATCGGCGCGCGGCTGATCCACGTTTCCACCGACTATGTGTTCAGCGGGGCCGCGAACGGCGGCCGCCCGCTGGACGAGAGCGAGCGGCCCGCGCCCATCAGCGTGTACGGCAAGACCAAGGCCCTGGGCGAGGAATACGTGCGGGATTTCTGCCGCCGCTATTTTATCGTGCGCACCGCCTGGCTGTACGGCGCGGCGGGCAAAAACTTTGTAAAGACCATGGTGGCGGCGGGCAAAAAGTTCGGAAAGCTGGAGGTGGTGAACGACCAGCTGGGCAACCCCACCAACGCGGAGGATCTGGCCCACCACCTGCTCAAGCTGGCGGTGAGCCACGACTACGGCGTGTACCACTGCACCGGCGAGGGCGTTTGCAGCTGGTACGATTTTGCCGCCGAGATCATTCGGCTGGCCGGGGTAGACGCCCAGGTGACCCCCTGCTCCAGCGAGGAATACGCGGCAAAGCACCCGGCGGCGGCCTGCCGCCCGGCCTGGTCGGCGCTGGAAAACCGGATGCTGGCCTGCACCGTGGGCAACGGGATGCGCCCCTGGCGCGAGGCCCTGGCCGATTACTTTGCCCACTGGCAGCCGGAGGAATGAGCGGGGCGGCCCCGCGTTCACAAAAAGATCGGGAGGTATAAAACACCCATGAAACGTTATCTCATTACCGGCTGCGCCGGTTTTATCGGCTCCAATTTTGTTTACCATATGTTGAACAAATACAAGGATATCCAGCTTGTAAATCTGGATAAGCTGACCTATGCGGGCAACCTGGAAAACCTGAAGGGGATCCTGGACGACCCGCGCCACATCTTTGTGCAGGGGGATATCTGCGACCGGGAGCTGGTGAGCGGCCTGTTTGAAAAATACAGGTTTGACTGCGTGATCAACTTTGCGGCCGAGAGCCATGTGGACCGCAGCATCACGAACCCCGAGATCTTTGTGGAGACCAATGTGCTGGGCACTGTGAACCTGCTGCAGTGCGCCAAGAACGCCTGGTACGAGGGCGGCAGGTGGGCCGTGGGCAAAAAGTTTTTGCAGGTCTCCACCGACGAGGTGTATGGCAGCCTGGGCGAGGACGGCTACTTTATGGAGACCACCCCGCTGTGCCCGCACAGCCCGTACTCGGCTTCCAAGACCAGCGCGGATCTGTTCGTGATGGCCTTTCACGACACCTACGGCATGCCGGTGAACATTACCCGCTGCTCCAACAACTACGGGCCCTACCAGTTCCCGGAAAAGCTCATTCCGCTGATGATCAACAACTGCAAGACCAAAAAGGGCCTGCCGGTATACGGCGACGGCATGAACGTGCGGGACTGGCTGTATGTGGAGGATCACTGCAAGGCCATTGATATGGTGGCGCAGGGCGGCCGGGACGGCGAGGTGTACAATGTGGGCGGCCACAACGAAAAGCCCAATATTTTTATTGTGAAGACCATTATCAAGGAGCTGCACGACAAGTACGACGACACCATTGACGAGAGCCTGATCCAGTATGTGGCCGACCGGCTGGGCCACGACCGGCGCTACGGCATCGACCCCACCAAGATCCACAGCGAGCTGGGCTGGTACCCGGAGACCCCCTTTGAGGAGGGCATTGTGAAGACCATCGACTGGTACCTGGCAAACGAGGAATGGATGCAGCACGTGACCAGCGGCGATTACCAGAAGTATTACGAAGAGATGTACAAAAATAAATAAACCCGAAAAAACAGAATAAAAGCTGTGCGTTCGGCGGTGAAACCGCCGAACGCACAGCTTTTTTGATCTGCCGCCTTGCCCCGCCGAAAAAACCGTTACAAAAAGTTGCCGGGGGCAAAGCTTTCGCTGCCGGAAGAAACCTCCCGCAGCAAGCGAAAAGCCAGCTTAAAGCCCAGCTCAAAGTATTCCGCCACCTCCAGGGCGGAGGCAGAGCCGGCAGCTCTGGAATACTGTTCAAAGGCCTCCAAAGATTCTCCCTCCAGCATAGAACGAAGCGCTTTTTCGGAGCTGGCTGCCAGTGTGGAAGCCTGGTGGTAGGGGCCGCCGGACCGGACCGTTTGGCTTTCCCAGACCGGCGAGCAGAGATTATAGAGCCACAATTTTAAAAACACCTCCTTAATAACAGGGATAAAAGTCCCTGTTATTGATTTACAATTATTTTCTTCTAAAAAGATTAAAAATACTAGAATCATAGTGTTAGTAAGGTGTTATCAAAACGAAAAAAATTGAAATTGAGGTTCCCTGATAAAAGAAAACGCCTGCTGCAAATCCATGCAGTGAACCTGGTAAGATAAAAGTAGACACTCACAAAAGGTGTGGGTGTCTACTTTTATATGATATGATAAAAAAGGGAGGAAGTGGAAGGATGGAAAAGAAGGGGAAGGCGCATCGGAAATTTAGTAAGGAAGAAAAGATGAAGTATATAAGTTTGCATTTGGACAAGCATATGTCGCTTCGCCAAATAGAAGAAGAATATGGCATAGGTAACAGCTTGGTGTCGGCGTGGGTGAAACGGTATCTGGAAGAGGGGGAAGAAGCCTTAGCGCCCCACAACGGCAACCGATACGCAGCGCTGCACACCAGCAAAGCGCTTAGCGAGGTAGAACGGCTGCGGCTCATTGTAGCAAAACAGGAAGTGGAGATCGCCCGATTAAAAAAAGGGTACTGGGTAGAAGGAGTTGGTGCAAGCAAGGAGTACGTTACTGGCAGCGAAAAGACTACGAAATTATCGAAGAAATGAAGACAAAGTATCCAGTGGACTTTCTGTGCCGTATTATGGACCTCAACCGCTCCGGCTACTACAAGTGGAAGAAACGGCAGGGACAGTTAAATCGGTATGAAAAAGACCGGATCTGTCTCACAGAACTGCTCAAAGCGGCCCACGCAAAGCATCCCTCCTATGGGTATCACCGTTTGGCGGAGGCTGTCTTTCAGGAAACCGGCTGGGCTTTCTCTCATCATCTGGCACACCAGCGCTGTAAAACAGCAGGGATCGCGTCCAAAGCACGAAAATACTGCTATCATCCACCCGGCGAAGAGAGCGTGAAGTTTCCAAATGAAGTAAAGGGACATTGGAACGCAAAAGAGCCATTAGAGATCGTTGTTTCCGACATGACTATGTTTAAAGTCGGAACTACCTATTGGGAGTGGACAATTCTTCTGGATACATTCAACAACGAGATCCTTGCTCATAGCGTGACCGCTCATGCCGGGAGCAACAAGCCTTATTATCACTGCCTTGATGCACTGAAGGCCCTTATGGACAAAAGAGAAGAGCAGACGCCCCAGGTAGTCTTCCACACCGACCAGGGAGCTGTCTACTCTTCACAGGCTTTTTGCCAGGCCCATCATGATTATAACATACTTCGTTCCATGTCGCGAGGGGGAACTCCTACTGATAATCCCATCATCGAAGCCTTGAACGGATGGATCAAGGACGAATTATATCTTGACTTCCATTTAGCATCCGCTAAAAATGTCCCCGCACTGCTCGACTCCTACGTCCATTTCTTCAATCATCGCCGCCCGGCTGCCGCTTTGGGTTACAAAACCCCTGTGCAATTTAAGACCGATCTCGGATTTTGACCTATCCCTTTTCCTCTGTCTACTTTTTCTTGACAGGTTCACTGCAAATCCATGCAGCAGGCGTTTTCTTTTATAAAATCAGCAAGGCGGGGTCACAGGCAGGCCGGGCAGCCGTCCAGGGCGCGCTCCACCGCCAGCAAAAAGGCCGATACCGCCTCCTCGCGGGTGGCCCAGCTGGTGACCAGCCGGATGCAGGTGTGGCCGGCGTCCGGCGTGCCCTGCTGCTCCCAGTGAAAATCCGGGCGAAGGCGGTCCAGCACGGCGTTTGGCAGGATGGGGAACTGCTGGTTGGAATCGCTCGGGGCGGCAAAGGGCACACCCAGCGCGGCCAGGCCCGCCCGCAGGCGCAGGGCCATGGCGTTGGCGTGGGCGCCCAGCTGGGCATACAGGCCGCCGGTGAACAGCTCTTCAAACTGCACCCCCAGCAGCCAGCCTTTGGCAAGCATGCCGCCGCGCTGCTTGACGATGTAGCGGAAATCCGGTTTTAAGGCGTCGTTCAGGATGCACACCGCCTCGCCGAAGAGCGCGCCGTTTTTGGTGCCGCCGATGTAAAAGGCGTCGCACAGGCGGCCCAGGTCGGCCAGGGCCGCCCCGCCGGCGGCCAGGGCGCTGGAAAGGCGCGCGCCGTCGAGATACAAAAGCAGCCCCAGCTCATCGCAGGCCGCGCGCAGGGCTTCCAGCTCTTCCAGCGAGTACACGCCCCCGGTCTCGGTGGTGTTGCTGATGTACACCAGGCGGGGTTTTACCATGTGCTCGTCTGGGTGGGCGGCGGCCGCTTCCCGCACGGCGGCCGGGGTGAGCTTGCCCCCCGGTGCGGCGGGCAGCGCGATGCACTTGTGGCCGCTGGCCTCGATGGCGCCGGTTTCGTGCACGCACACGTGGCCGCTGGCGGCTGCGATCACCGCCTCGTGGGGGCGCAGAAAGGCGCTGATGCACACGGTGTTGGCCTGGGTGCCGCCCACCAGAAAGTGAACGTCCGCGTCCGGGCGGCCAATGGCCGCGCAGATGAGCCGGCGGGCGTTGGCGCAGTGGGGGTCGGTGGAATAGCCGAAGTTGCCCTCGAGATTGGTGCGGGCCAAAGCCTCGAGAATGCGGGGGTGGGCGCCCTCGCTGTAATCGTTGGTGAAACGGTACATTGCAAAAACCTCACTTTTTGCGGCGCGGGGCCGGGCGGCATTTTGCGGGGTGAAACGCCGCCCGGTTCCGCGCCGGATCTGTTACCATCATATCATTTTTTCACAAAAAGTCCACCGCCTTGGGTTTGTGTTGCGGGGCGGTTTATGGTATACTCTAAATTGTATTACTATCGAAACGCGGGCCCTGCGGCCCCCTGGAGGCAGGATATTCCATGAAAGTTGTTGTGAAGGTGGGCACCTCGACCCTGGCCCACCCCACCGGGCGGCTGAACATCCGCCATATCGAAGCGCTGTGCAAGGTGCTGAGCGATCTGAAAAACGCGGGGCACCAGATCATCCTGGTGTCGTCGGGCGCGATCGGCATGGGCGCGGGCAAGCTGTGCCTGCCCGGCCGCCCGGCGGACATGCCCACCAAGCAGGCCGCCGCGGCCGTGGGCCAGTGCGAGCTGATGTACACCTACGACAAGCTGTTCACCGAGTACAACCACACGGTGGCCCAGATCCTGATCACCAGCGAGGACGTGGAGGACGGCGCGCGCAGCGAAAACCTGCACAGCACCCTGACACGCCTGCTGGAGTTGGGGGCGCTGCCCATTGTAAACGAGAACGACACGGTGAGCACCGCCGAGATCGCGGTGGGCGACAACGACACCCTGGCCGCGCTGCTGGCGCGCAGCCTGGGCGCGGACCTGCTGGTGCTTTTGAGCGACATCGACGGCCTGTTCACCGCGGACCCGCACACCGACCCCGCGGCCCGGCTGATCCACCGGGTGGAGGAGCTGACCCCGGAGATTGAGGCGGCGGCGGGGGGAAGGGGCTCGGCCCTGGGCACCGGCGGCATGGCCACCAAGCTGCGGGCGGCCCGCATTGTGACCGAGGCCGGGGCGGACATGGTGATCGCCAACGGCGCCCGGCCGGAGGTGCTGTATGACATCGCTGAGGGGAAAAGCGCGGGCACACGGCCGTGCAGCGCGGCGCGCCCGCAGCCTGCGGGCGGTGTGCAGCGGCATGGCGGCAGCACAAACGGCGCGCGCACGGCAGGCAGACCAGATAAAGGAGCAGGCACATGGCGGCAAGCAGGAGAAAGAAAAAACAGCGGAAGGAAAAATTTGAAAAAGCGCTGACGGCGGTGCTGTGCGGCATTGTCGCGGTGCTGGTGCTGTTGGCAGCCGTTATCAGCCTCAGTGAGGAAAACGGCGGCGCGATGCCCACCTGGCAGCAGCTGTACAGCTGGTTCGGCGTAGCAGCGCCCGTGCCGCATCTGCCGGAGGAAGCGGCGGGCGCGGCTACAAAAGTACATTTTATCGACGTGGGGCAGGGAGACGCTGTTCTGCTGGAACAGAACGGCGCATTCGCACTCATCGACGCAGGCGAGCGGGAAGCGGCGGACGGGCTGGTGGCGTACTTGCAGGCCGCAGGCGTTGCAAAGCTGGACCTGCTGGTGATGACGCATCCCCATGCGGACCATATAGGCGGCATGCAGGCCGTGCTGGATGCGTTCCCTGTGGACAGGGCCGTGCTGCCGGATTTTGCAAAAGCGCCGATGCCCACTACATCCACCTTCCTGAATCTGCTGGACGCCATCCGGGAAAAGCAGATCCCCACTGTGACGGCCCGCGCGGGAGATGTGTTCCCGCTGGGAGAAGGGACGCTCACGGTGCTGGGCGACGGTGTGGCCGCGGAAAATCTCAACGATAACTCTCTGGTGACGCTGTTTGAGGCGCCGGGCCTGCGCTGCCTGTCCAGCGGCGACGGCGAAAAGGCCGTGGAGGACGCGGTGCTGGCAAGCGGCGCGGATGTACATGCGGATGTTTTCAAAGCGGCGCATCACGGCTCGTCCACGTCCAATACCCAGGCATTTCTGGATGCGGTGCGCCCGCAGGCCGTTGTGGTCTCCTGCGGAGCGGGCAATTCCTACGGACATCCCCACAGCGAGGCGCTGGCCGCGTTTGCAAATGTGGGGGCGCA
>ERZ857882.3553-NODE-3553-length-14531-cov-7.214562_pt1 | contig 14531 bp, 14 predicted proteins | sample MGYA00519697_ERZ857882 | MGnify/ENA primary metagenome ERZ857882 (study PRJEB31778, sample SAMEA3449373) | human gut metagenome | biome: human gut; feature: human-associated habitat; material: faeces | place: United Kingdom | collected 2010/2012 ...
TCGGAGTCGGCCTGCTCGGTATCCCAACCGCAGGCAGCAGCCCAGCCAAGGTGGCACTCGAGCAGCTGGCCGACGTTCATACGGGAAGGAACGCCCAGCGGGTTGAGGATAACGTCGATCGGGGTACCGTCAGCCATGTAGGGCATGTCCTCGACCGGCAGAACGTTGCAGATAACACCCTTGTTGCCGTGGCGACCGGCAATCTTATCGCCCTGCTGGATCTTACGACGCTGGGCGACGTAGACGCGCACCTGCTCGTTGACGCCGGGAGCCAGATCGTCGCCGTTCTCGCGGCTAAAGCGGACAACGTCGATGACGCGGCCGTAAGCGCCGTGAGGCATCTTAAGGGAGGTGTCGCGGACGTCGTGGGCCTTGGCACCGAAGATGGCACGCAGCAGGCGCTCCTCGGCGGTCAGAGCGCTCTCGCCCTTAGGCGTGACCTTGCCGACCAAGATGTCGCCAGGACCGACCTCGGCGCCGATGCGGATGATGCCGTCCTCGTCGAGGTTGGCAAGCATGTCCTCGGAGAGGTTCGGGATCTCGCGGGTGATCTCCTCGGGGCCGAGCTTGGTGTCGCGGGCATCGATCTCGTGACGGGTGATGTTGATGGTCGTCAGCAGGTCCTCGGCCACCAGGCGCTCGGACACGACGATACCGTCCTCGTAGTTGAAGCCTTCCCACGGCATGTATGCCACGGTGAGGTTCTGACCCAGTGCGAGCTCGCCATGGTCGGTCGAAGGACCGTCAGCCAGGGGCTCGCCCTGCTCAACGGTGTCACCGACGCGCACGAGCGGACGGTGGTTGATGCAGGTGGACTGGTTGGAGCGCTGGTACTTGGCCAGGTGATACTCGTCCATGCCGCCGGCATGCTTGACGATGATCTTGGCGGCGTCGGCAAAGATGACCTCGCCGGCGTTCTTGGCCAGGGTGACCTCGCCGGAGTCCAGGGCGGCGCGACGCTCCATGCCGGTACCGACATAGGGAGCGGCAGGGTGAACCAGCGGCACGGCCTGACGCTGCATGTTGGCGCCCATCAGCGTACGCTTGGCGTCGTCGTGCTCGAGGAACGGGATCAGCGTGGCTGCGACGGAGAGCATCTGACGCGGCGAGACGTCCATGTAGTCGACGTCCTCGACAGGCACGTCGGCGGGAGCGCCGAAGGAGCCGTCGAAGTCGCGGGTACGGGCGATCACGGTGTGCGGACGGACCAGCTTGCCCTCGGCATCGGTCGTGATGAACTCGTTGGTCTTGGGATCGAGCGGCGTGTTGGCCGGCGCGATGACGTGCTTCTCTTCCTCGTCAGCGGTCATCCAGTCGATCTGGTCGGTGGCAACGCCGTTTTCGACGCGGCGGAACGGAGCCTCGATGAAGCCGTACTCGTTGACGCGGGCGTAGGTAGCCAGATAGGAGATCAGGCCGATGTTGGGGCCTTCAGGGGTCTCGATGGGGCACATGCGGCCATAGTGGCTGTAGTGCACGTCGCGGACCTCCATGTTGGCCCGCTCCCGGCTGAGGCCGCCGGGGCCCAGGGCGGACAGACGCCGCTTGTGGGTCAGCTCGGCCAGGGGGTTGGTCTGGTCCATGAACTGGCTCAGGGGGCTGGAGCCGAAGAACTCCTTGATGGCCGCGGTGACGGGCCGGATGTTGATCAGGCTCTGGGGAGTAACGATATCCAGATCCTGGATGGTCATGCGCTCACGGATGACGCGCTCCATGCGGCTGAAGCCGATGCGGAACTGGTTTTGCAGCAGTTCGCCCACGCAGCGCAGGCGGCGGTTGCCCAGGTGGTCGATATCGTCCTTGGTCACCAGACCGTGGGCCAGGGCGTTCATGTAGTTGATGGACGCGAAGATGTCATCCACGATGATGTGCTTGGGCACCAGATCGTCGGCGTGGAGGCGGCACTGCTTCACCAGCTCGTCGCCGCTGTACTTGCCCAGCAGCTCCTGCAGCACATCAAAGCGCACGCGCTCCTTGATGCCGCAGAGCTCACGGGGATCAAAGTCCACATAGTGACGCATATCGCACATCTTGTTGGTAAAGATGCGGATGGTGTCGCCGCTGTCCAGCGTGACGCTGACCTCAGGCACGCCCACGGTGTCCATCAGGGTGCAGTCGTCGGCGGTAAGCACATGGCCGTCCTCGAACAGGATCTCGCCGGTGGCGGGATCGGCCACGGGCATGGCCAGCTTCTGGCCCTTGGCGCGGGTCCAGAAGGTCAGCTTCTTGTTGAATTTGTACCGGCCCACGGTGCTCAGGTCATAGCGGCGCGGGTCGAAGAACAGGTTTTGCAGCAGCGTCTCGGCGGAGTCCAGCGTGGGGGGCTCACCGGGGCGGAGCTTGCGGTAGATCTCCAGCATGGCCTCTTCATAGGTCTTGCAGGTATCCTTTTCCAGGGTAGCCACGATGCGGCGGTCATCGCCGAAGCGCTCCAGGATCTCGCCGTCGGTCTTGAGACCCAGCGCGCGGATCAGGCAGGTGATGGGCAGCTTGCGGTTCTTGTCGATGCGGACCCAGAACACCTCGCTGGTGTCGGTCTCGTACTCCAGCCACGCGCCGCGGTAGGGGATGACGGTGCTGGTCAGCAGGGGCAGGTCGGTCTTCAGGTCGATCTCCTTGCCGTAGTACACGCCGGGGGAACGGACGATCTGGCTGACCACCACGCGCTCGGCGCCGTTGATGACAAAGGTGCCGCCGTGGGTCATCAGCGGGAAATCTCCCATGAAGATCTCCTGCTCCTTGATCTCGCCGGTCTCCTTGTTGTGCAGACGCACCCGCACCTTCATGGGAGCGGCATACGTGGCGTCACGCGCCTTGCACTCCTCCACGTCATACTTGGGTTTCTCGTCCATGCTGTAATCAATGAAGCTCAGCTCCAGATTACCGGCATAGTCCGTGATAGAAGCCACGTCGGCAAATACCTCCCGCAGGCCGGTCTCCAGGAACCACTTGTAGGATCTCTTCTGGATCTCCAGCAGGTTGGGCATCGCCATGACCTCTTCGTGGCGGGCAAAATTCTTGCGCAGGGTCTTGCCGTAGTACTTGTCCTTAGCCATTCAACGATCACGCCTTTCTCTTTGTTACTTCTGTTCCGGCCGCGTCCGGCCTCGCCAAAGCCGTTCACGGCCCCTATGGGGCGGCTCCGCAGCGATACGCACGGATTTGTTGGTGCTTTTTGCATCAACGCTCTTGTGTTTCACCGGTGGAGATGGTATACTGCGTTCAGATGAAAGTGGGGGCTTGTTTGCGCCCACTTTCCCAATATAAGCGCCTTATTATAGCAAACTTCCCGCGCGGTGTCAAGCACCGTTTGCGCCTTCGGGCGCTTTTTTCATTCTTTCCCGCTCTTCCGCGCAAAAGATGCCCGCAGCCGTCTGGCCGCGGGCATCTTTATCTATATGTCCTTTTTCTTTGCGCCGTGTGCCGGCTCCAGCCGCACCACGCTCTCGATATTCGCTGTATGACGAGAATGTATAATAGTTCAAAATATAAAGCCCCATAGGAACTCACAAGCCTTGAAAAATGCGTATTTTTAAGGTGTTCAAAATATAAACTTCTGTGAGCGTCCATTGGGTGACGGTGGCAAGGTGGCAAATGGGTGGCATTTCCACCCACCGCCAACAATGCCTTTCTGCTGCTTACTATTCTATCATTTTACCTTTCCCTCTACAACTCATATAAGCCATATATAGAAGTTTTTCAGCGATACGCCTATAAACTATCGCCTAATATGTACAGACGTTATATAAGCCCAAATCAACGCTTCTTTATCACGCAAACCAAAATAGCGGATAACAGGCAAAGAACTGCCACCTGATACCATGAAGCCCCGTCCTGCTGCTGTGGTGAAGCTTCTACTTCCTGATCCGGCGTTCCGTCCTCTCCAACATTCACGTTGACATTCAAGGTCATGCCATCCTCCCCGGTGCTGCCATCCGGTGCTTCAACTCGGATTGTCTGTTCTATGGGTTCGCCGCTTCCGCTGCTTCCAGTGGGAACAACGATTGTTTGAACGGATTCCCCACCGCTGGAAGGTTGCTGTTCCTGTGCATAGTAATTATTTACCGTGGAAGTGTTGTTTGAATCGTTGGTTTCTGTTCGGCGTGAATTATCCGTTGTGGTGCTATGGGTTGAACGGTCTGAATTATCTGTTGAACTGTTTGAATTTGTGGTTGTCGTGGTTGTGGTACTGTTGTTATTAACGAACGGTTCAGAAGGTGTTGCCGGGGTTGTAGGATCTTCTTCATCCGGGTTTTCATCATCCGGTGCTTCCATCTCTGTACCGGGTTCTTCCTCTGTCGGCTGCTCCGGCTGCGATTCATCCGGTTCTTCTGTCTCCGTGGGCTGTTCCTCTGATTCTGCGGGTTCTGTTGGCTCTTGTTCTTCCGGCTCTGTGGGGTCAGGCTCCGTTGGTTCGGTTTCTTCCGGGATTTCCGGTTCAGGTTGCTTATATTCATAGTCCAGCTTCAAAAGCGCATTTTCGGCTGCTGGATCAACATCCGGGATAAAGATACCTTGTTCAAAATCATAATCACACACCCAACCATGAACAATGATGTTATCTTCTGCAAAAAGTTCATTCAGCCTTTCAACACTATCTTGAAGATCAATCGTTCCGCCAATACCGTTTCCTATATCTGCACCTCCACAAGGCGTTATATTATTATATATTTTAGAATTACTTACTTGAGCATACGCACGATTTGCAATTCCACCGCCATAATTTCCGGCACGATTTTCCGTTATTACACATGAATCAATATAGCATTTGGACGATCCATAAACCTCTACTGCCCCTCCCTCACCTAACGCAACTCCATTTTTCATAGTACACTGATTCAAATGTACAATAGAATCCCCTCTAACGGCAAGGTGTCCGCCCGCTACGGCATTATTATCTATAAATGCGCAATTTTCAAAAGTACCTTCACCCGCTTCAACTCTAACTGCCCCGCCAATACGATTTCCACCGCCTGTTCTTTCAGGATCACCACAATTTTGGAATGTGCAATTCTTAAAGCTAAAATCACCTTGCAAAGTTATAAATGAATAATATTGATTATCCATCCATGAACCATCAAAAATAACATTTTGAAAGTTTGCCCCAACCCCCTTATGCGTGGTTAAACGGCTATCAGCATCCATTCTCATTATGGTAACTTTCCCATCTGGAATTCCTAAATCACCATAAGCTGTTACTTCTCCATGTATAATTATTATATCACCGTCTTTTGCACCCTTAAACGCATTAATCAAATCATTCTGATCGAATACATCTTCAATATTATTGCTTTCTGTTTCCGCTGCCGATATTCCAACATTCACCCCCATAATCAGCACAAGGCAGATCGCCACCGCAATAACCCGTAAAAGTTTCTTTTTCCTGTTCATCTTTTGAACCTCCTGATATAAATAGTTTTGCCGCCGTAAGGCGCAAGAATATTATATCAGGGCTTTATATAAGGCTCATATAGCGGTTTTTTGTGCGTCCTTGATAATTTATACCACCCGGAATAAAAGCATGAAAAAAGCACCCTTGAAAATAAACTTTCAAAAGTGCTTCTTATCCGTCAAGCTGCCAATTCAGCCAACCGGGAATATGCCATCACGAACCATTCAAAATCAGCTTCTTCCATGCGTCCCATACTCCAATGATTCCAGTACCGCCATTGTGAGAAAATCGCATTGCCTAAAGTCTGCAAGTCCACCTGATCCATGATTCGCTTCAACGCTTCATTGTCCTTAAACACATCCACGCCGGGAAAGGCTCTTTTCATGGATTCCCCGCAATCCATCACAAAGCCCAAATCTGCAAGCCCTTCCCCGATAAAAGCCATATCTTCAAAGAACCCAAAGGGAATATTGGCGTGGTTTCTATACATCTGTTCCCATACCAACGCAAAAGCCCGGATTCTCTTATTGTCAGCTAAAGGGGCTTGCTTGATCGGGCTTCTTTCCGGCTGCTGAATGGCTATTCTATCACCGTCAAACGCAATCTGCACTTCCCGCCGTTCCGGGTTTAGCCCCATGCGGTCAACCCATGTTTTGGGAAGGGATATTCTGCAAGTATATGAATTACGGCTTGCGTTGCCCCCGGCTTTGCCAAACATCACATTTGCTTTCCTGATTTCCATTCCGTCACCCCTTTTGAAAAGTTCAATCCTATATTGAAATTATAATCTATTGGACACCAATAGTCAAGACAAAGAAAAAGCCCCCGGATATTGCACCGAAGGGCTTTCCCGCATTTTCAGGGATCAGTCATGCACCCCTTCCGCCATGCTATCAATCGCTTCATTTACACCTTCTGTCAGCCCGGAAATAACGCCGTCCAAATCCATTCCGTTAGAAATGTTGTTCTGCATCCCGGACATATCAACGCTGATTTCAGCGGTTGTAAATCGGTTCACCGCTTCCTGCTCTGCAATATCACGAAGATACTTCAAATCTTCTTCTGTAATATCCATGCTGTCAGCGATTGCCCCGGTGTTCCCGGCAATATCATCCACACCGCTTCCGATACCACCAAGCCCGCCTAAATCGCTGCCGTAGTTGCTCAAATCGGCATAATCGCCAGCACCCGGAACATTGGTATCAAACAGGGAAGAAGGATCAAAGTTTGCAATGCTTTCATCTATTCCTTCACCGAACGAATACCCCGCATCCCATGCGCTGGAATACTCAAATCTATCTAAATGCAAATCTTCCGCATTTAGCTTTGCCATGATTTCTTCCCCTTGCCCGAAGGTGGAATCAACCCACCCACCAAGGGAATCACGCCAACCTTGAACCGCCCCCGCAAGGTTTGAACCAAAGATTGTGTCAATGGCACTTGCCAAAGACTGCAACAGGGAAAGGACGGTATCAACCAAATCAAAGAACAATCTTGCGATTGCCCCAACCGGATCATTGAACACATTTCCAAAGAAGTTTGCAAATGCGGCAATAAAATTCCAAAGCACAACGAAAATATCAATGACAAAGTTAATCAGGGCAACGAATAGGTTTCCAATGAACGCCGCCGCCACCATGAACACCCCGCAAATGATACCCGTTGCAGAAACGGAAGTCCCGGCAAATTTATTCACCGCCGCAACTGCCGCATAGAATAGGGCAATCAGGGCGATAATCAAAATGATAATCCAAGTGATAGGACACGCCAGCAATGCGGCATTAAAACCATACTGTGCGGCGGTTGCTGCTGCCGTTGCGCTTGCTTCTGCGCCTGTGGCTGCCGCATGAGCATAAGAAGCCACGCAAAGAATAATTTTTCCGGCTGCACTTGCCAGTTCTGCCGCTTTTGTGATTGCCAAGTATGCCGCATATATCGCAAGTGCGCCGATGATCCCCCAAATAATAGGGCTGATAATCGACCAGTTTTCATAGGCGAATGTTCCTATTGCCCCTATCATATCAAATATGCTTGTAACAATACCCGCCAAAACAAGCATTGCTTCCTGTGCGCTCATTATAAAGGCGTTAAACGCTTCACTATTTGCAAAATCGTTCATCCTGTTCAAAACAGTTTGAAATGCCATCAATGCGGTATTTTGGAAAGATTGCCACACTTGCCCGAAGGTTTTAGGCATGGTTTCAAATTTTGCATTAGTTTCATCGGCGGCATAGAACATAGCATTTTTAATGACTTCCGCTGTAACAACACCTTCCGAAGCCAGTTCCTTAATGTTGCTTGCGTCAATGCCCTGTACTTCCTGCAAATACCGCTGAATATCCTGAACGATAATGGAAGCGTTATCCATGATTGCGTTTAATTCTTCCCCTTGCATAACGCCAGCCGCCATTGATTGGGTAAGCTGCAACATTACGGAATCAATACCTGCCGCTTCTGTTCCGGCATTTACAAACTGCTTATTCAGAAGTTCAGTAAATGCAATCAGTTCATCATTGGAAGAAAACGCCTGTGAAGCCTGCATCCCCAATTTAGAAACCGCATCGGCGGTTGCCAAGTAAGAACCCCTTGCCCTTTCTGCTGATAGGAATATTTTATTCTGCAAATCTTCCACGCTGCCGCCATCGTCAACAATCAAATCCAAACGGGCGGTTGTCTGTGTCATTGTATCGGATAACCCGATAATTTCACCTATCGTTTGAATACCCGCATAAGCGGCAACCATACCTTTGATAGAATCCATCAGGTTATTAGCACTATGAACACCTTCATTGATTTCACGGTTAAACCGCCCTTGTTCATCAACATTATCACGGATATATCTTTCTGTTGTGCTGACCGTCTGCGACAATCTCATATAAGCACTATTAGCGGCTGAAACATCCATTCGCTCCATAGCCGAATTCATTTCATTTTGTGCCTGTATCGCCTGATCTAATTGAGATCGTAAGCCTTCCAGTTCCGCATTTGCCCGATCCGTCCCCATATTCAGCGGATTATTTTCAATAGCCTGTATGCGCTGCTGAATACCCTGAATCCGGCTTTGCATGGTATTCATATCATTTACCATATTCTCCGGGAAAACGCTTGTATGGGCTGCCTGTGCTGCAATGGCTGCCTGTGTACCGCTCAACTGCTCCAACATGGAATTTGCGCTTTGCACTTCCTGTTCAAAGCGTTCAATCCCTGTATTGGTAAATGTAGCCATACCCGGACTGCTCCAAGTAATACCCGTGTTTTCATGGGTAACAGGTTCAGACAATGCCGCCCTTGCTTCTTCTATTGCCTGAACCGCCTGATTCATCTGTTCTGTAATATCATCACCGATTGAACTATTGATAGGCTCATTCATTACGCCCTGCATATTCTCCATAGCAGAAACGCCCATACTTACCGCATGGATAATATTCATCATGGGGGCTGTAAAAGAATCATATAATTCAATCGCTGTTCTGATAGAAGCCATATTTTTCACCTACTTTCCGTAGAAATTTTTTGATTTTCTCCTTCAATGTAGGTTTGGGATTGGCAAGCAAATATGCCTGTTTTACACACCGTCTTTTTATTTCCCATTCCATAACATTCAAATAAAAGCGTTCATAATTATCCAATACAGCTTTATTGTTCAGATTTTGAACTGAATCCTTTAATTCTGAATCTGTACGCTGCATAATTTTTAGCAAAAAGCTTTTTAGCGTCGGATAAAATTCAGAACCCTTATTTATAACTATAGTCCCATCATCTTTCGGGCAAGCATATTCGCAATTACATTTTGCGTCATGGACAAAACGCAATTCTTTGATCCACCCTTCCTTTACCCACTGGAAATTTACCGCCCAAAGGTCAGGGGCAATCACTTCAATGTTTGGATTCACTTTTGTAACCTCTCAATCTCCGCCTTTGTGCTTTCCAGTAGAGAAATACAAGGTTTTAATTTCAGCTTCATAATTTCAAAGTTACAAGTTCCTAATTCTGATTCCATTTTATGAATATTGTTTAACGATTCAGTTATTTTGCGTGTAATGGCGGTGTACTGATTGAATTTTTTTCTATCTGTGGTATTCGCTCCCATTTCCAAAAGCTGATTAACTTGCCGGGAATGTTCCAGCATAACATCCATCAATAATTTTTCCCTTTTATCCATTTTTCTTCACCTTCCCTTTCTTTGAGCGGTAACACACGCCGGAATCATTCACGCTTATCAGCTTCAAATCCGGGTATTGCAGCATTACCGCAATTTCCGCTTGTGTCTTGTAGGCGGTTACTATGCCACCCATATATTCAAAAATGATTTTATGTTTCTGCTGCACTGGATTCACCGTCCTTCTGTGAAGCAAAGTTCAAAACATTTGAAAATAGTTCATCAATGTTTAGTGACTGCTTAATGATTTTTTCATCTTCTCTGATCCTATGTCTCAAGTGGGCAATCTTTTCTTCCTGTTCAATTCGCCGTAAGGCTATATTTTCCACCGAAGAACCGTAATACTTGAAGGAAGAAAGCCCGCCTTTATAACCTCTTGAATAATCACACCCATAGAACGAAGCTGCTTCCTGAATCTGTTCCTTTTGGCTTAATATCCGTAATGCGCTATTCCTGATCTGTTGTATGCGTCCACGGGATAAATGCAGTTCATCCGCCAATTTTTCAAGGGATTTTGAATACCTATACTGACCGGAAATAACTTTGCTTTTTATATCGCCTAATTCATCAACGATTTTCCAAATGATTTTTTCAAAGTGTTCTTCCGCCAGCCGTTCAACGGTTTCTTCCTCAAAATTTACCGGATCAGCTATGGTTTCTTCAAAAGTCAGATCATCAGTGCCACCAATATAATCATCAAGGCTTACAGAATTCATTTCTCTTAATGCCCGTCTTAAATCGGCAAGCTGCTTTTCCGTTATTTCTAAAGCCTTACAAATTTCAGCTTCTGTTGGCTCTTTCCCGGTGCTATGGCAAACTGCAATGTACTTTTTATATGCTGAAATTCTTTCCTGCATATAAACGGGAATTCTTTTACTACGCCCGTTATTATCTGTATATCTTTTGATAACTTGTTCTATCCAATATGCAGCATAGGAAAGGAACTTTGTACCCTTATCAAATTCATATCGCTTCACAGCTTCATATAAGCCTAAATAACCTTCCTGCAAGAGATCATCCATTTCAGCCTTAGAAGAATATTTCTTTGCCACCTGATAAATGAAGTTCCGGTTTTGCAAATAAAGCTGTTCCATATTATGGGCGGTATCAATTCCAGCTTGTACCTGTTCAACCAATTCTTCATTTGTCATTTGCTTCAAATCTCCGTTTCATATCGTCATAATCGGCTTTAGCACGAACCACCAAAGAAATCATTTTATCAATAGTCTGTTGGCGAATTCCAAGCTGTTCGCAATGGGCGATCCGTTCAAGACTTTCACGGATAAGTTTTTCTTGATCCCTAAGTGCTGCTTTCTGTTGAATCGTCATATACGCCCTCCTACCAAAACAGGGCTGCGGGATGCACCCACAACCCCATTCTGAACTCATTTCAAAGAAGAAAGGATCAATTCGCTATCCGTTGGAATGTGCTTTGTAAACAGTTCGGAAAACTCATTTTCCAGTGTTGCATACATCTTCCCCAGTTCCTTCATAGTGTCCGGCAAGGTAAGATAGAAGTAAGGCACATCCGGGGTGATAATAACCGGGGTTGCACCCCCATACATAGAAACCGAAAACTTGAATCCGGGAATATTCTCAATATCTTCAACTTCTTTCAGCCTGTCCAGATATTCAACAGCGGAAGTATTGATACCCATATATTCAATCAGGGTTTCATAAATCGCTTCATCATAGCCAATTCCGGCAAGTCCCGCTTCTGGTACATTCCCTTTTGCATAAATCACATCATGGATCATCTTCATATTCGTGTAGGAATGTTTCAGCGGTTCCATAATGCTTTTAAGAATGTCAGGTGTAAGCTTGAAGCCCACCATATCAATGACCTTCAAAGCATTTGCAACATCTTCTGTATGCGATTTCCCATCATTGGGAAGCGTAACCTTATATTCATTGCAAAACTTCCTTGCGTTTTCTCTGAACAACTTTGTAAGGTTATCCGCTTCTTCCTGCAAACCGACTTTAAGATTTTTTATGTTATCAATTCTTCCTTCCGGGCTGAAACGCCAATCAACCATCATTTCACACCCGGTTTCCTGCGCTTCTTTAACTTTAAGGATTCATACAGGAAGTTGCTAATGCAATTTGCAGTTTTTGAAAATTAACTTTCAATCTGTTCACCTTCTTTCTCTTTATGATCCGCTTATCACTTCATCCTGATTTTCGGTCATTCATCCCCGTTGGTGTTGCAGCACTGACGGGGATATTTTTAAGCGTATTCTATTTGATTTTTCAGAATTTCCCGTTTTAGTTCTGTCAACGCCTTATCCCTCATTAGTGAAATTCGTTCAAAGGAATATGTGGTTATGTAGATCATCACTTGTTCATTGGAAGGATTTTTCATAATCCCTAAATTTTCATCTGCTTTTGAATCAACCTTTATATTCCAGCGAATTTCTGTTTTGTTTATTACTCTACTTGCAAGATCAATCACTTTACACATCATCTTCTCTTCCTTCCCGCATAAGATTTCAAAATATGTTCTATTGCCTTTTTGATGGCTTCAATCTTTGCCATATCCGGTTGCTTGTCCAATTCCCGGATCAGAACCACTTGCCCCCACTTGATTTCAAGCTTCCAGTGCTGCCGCACATCTGCCAGCTTCTTAAAATTCCCGATGAAGTATCCGTGTTCATCACAAGCAGAATACCGAAAGCCATTGATACCCCGCCGAACTTTTATAATAGTCACCTGACACACCGCCTTTCTGCTCTTGACAGATTGTTTTTTATCTGTTATCATCATTATATCAGCTTGTTATTGCGCTGTCAAGGTAAAAAAGAGATAAAAAACAATCTGTTATTTTTTAATCGCCCATGTTATAATGATTTTGAAAGTGGGTGATTAAAATGCTAATTGGCGACAATATCAGACGATTCCGAAAAGAAAGGGGGATTACGCAAAAAAAATTAGGGGAACTTTGTGGAATAGCTGAACCAAACATAAGAAAGTATGAGAATGGCAAACAAAACCCCAAGTTGGAAACCATCGAAAAAATCGCTTCCGCTTTAGGGGTGACAGCCTTTGATCTAATGGGTATAGAATACTTTGACTTGAAAAACCCTGACGCCGGGCGGCAATATGCGGAATATGATGGTTTTCAAAAGTATCTTCAATCTATGGGTTTTTCGATTAAGGAAAAACAAGAAAATGAAGATTCCTGCTCCTATGTTATTTCCGGGAATAGGCTTGATCTCACTTTGTCTCCCGAAGAATATACACAACTTCAAACTTCATCCGGCGATCTGATTTTTTCGTATCTTTGGAAAAAAGCAAAGCAAAAAAATAAGCCGCTTCCCGCTGCAACGGAAAACGGCAAATAAAAAGAAATCCCCGGCTGCTGCAACAGTCAGGGATTCCGAAAGCAACCAATTCAAGAAACCTGCAAAGAATCATGAAGTGGTCATTCAAATTATACCATTCCATGATTCAGAAATCAACGAAGAAAGGAATGGTAAAAATGACAGGCGGCACAAGAAAACGTGGTTCTACATGGTCTTACTACTTTGACTTAGGGAAGGTCAACGGGAAACGCCAAAAGAAGGAAAAGGGCGGGTTCAAAACCAAGAAGGAAGCAGAAGCCGCACTTGCCAAGGCAATCAATGAGTATAACAACGCCGGGGCAGTCTTTGAACCCTCTGAAATTACGGTATCTGACTATTTGGATCAATGGTATGATCTTTATTGCAAGCCCAACCTGAAATATAATACGCAAGTTGGCTATCTGCGGATCATGGAAGGGCATTTGAAGCCAAAATTCGGGAAATACCGTTTGAAAGCTATCACATCAGCGGTGTTACAAGAATATGCAAATGACCTGAAAATGAATGGGCTGTCCAAAAGTCATATTGTCGGGATTCTCTCTGTGTTGGGGGCTGCTATGGATTATGCGGTTGAACCTCTGCATTATCTGACCGCTAACCCTATGCGCTATGTAAAATATCCAAAGGTGGAAAGAAAGCCCCGTGAACGGATTATCCTGACTTTGGAAGAATGGCAACAGATTATTGACCGCTTCCCGGCTGGTTCACGCTTCCATATACCGCTAATGATTGGATTTTATACCGGATTGCGCATTTCAGAAGCCTTTGCCCTCACATGGGATGATATTGATCTTGAAAAGCGCACCATCACCGTTTCCAAGCAGATTGTGAAGCGGAATTTTGGGGCTGACGTTCGGAAGGTAGTAGAACAGAAAGGAAAGCGGGAAATGCGTTCTTCATGGTATTTCACCACAACTAAAACCCCGGCTTCCATGCGTACCGTACAATTCGGCGATACGCTCTATCAGGCTTTGAAAGCAGAACGCACCGCCCAAATTAAGAATGAAATGAAGTATGGGGAATATTACACTATCCATGTTCTGAAAAAGGAACTGGACGAAAAGGGCAACGACATATTTAGGATTGTTCCCCTTCAAAAATGTGTACAAGCATCCTATCCCCGTGTTCGCATGGTCTGCATTGCGGAAAATGGGGAATATACTTCTACTGATTCCTTCAAATACTGTTCCCGGATCATCCACAAGGAATTGAAGCTTGCCTTTGACTATCATTCATTAAGACATACACACGCCACGATTTTGATTGAATCCGGGGCTGATGTAAAGGATGTTCAAGTACGATTAGGGCACTCTAATATTCAAACCACACTGCAAACCTATGTGCATGATACGGAAGTAATGGCGGCACGTTCTGTTGAACTGTTTGAACAGGCTGCAAGCCTGAAAACCTCATAAATCACCAAAAACAGGGCTGAAACTCCGAAAGTTCAACGGATTCAGCCCTGTTTTCATGTTCAAAGGCGATTTTCAAAATTAGGGTGGCAAATGGGTGGCAACGCCGCCTTTTTCTATGCCTTAAATCCCTGAAAATCCTTATTTTATGCGGCTTAGAGCGCAAACGGTTTCAACGGTATTCCCTTTGTCCCACAAAAGTTCCGTAACTTCCCCGCCATCCTTGA
>ERZ857882.3554-NODE-3554-length-14529-cov-15.845931_pt1 | contig 14529 bp, 17 predicted proteins | sample MGYA00519697_ERZ857882 | MGnify/ENA primary metagenome ERZ857882 (study PRJEB31778, sample SAMEA3449373) | human gut metagenome | biome: human gut; feature: human-associated habitat; material: faeces | place: United Kingdom | collected 2010/2012 ...
GCCTTAACATAGCTCAAATAATATTATCTAAGCCACAGATAATCCTTTTTGACGATCTCCTAGACGATTTGGACCAGGAAGGTATTATTTATATCAAAAAATATCTTCGCTCTTTTGCAAATAAAGGAGGTACTGCGATAGTTACAAGTCGGTACAATACAGCTATAGATGACATATGCGATCAGATTATTGAAATGAAAAAAGAATAATGTGACGAAAAAAGTTTTCTTCAGATGGGGTGCAAACCCATGCCGCCTCTTATTCTATTCATTAACGTGTTCACACAATCAGAAGAATAGCCTTTGTGATATTAAACAAGGTTATTATAAAGTACCCTACTACCTTCTTTACAATTCTCTTAACCAGTCTCTAAAGTGGTTGTCTTGATCCTTTGAAATCCAAACCGTTTCCACTAATTCAAACATTTGTCTGTTTTGAGAGCCTCTAAAAAATCATAATATGCAGCTTTATGCAATCGGAAAATCCTTTTTTTTCAAGGTCTGATTATTGTCCATGCATTTGCTATACACAGTTTTTGGAGGTTCCCTTTTGGGGTTTCTCATTGCCTTTAATTATACTTATTTGATACGGTTATCTTCATTGCTATGTGGAACAATTTTAGAAAAATAGCCAAGAAAAAAGCTATTTGGGGAGTCTCCTTCGCAACAAAAAACACAAGGGAATAAACAATGCATAGGAAATGAACACAAGGGAGTATGTTATAAACAGAAGAAACAGAATTATCGCTGATTTAAAAAGTATTCTACATTACATATTGGATTAACAAAAAGCATAATTCAGCAGAAAACAGCCATAGCCAGACGTTATCCGCAGAGCAAGAGCTGTAATAGTAAAATCCAAAGGATTCTCTACGCTTGAAAGTACTATCGGCGCAGAGCACTGAATTGCTTCAATGCTTCGGTTTATGATGTTCAGCAAAGTTCATCCTAATACGGTCAGACGCTGGACGCAGAGCCGTATTAGGCGAGGAGGGAATGAAAACATGGATGATATTTGGCTATATTGCCCTGGGTGCAAAAGGAAAAGCGGGATCAAGGTATATGAAAATACTACGCTGATTCACTTTCCACTATACTGCCATTGGTGCAGGAAAGAATTTATCATCAGTTTTGTGGATAAGAAAATGAGAAATTGCGCTGCTCAAATTATTTTCGCAGCGCCCGGTAGGACAACTTGCCCTTCCACCTGCAATTTATTGCACCGTCAGAAATAGTCTGTCTGTATTCTATTGCTATGCCGCTCGCAGTCCTCCAATTCATTTCGCAATCGAGTGAAATGAATTGGAGGTTATTTATTTGATGAAAAATATAATCGGCATACAACTGGCAAAGAATCTTTGGTCCAAAACTTGGCCTGGTTTGGTCATACCACAAAGGAATCCTTTGATGTACAATAACGGGGGTAAAGCAAGGGGGGATGCAAGTTGATGGATCGGAGCCTATTCAGCCAAAGGCTGAAACAGCTGCGTTCATTGCAAGGCATTTCCCAGTATGCTTTGGCCGACGCATTAGGCGTCAGCCGAACCAGCTTAAAAAACTGGGAACTGGCAGCAGCCACCCCACCTTTAGAGGTTCTGGTTGATATGGCATTGTACTTCCGCGTTTCTTCGGATTACCTGCTTGGCCTGAATGAGCGTCGCAGCATTCAAATCAGCTCTCTGTCTGGTCGATATGTGGACGCGCTAACCAACCTTGTGCGGGTCATGGAGGAAGATGCTCAATCAGTCAGCTAAAGCCTATTACCTTGCGTAAAACGGAAAAGTTCAGTCTTTTTCCTGTTTTACATAGATCGGCATAGCTGTTCGTTTGCCGAAAAGAACCTTGACAACTTCACATACCATATTACAGGTACAGTTCCCTATGGGGAGGAGCGAGAATGACACTGCGCGACGATGGCATTTGCCGGAGCGGGAAAAGCTGTTCATTCAGCCTGCCGTGGCAAGCAGGTCCGCCATGATCCTTCATAGGTATAATGAGACTTCTTCACAGCCCGTCAATGACTTGGGGGGAGTCCCTGCCATGTACGACAGTTTTGGGAAAGCATCGGCATGGCGGGGCTATGTTGCGGCGAAGCTAACCGCAGCCTGTAATATGCCCAGGCCCGGCAATGGGCCAGCCGGGGAGCGTGGCAAATACGGTAAAAACATCATGACTACTTCGGCTGGCATTAGGCGTATTGCGGTGCGCCTGATGCTGGCCATTCGAGCGAGGTGCAGGATATGCAGTATTATAATGGAAGAAATCGGGATACAAGCGCAGAAAAATTGATGGATATACGGGATGTTCACGTTTCCAGGGATTTGCCCCGCGAAAAGCGGATTGAGGAATACATCCACCAGATCAGGAATCCATATCATTTCAAGTGTGGGGAGATCACTGTTCATGTCAATTTCACCCCGAATGGGCCAACTTTGGAAGAATGTATCGCTGGAATCATGCGATAAACCTCGACATCGTTGCATGGCTGCAAAGGGTGTCATACAATAGGAGCCGGAAAGGGATTGAGCAAGGCAAACGCGCTCCTTTGAAAAGCGGGCTTTCTCCGCGTGGAAAGGAGTAATTTGTCATGGAGCTTTACAGAGCTATCAAGTACATCCGGCTGTCCTATGCGGATGATCGGAACACGGAAAGTGACAGCGTGGGCAACCAGCGCAGGATGATCGACGACTTTATCGCCAAACACCCGGAAATCGAAGCCGTAGCCGAAAAGATCGACGACGGTTACAGCGGCGTCCTGTTTGTTGAGGTAAGATAACGATACCTTTTTTGCAGAGGGTGTTATCTTACCTCTTTTTGATGTATGTTAGATAGCATAACTCTTTACGTCGGCTCCTATCTGTCTGAAATAGGAGATACTTTCGGTTGGCTTGTCGCCTGTATCAACTCTGCCGACAAAGCTATAAAAGATTTCAATTTTTCGGGTGTTCGTTTCCTTATCCAGTTCGTGAATAAGAATACGGTCGATAAATTCATGGACGTTCTCGTAAGTCAATTCCTCAATCGCCGTATATTTACGGACAAGGGTAACAAACCTTTTCACGTCTGCGCTGCGCTCGGCGGCGGTGTCAAGCTCCTGTGTCAATTCCGCGATACGTCGCGTCAGCGTCTTTTTTTCTTCATCATAGCCGGAAGTCAAGAAAGCAAACTGTTCATCAGAGAGTTTCCCTAAAGCGTTGTCCTCATACAGTTTACGGAATAAGACGTTTAATTCGCTCATTCTGCCCTGTGCCTTGTCAAGCTCCTTGTGCTGCTGCGCCATTGTTTTCTTCATGGCTTGCTCGCTGCACTCATTCGCCGTTTGGATAAATGCCTGTTCATGGGTCTGCACATAGGACAGTACCCGTTGCAGGTCGGCAAGGACAAGTTCTTTCAATACGCTTTTACGGATATAATGCGTGGTGCAAAGCTCCCCGGTTCTGATACGGTTTCGGTATTTCCCGCAAGTGTAAGCGTGTTTACGTTCCAATGTTCCGGCTCCCTGCTGCAAATACATTTTGTAGCCGCAATCTCCACAAAAGAGAAGTCCCGAAAAAATGTCGATTTCGTTTACTTTCGTAGGGCGATGTTTGGTAGCAATCCGTTTCTGTGCAAGGTCAAAGGTTTCTTCATCAATCAAAGGTTCATGTGTGTTAGGGAAGAAGTATTGCTTTTCTTCCGGGTTCTTCTTTGTCTTTTTTGATTTGTAAGATACCTTATAGCTTTTGCCTGTAATAGTATGCCCCAAATATTCCTTACGGGTAAGAATGTCATACAGCGTCTTATCCGGCCAGTTGTAAATACAGTTTGGGTGTGGGCGCGGGTGGCGGCAGCTCCCGGAACGACGATAACGCATTTCGGAAACGGTCAGTATTTCATGCTCTCGCAGCCAGTTCTGTATTTCACAAATACGGTCGCCGCGCACATACATAGCAAAAATCTGTTTTACAACGTGTGCTGTTTCCGGGTCGGGCAATAAATGATTGCGGTCGTTAGGGTCAGCTATGTAGCCGTAAGGCACTTCGCCATTGACGCGCTCGCCTTTCTGCGCCTTTGCCTGTTTGACCGCCCGAATTTTCTTTGAAGTATCGCGAGCGTAAAACTCATTAAACCAGTTTCGCAGCGGGGTAAATTCGTTGTCGTCCCTTGCTGTGTCTACACCGTCGTTAATGGCGATATAGCGCACTTCGTATTCCGGGAAAACAATTTCGATAAGCTCCCCGGTTTTAAGATAGTTACGTCCAAGACGGGAGAGGTCTTTTGTTATGACCGTTGCCACGTTTCCGGCTTCTACCTCGCGGAGCATGGATTGAAGCCCCTCACGCTCAAAACTTACACCGGAAAATCCGTCATCAACGAAAAAGCGCGTATTGAAAAAATGGTGGTCGTCTGCGTACTTCTGTAAAATTAGCTTTTGGTTCTGTATGCTTTCGCTTTCTCCGGCTTGCATATCCTCTTGACTTAATCTGCAATATAAAGCGGTTATCTTGTCTGCCTGTAACATTTTGTCCTCCTCTCTGACAGCAGACAAGCATGGTATTTGTACTGATAAAATTATACCATGAACCGCTGCTAAAGTCATGTCCTAAATATGAAAAAACGCCCTATTTTCGGGCGTTTGCGGCGTTTAGCTCCATATCTTTACGAATGAGCTTTTTTATCTTTTTGTCGAGTGTATCCGTCGCTCGTTCACTCTGCGCCGAACATACAAGATAAGTAACTTTTCCAATTTTGTGTTCCGTTGTGGTAACGGAAGATTGATTTTGCGACAAAAGAAAAGCCCCCTTTCTTTCGCTCGTTTAATAGTTCAGTTTATGAATAGTGGCAAGTCCACTATTCCCGGTAATTTATAAAGGAGCTTTAATCAGACGGTCAATTAGCTTCTTAACCTCACGGGAATTGCACCCCTGCGCGGTTCTCGCGCAGCCCTACCCATTGCCTGCGACGCTCTGAACGCTCGGACTATGGCGATAAGGGAGTATCATTATGTATTTTGCGCTTCGTCGCCGACAGGCTGCTATGCCTGTTTTCCGGCGTCGGTGTTGGTCGCTCGGTTATCCCGGGCGGGAAAGTCCCGCCGGGATAACGTCATGGCGCACCCGCCGCATGGCTCGGCGCAAAAGGAACGTATCTGATTTGCCCTATGCTGCGCCGCCGTTATCTTGCGCCGCTTTCTTTGTCAAGGTACAAAAGACAGAAATACGCAAAGCGGAAAGGGGTGGAACACTTCGCGTTTTTAATTATCTGTCTTAAAGGATAGGACAGCCCGCATGAGCTTTGCTTGCAGCCGTTCCCGTAAGTCCTCGTCTACGCCGTAATAGGTATTGCCGCTTTCGTCGCGGATTTTCTTCATAGACAAATGGGCTATGTAGCTTTGGTAGTGCTGCATTACAATTTTCATGGCGTCGGGGTCGCCCTTTGTCGCGGCTAAAATGACCGGGTAGGGTAACAAGCCGCGCTCATTTTCATTACAATTCGTTCCATTCATCAGCGCGTTCCTCCAAATATCGTTTTAGCAGTTCAAAAGAGCTTGTCCGTCTATACTGTACTGTGCTGCGGGGTACTTTCATAAGCTCCGCGATTTCAGCGTCGGTCATGCTGAAAAAGTAATACAGTAAAACAGCTTGCCGTTTTTCTTCCGGCAGGGAGTGCATTGCTTCGGCAAGCAGCTTCGCCGTAATCTTCAAACCGCCTGCACAAAAAGCGTCCTCGTCCTCATTGACAAAATATCTGTCAACGGTATAAAGCTGCTTTTCCTCATGCGGGGCAAGGTCTGAAAAGTTGACTTCGTGCTTTCGCCGACTTTTGCTTTCCCGGCAGGCGTCAATCAGTTCGTTGCGTAGCGTGTGTTTGCAGTACGCATTAAACTCACATCTTGTCTGCCATTCCAACCGATTAGGATAATCCATGTTCTCACCCCCTTTCGTCCCGGGGGCGGGTTATTTATCCCCTTTCGGCTGCCTTCCACGGACGCACCGCAGATTTGCCAAACGGAATAGAAAAGTTTTTCAAAAAAGTTTTGAAAAACACAAAATGCGCCCGTCTGCAAGGCGCAGACGGACGCAAAGGAAATGTAAGCAGTATTCAGATGATTTGACAGTTCATACTCATGGGTAGACTTGCCCGGTGGTGGAGCTATGCTTTTTTTAATTGATGAAGCTCATGGGTATTATGGAATACCAAAGTAGACACGGCGGCAACCTCCTAAAATGCCGCCGTGTCAGTTCACGGTGTTTGGGTCGTCGTAGGTTTGGGATAGACGAAAAGAAACGGCGGCTCTGAAAAATCAAAGCCGCCGCGATAGAATAGGCGCGTGAAAATGTGTCTGCTTTACGACGGCTTTTTTTCTTTTGCCGTCGTGCGGCAGATATTATATTTCTATTTTATAACTCATTTATGGTTGCTGTTATTGCCATGTTTCTTATACGCTTTGCCGGGGCATATACAGCCAAAATACACGAAACAAGAACCAAAAGGACTATGATTTCCATTGGAACAACAGGGACTTTCCATGTTCCTCCGAAGTGCGTAACAATTATCTTTACATAAATCAGATAGTGAAGCAACAGACCTAAAACAAATCCAATAATTGTACCACAGGCAGCGTAAGTGATTGCTTCAGCCGTTATCATTTTTGTAATTTGCCGATTTCCCATACCAACTGCTCGCATTGCTCCGTATTGTTTTATTCTTGCGGACACACTCATGGAAATACTGTTCATAATGTTTAATATCGTGATGAATGAAATAATTGCAAGAAAACCGTATGCTGCAAGCCGGAATACCCAATAGGAACCATTGACATCACTGTTTTCTGCCCGGTTGTCTGCGAACACATAATCACTTGATAAGTTGCGGATTTTGCTTACTTCTGTTTCGGATATATTTTTTTCCAATACGACACTTACTAAGGCATAGTCCTGTTCTCCTGTAAGCTGTGTATAGGTTTCTTCTGAACAGACCATTGTTGCAGCACCGCTGACACTACCTACTCCCTCGGAAGCGATACACGCAATTTCAATTTCTGTATCTCCGATTTTTATTTTGTCGCCAACATTTAACCGATTATCTTGATTATAAATCGCCAGTGCATAGCCAGAATTACCATAGACTTTTGATAAATCTCCACTCATAACTGACTTCTTAAAGCTGTCAAGCATGGACTCGTCATAGGAAAACAAATCAACTGTTCCTGCATTGCCGTTAATTTCAACAGGATATGCTACATGAAGTTTTGTACCGAAAACGGATTTTACTCCGGGGATTTCTGAAATATCTTCCGCAAGATTTCTGTCTACGGAATTTGTTTCATCTTCGCTACTTATGACTATATCCGGTGTAAAATCGCTTACAGACGGAAGTAGCTTATGCACAAGGTCAAGGCAGGCGGCAAACGATAGAAAAAGAGCAATCGTAAGCGCAAATGAGCCTGTAATAAGGAATAAATTTTTCTTTGCCTCGGTTGCGTGATGAATACCTAAAGAAGTTTCTATCTTGAAAACGCCTGACTTTGCTGCACAACCTCCATGCTTTGATGTTCCTGTGTTTCCCGATACTGCGGCTACCGGCGAGACCTTTGCTGCCTGTTTTGCAGGGGAATGAGCTGCGATAAATACTGTAACAATACCAACGACAGCTCCGCAAAGAATACCCGTCACACTTACGGAAAAAAGCGGCATATCTGCCCATTCTCCCTTTACGAGAAATCTTAATATCGCACATAATATCCAACAGGTTATTGTTCCCAGTATACAACCAATCGGAATTGCCGTTTTACACCAATTCAATGCTTCAAGCCTTACAAAATGTATGATTTGTTTTTTACTTGCACCGATACACCTCATCATACCAAAAAATTTCGTCCGTTGTGCCACAGTACTATTCATGCAGCTTGAAATCATAAACACACCCGAAATTAGTATAATGACAAAGCAGATTGCCGCTAATGGGTATAGCTGATTTATACTGTCGTTACTGCTGGCTCCCAACATACTTAAAACAGCCATATTTTCTTTTACATTTTCGTCAGTTAAATTGTATTTCAGCTTGAAATCAGCAATCGTTTTTTTCAATCTGTTTTCATTTTGAAAACGAATGTAGAATTGAGAAGCAGATGTTTCTCCGTTCAAACTGCGGATATGATTAAAAGTATCCCGGTTCACATATACGCAAATTCCGTTTACCATACTGTTAAATTCAGAATCATCTTGATAAAATCCAGTAATGGTATATCCCAAATCCCCTGCATGAGTATTTAAGGTAATGCTGTCCCCAACTTTAACTCCGAAAAGTTCTTTTGCATCAGCACTCAGTACCACTTCTTTTTCATTCTGCGGATAATTGCCCTCGGTTGGATAATTCATAATATTGGTTGAGTATGCTTCTTCGATACCATAAATAACAGCATTTTTGCCGCCTATATAATAATCTTGTTCTGCGTTTGCGTTTATACTGTCGTACCAAGAAGAAAATGCTACATCATTGTCTTTTCTGATTTGCTCCGCTTCATTATCCTGTATATTTTGCAGAGCTATATGCCAGTCTCCGTGATTGTGGCGCATAGCTGTGGTTTCCGCTTTTGTCCACATTTCTACCATAGAAAAAATAGAGGTTACGAGAAATACCGCAAGGATAATGCAAATGCGTGTCATACGACTTTGACGCTTATGTACCTTTGCAGAAATAGGCACAAGGCTTAAATAGCTTTTCATTCGCGGCACCTCCCCAAATCGGTCAGCACACCGTCTGATACCTGCAATATCCGATCTGCGCTCTGTGCAATACTCCTGTTATGAGTAATCATAATAATGGTCTGCTCATATTTCCTTGACGCTTCTTTCAACAAGGCTATGACTTCGCTACTGTTCTGTGTGTCAAGATTGCCCGTTGGCTCGTCTGCAAGGATTAACGACGGGCGTGTGATAAGGGCGCGTCCGATTGCCACACGCTGTTGCTGACCGCCGGATAACTGGCTCGGTAAATGATTGCGCCGTTCTTTCAGATTAAGAACCGTAAGCAGTTCTTCCAAGTATTTTCTGTCCGGTTTCTGATAATCAAGCAGCACCGGAAAAATGATATTTTGCTCAACGGTCAGTTCGGGAATAAGATTAAACGCCTGAAAAATAAACCCGATATTTCTACGGCGAAAGACTGTAAGCCTGTTGTCATTCATGGAAAAAATTTCTTTGCCGCCAATTACGACTTTACCGGACGTAGGCGTATCAAGTGCGCCTATCATGTTAAGCAGCGTACTTTTTCCAGAGCCGGATTCTCCGACGATAGCCACATACTCGCCCTTTGGAACGGAAAAACTGACCTTTTTCAAAGCGTGTACGGCGGTTTCGCCGCTTCCGTAAGTTTTACAAATATTGTTGACTTCCAATAAGTTCATGTGTAAACACCTCTTTCTGTTTTGATAGCCCCAATATAACAGAGAAACCCTACATCAATATTACAATCAGCCTACAATTTTGTAGGGTTAAGAAAATTTATTGTGAAAGAGGTTCCCATTCCCACTGTGCTATCAACTTCAATCGTTCCGTTATGGGCTTCTACAATCGCTTTTGTGAGTGACAAGCCAAGCCCTATACCCTGTGTGTCTTTAGAAAAACGGCTACGATAAAACCGCTTAAAAATATGGTATAAGTCATCCGGGTGTATGCCGCTTCCGTTATCTTTTACGCTTATCTGAACAATAGAAGTGAACGCCCGCCACTCAATACGGATAAGTCCGCCTTTTTCTGTGTGGTCAAGAGCGTTCTTTACAAGGTTGCTGATAGCTTCGATAATCCAGTTTCGGTCACATAAAAGTTTAATTTCTTCATTGCCGGATAAACAGATTTCTTTTCCCTCCTGTTCGGCACGAAACAGGAAATGCTTTTTTATGTTCTTTGCAAGCTCAGATACATTTTCTAAAGATTTTTCCAATATAATCGTACCCGCATCCAGCTTTGTGATTTTCAAAAGACTTTGTACCAGTGTTTCTATACGGTCAAGCTCCTGCTCGGAAAGCTGGCTAAATTCTTGTATGGTCGGCAGTTCCTTTGCTTCGCCCTGTATAATACCATTGTAAATATTGAGAGCAGCAAGCGGTGTCTTTAGCTGATGTGAAATATCCGATATGGTATTTCGCAAAAATTTCTTTGCGCTCTTTTCGTTTTCAGCATGGGCGTTCAAGATTGCAACTAAAGAATTAACTTCATGGAACAGTCTGTATAGCTCGCCTTCATCGTTACATTCAATGGTAACTTCTTTGTTCCCGGAAATATATTCTGTAATCTGCGATATAGCATTTTCCATTATTTTATGTTGTTCCTTAAAATATCCGTAGCAGAATAACAGGATTGCAGCTCCCATACATACGCTGCAAAATATGATGTAATACACCGTATTTCTAACATCAAGGTTCACTAACACGGTTGAAATCAGTACAAAAACCAAGATACAGGACAAGATACTGCAAAAAAGAAATTTAATTTTTCGGTTTGCCAATATTTTCATCATACACCTCAATCTACTGTATTCCATTTATAGCCCATGCCGCGAACCGTAACAATACGCTTCGGTTCTCCCGGATTGTCCTCAATTTTTGTACGGAGCCTGCGGATATATACGGTAAGGGAATTATTATCTATATAATTTTCATTACAATCCCATAGTTTCCCCAAAATCTGTTCTGCGGAAAGTACCTGGTCGGGATTTTCCATAAAGAAACATAACAATTTATACTCGCTTGCTGTCAGTTCAAGTAACTTTCCCTGTTTATAGACCTCGCCTTTCAAAAGCCTTATGCTTATATCGTTGGAGGTCAATTCTGTAACTTCGGTATTAAAATTTTCACTCCTGCGGAGCAGTGCATTAAGCCTTGACAGGAATATTGCTAATTTGAAAGGTTTTGTAATATAATCGTCACCGCCTATATCAAGCCCCATAATAATATCTGTTTCTTCATCTGCGGCAGTAAGAAACATGATAGGTACTTTTGAGGTACTGCGTATCTTTTTGCAGAAATCAAAGCCAGAACCATCGGGAAGCGATACATCTAAAATTGCCAAATCATATTTACCATTTTCCCATAAAGTATCAGCTTCCAGTGTGGTACGGGCAACATCTATTTCATATCCTTGTTTTTTTACGGCAAAGGAAAGACCGCTGATTAAGCTCATATCATCTTCTAATAGAAATAACTGTTTCATTTTTTATCTCGTTCCTTTCCTTGCTTTGTTCTACCGTCAATCGGCTTTTCAGCGTTCGTAGGTATCAGCCACATATACCCCAGTTTTGAAACGCCCGGTATGCGGTTTTGGCTACAAAGTATCTGTACCCGCCTTTCAGATATACCCCACTTTTCGGCTGCTTCGGGGCAAGACATATATTCCATGATTTACCAGTCCTTTCCTCATACATAATCAGTATAATTATAATCGGACAGACGAATAATAGCAAGTGCTTAACTATGAATTATTTAAGCTACTGATATGAATTATGTAGACATATCCAAGAGAAAAGAGGAACAGTACAATGTAACTGGGTGAATAATTATGGCAAAAAGACCAGTAGAAAAATATGACTTCAAGGCTTTTGGAGAAGCGATAAAAGCAGCGCGGACAGAGAGAAAAGAGAGCCGCAAGAAAGTAAGCGACGAAATGTTTATTTCTCCTCGCTACCTTGCGAATATTGAGAACAAAGGGCAACACCCAAGTCTGCAAATCTTTTTTGAGCTTATGCTCCGTTATGATATATCCGTAGACCAGTTTCTTTTAGAGAAGCCGGACACAAAAAACACGCAACGTCGGCAGCTCGATACATTGCTTGATACTATGAGCGATAAGGGAATACGGATTGTAACCGCAACGGCGAAAGAAATTAAGGAAGTCGAAAAAGAGGACAAATGAGAACGTCCGTTAAAATTGAATATGGATTTTAGGAAGCGTTGTAATCTTTTTAAGATTACAACGTTTTTCTTTTGTATAAGTTCGGCAAAATGGCTTTTTCTCCGTAGAGGGAAATAAGGGTATAAAAGATAAAAAACTTTCTTAGCAAGCATAGGAAGCGGGTACCCACTTCCGTATTTTGCCCGCCCTGCTCTGCGGCAACGTCGGCAAAATTGCTTGTTGGGAAGTGTCCCAAACCCTCGGAATGGAAAGGAGCGTCAAAGCATGGACGGACGAAAAAGGACGGTGCAAATCAAATTCAGAGTAACGGAAGCAGAACGGGATTTAATTCTTGAAAAAATGAAGCTGATACCCACCCGGAATATGGCGGCGTATCTTCGCAAGATTGCCATTGACGGGTATATCGTGCAAGTAGACCATACCGACATAAAAGCAATGACAGCGGAGATACAGAAAATCGGTGTCAACGTCAATCAGATTGCAAAGCGTGTGAACAGTACGGGCAGCGTCTACCAAGAGGACATAGAGGAAATAAAGGGGGTGCTTGCGGAAATATGGCGGTTACAAAGATTAAGCCTATTAAGGGAACGCTAAACAAAGCCCTTGACTATATCCAAAACCCGGAGAAAACGGACGGGAAAATGCTTGTGTCCTCCTTTGGCTGCTCCTATGAAACGGCAGACATTGAGTTTGCCTTTACCCTGTCGCAGGCGTTGGATAAGGGCAGCAATTTAGCCCACCACTTGATACAAGCCTTTGAGCCGGGAGAGGTAGACTATCAGACCGCCCATGAAATAGGGCGGCAGCTTGCCGACGCAGTAACCAAAGGTCAGCACGAATATGTTTTGACTACTCACATTGACAAGGGGCATATCCATAACCACATTATTTTCTGCGCGGTCAATTTCGTAGACCACCACAAGTACAATTCCAACAAGCGCAGCTATTACGGTATACGGAACATGAGCGATAAGCTGTGCCGGGAACATGGCTTATCAGTTGTCCTTCCGAACCGGGGCAGCAAGGGAAAAAGCTATGCAGAGTACCAGGCAGAGAAAACAGGTACCAGTTGGAAAGGCAAGCTGAAAATTGCCGTGGACGCGCTCATTCCCCAAGTATCAAGTTTTGAAGAATTGCTATCCAAATTGCAGGCGGCGGGCTATGAGATAAAGCAGGGAAAATATATATCCTGCCGCGCTCCCGGACAGGAACGGTTTACCCGCTTAAAAACCCTCGGCGCAGATTATACAGAGGAAGCTATCAGAGAACGGATAAGCGGCAAACGCGCCCGCGCTGCGAAAGCTCCCCGCGCAGATCGCGGCGGCGTTAGTCTGCTCATTGATATTCAGAACAGTATCAAGGTGCAGGAAAGCCGGGGCTATGAGCAATGGGCAAAAATCCATAATCTGAAACAGGCAGCGAAAACCATGAATTTCTTGACAGAACATAAGATTGAACAGTACGCAGAATTGACCGCGAAAATCACGGAAGTTGCCAAAGCAAGCGAACAGGCAGCGGACAGCTTGAAAGAGGTTGAAAAGCGGCTTACCGATATGACGCTGCTTATCAAGAATATCAATACCTATCAAAAGACCAAGCCCGCCTATGCTGCCTACCGCAAGGCAAAAGATAAGGAGAAATACCGGACAGCCCATGAGAGCGATATTATTCTCTATGAAGCAGCGGCAAAGGCAATTAAGGCGGCGGGGATAACCAAGCTACCAAGCCTTGCCGCCCTGCAAGCAGAGTACGCAGCACTTCAAGAGCAGAAAGAAGCCCTGTATGCCGACTATGGGAAGCTGAAAAAGCAGGTCAAGGAATACGACGTTATCAAGAAGAATATCGACAGTATTTTGAAAGTGGAACGTCAGCCTGAACGGGAAAAAGAAGCAGAGCGCGGATAAATGAGCGCAAAAAAAGAACGGACGCGGCAGCCGATATGTTGGCCACCGCGCCCGTTTTCTCATAGGTGCAGCTTTTGAAATGTTACGCAGTAGAACCGCGATTTTAGGGGTAAAGGTATCAATCCTTTACCTCTTTGTTTTTGTGTCCGAAAAGCCCTGCAATCAAAGGCTTTTTTCGCCCCTACTGCGTAACAAGAGTACGCTTTTTTCTCATGCGCTCGGCTGCCTGTCTGCGGGTAATCCGCTTCCGACAGTCCGGGCAGTATTTGACGCTGTTAGAGGTGGACGCAAAGAACGTGCCACACACGGTACATTTCTTTCTGTCCTCGGTCTGATAGAGTTCCGCATAGAGCAGCTTATCAAGAGGAAGTACGGCAATCCGAAACCACTTACAGAGCAGGGAATAGGAAATGAGCTGCGGGCATACGCAAGTGTCCCCGTCGTCCAGTAAAATACAGTTGCCATTCTCGCAGTTGCAGCACTCCTTTTTCACAAGGGTGTTTACCTTGCGGCTTTGTCGCGACGACAGCCGCTTAATCCCGGTCATACTTCATCAGCAGGATAAACGGCAAGCTCCCTGTACTCGGCTTCGGTCAGCGCGCCTACTTTGAAAAGGGTGCGCTTTGCAAGCTCCCGTAATCCCGCGTCCATGTAAGGCAGCGCAGCGGTCATGTTCTCTATAAGCTGCGCCTTGCTTCCCTCATGGTAAATGCTCAAAAGGTTTGTTTCCTCAAC
>ERZ857882.3555-NODE-3555-length-14525-cov-4.850104_pt1 | contig 14525 bp, 10 predicted proteins | sample MGYA00519697_ERZ857882 | MGnify/ENA primary metagenome ERZ857882 (study PRJEB31778, sample SAMEA3449373) | human gut metagenome | biome: human gut; feature: human-associated habitat; material: faeces | place: United Kingdom | collected 2010/2012 ...
GTTCGTGCCGGAGGTGCTTATCGCGGCCCGGGCCATGAACGCCGGTGTGGCCATCCTCAAGCCCTATCTGACCGAGGCGGGCGTGGAGGCCAAGGGCACAGCGGTCATCGGTACCGTCAAGGGCGATCTGCACGACATCGGCAAGAACCTGGTCAGGATGATGATGGAAGGCAAGGGCCTGGAGGTGGTGGACCTGGGAACCGACGTCGCCCCGGAAACCTTTATCCAAACGGCCAAGGAGCAAAACTGCCAGGTGATCTGCCTCTCTACGCTGCTGGCGGGCACCATGGGCGTGATGGAAGAGGTCGTCAGGGCGGCCGAGGCCGCCGGCATCCGTGACCGCGTCAAGATCATGGTGGGCGGCGCGCCCGTGACGGAGGCGTTCTGCCGCCGCATCGGCGCGGATGCCTACACCCCTGACGCCGCAACCGCCGCGGAGATCGCCGTTCAGCTCTGCTCCTGATCCGCTCGCCGCCTGGTTCGGGCGCGGCAAAGGCCCCGGCCTTTCCGGCGGCGGGCCGGCGACATTCCTGCCTTTTTTTCTGGCCCTTCCGGGCCGGCCGGGAAGGAGAACGCACATGAGCGATACCCATCTGATCGAGGCCGCGCTGGCTGCCGGAGCGGCCGGGGCAGTCCTCATCCCCCAGCGGCAGATCGTATTATCCGCGGAGTTCCGCAGAATCTGCGAAGGCAACGGCTGCGGCTACTATGGCCGCTGCTGGATGTGTCCGCCCGACACGGGCGACATCGAAACCGCCATGGCGCAGGTACGCCGGTATCCCTGGGCGCTGCTCTACCAGACCATCGGCGCCATTGAGGACAGCTTTGACATCGAGGGCATGGAGGAGTGCGCCAGGGAGCACGCCCGGGTGAGCCAGCGCGTCCAGCAGGCCGTCCACGGTGGGCTGAATATCCACGCCCGCAAACTCCTTCACGCAAAACACCACCAGTGCGGCGATTGCCGTCCACAGCGCCCAAGACTTAAATCGATTCTGTTCCATGATTTTTTCTCCTTTCTTATTCTGTGCCGCTCTCTGCGACAAGTTTTCGTTCAAACTTCTTAAAGGCTGTCATCGCCTCTTTGTACTGTTCAATGCCGTCCTCGACCTCGCCGTTCGGCGTGCCGCGTTTCCATGCCATAGCGATCGCATAGGACAGCTTGGCAGTAGCCACCAGCAGGGAGACTTGCACGCTTTCCGCTTCTACTCTCCGCGCCTCCCGCTCGTCTGCCGCTTCGTCCTTCTTTTTCTGTCGCCGGTTGAATACCGCCATGACGTTTGTGGCGATCGCGTCCTCCAACGTCGTGATCTCTTCGGTTGTCCGCGCCATCGCGAGCTGCTGCATGAGCGAACCGTCAATCTTGACAGGCAGCATTTTGCCGCTCACGATCTGCTTCTCATACTTGGCGTTCATCCGATCTTCGACCTTTTGCAGATAGTACGCCGAGCCAACGCCGCCCATCTTTTTGAGCATGGACAGCGCCTGAGTGGCTTGACCGGTTTCTGTAGAGTAAACGGCCATATCGGCGACGAGCTGCAGCATGCTGTCGCTGTCCCCGCGTTTCGATGCTTCGGCAATGAGCTGCAAGCCGAGCGCGCCGGTGTCCTTATTGATGCGGCCGTTGCGCACAGCTTCGCTAAAGTCCTCCTGTGCTTTCGGGACGCCTTTCAAGGAGATCGTGTTCTGTGCGCGCTGTTGTAGCTGTTTGTTCGGTAGCTCGGCGTACACGCCGAAGTCACCGTTCTCCACGGCGGCCTTGACTTCCTCTACCATTTCAACGGTCGCCTTATCGCTCTCCACGAACGAGCGGATGAAGTCGCTCACGCGCTGCGTATCGCTTGCCCGCTCCGGCACGGTCTCATTCCTCTCGCGGGGGTTCATGCCTGCGTCTTTCGCTCCATACTTGTCGATCATCTCCTGCCACGACAGGCCGATGGAATTTTGACTATTTTCCGAATTTGGTACTTGACCGCCGTTTTCTGCATATGCTATAGTAGTGGCGAGAGATGCGTTTGCATTCTCACCAGAAGGTGCGATAGTCTACCGGTTAAGTCTCGGTTCAGTCGCACCTTTTTTAGTAATCTGAGTTGGACGTAAATTGATAATATCGTACAATCTCAGAGAATCATCTTTACGCGTGCCAACAATAACCTCTGCTTCGTACATATTCTCAATGTCATATAGAAGCATTGAGTTGTCAGTCGTTGTAGCTACTAAGACCTCCGCTTGGTAAGGTTTACCGCCAAATCTTAGCAACACGTTTCCTCTCGCAAACTCGACAATATCATCCGTTCGATCATGCGAGCGTTCTTCACCTACATAGCCCCTCGACGCCTTAATCACTTCATCAAGATTTGCGACCGAACGAACTTTAACCCCGTATCGTGTAGTGTCATTCATTATTAAATACTGGGTGTCTTTCGACCCACGCATTTCTTTTCGGGTTTTCCCTGTAACTTCTACGGTTTGGCCGCCAACCGTTATACCATTTTTGAATCTCGCCCGGATGGTATCGTTCAAAACGATGCGCCAATCTTTCTGTGGAACCCCGGCAAGAATACCGCGCCAAGCGGGTGCGCCCGCTGTTCCGGCTGCGCTCCAAAAAGCTCGGGGAACACAACGGGTTCGTCGAGGAGATTACCGGCGGGCAGCGGACAACGAAGGCCTACCATCGCGAGCAGGCGGTCATCGACCGTTTCGACGTCAAGAACGGCGAAACGGTACAGGCGTACGCTGAGGCAGACTACTACGCCTACGCCATGGGGCCTTCGGTCAACTTTGTCAACAACCTTTCGCTGACGCTAATCAGCGTATTCGGGGCGCTGCTCTACATGAAGGGCGCCATCTCTCTGGGCGATATTTCGTCCTTTGTGCTGTACTCGCGCAAATTCTCCGGCCTCATCAACGAGTTTGCCAACCTGCTTGCGGAAATGCAGTCCACCTTTTCCGCGGCGGAACGGGTGTTTCATCTACTGGACGAGCAGCCGGAACCGGCCGATGCGCCGGATACCCGATCGCTTTGTGATGTGCGCGGGGATGTCTCTCTCAGCCATGTCCGCTTCGGCTATGACCCGGGATGTCCGGTGCTGACGGATCTGATGCTCCATGCCAAAAGCGGCTCCGTGACAGCCATCGTCGGCCCAACGGGCGCGGGCAAGACGACGATCATCAACCTGCTGATGCGCTTTTACGATGCGGAGCGCGGCACGATCACCATCGACGGGCAGGACATCCGCAGCCTGACGCGCAAAAGCCTGCGCCTTGCATACCTGACCTTCACGAAGGACGAACAGCGAGTGCTCAAGAAGGATCAAACCAGCGTCGAGGATAAGAAGGATTCCTATCTCCTGCAATTTATCACCGGAGCACAGCCGCTGTCCAACTGGGATCAGTACGTCTCCGAGCTGAACGGGTTAGGCCTTGAGCAGTGTCTGGAAGTCTACAACGCCGCTTATGCCCGTTATCTGGAAGCCCAGAACGAAGCATCTTGACCGAACCCAATAACAATCAGGGGCTTGCTTTCAACCGGCAAGCCCCCTTGTTTTATCGAAAGTCATCGGCTGTTCGTGCCAAAGTCCCGCTGGCTGCCGGGATACATCTGTATATTGAATTCGCGCCCATGGCAGAGCATTGTCTATCATGCGCGCCGGTTACATTTGGAAGGGTACCGAGTCCTAACAGAACGCCTGCATTCGTTTTGAACGGATAGAAGCTATTTCTTATAGGGGGTGTTCTTGTGTAGCAGCGGGTCCGTATGGTCAGGGCGCAGCGATACGATTTTGTCGAAAGCGCTCCGTCGCAGCGACGGCCGCTTTACGTTGGATTTTCAAAAAAATGCGCGGATTTCACCGCTGCATTTGATTGACGGGGGCAATAAAGTAGTGTATCATAAGGTGAGGTTATTTGTTTGCTTATTAGAAAAGGAGGTTAAAATATGTCCACGAAAGCTTACTACAAGAGAAGCGAAATCGGCCCGAACATGCCCGGTTTCCCCAAGGTCGGCACCCCCGTGACCAACACCCGCGCAATCATCGAGGCCGCTTTTTACGGCAACAACGTGGTGAAGGTGAACACGCTTCGCGAGGCCTATGAACTGGCGAAAAATTCCCCCGGCACGGTTGTCACCGATATGCCGGTCTACCGCGGCGAAGAGTTCGGTCTGCCCGAGGACGCCAAGGTGCTGCTGTTCAACGACGGTTCCATCACCGGCCGTTACGCCGCAGCCCGCCGCATCACCGGCAAACCCGGCACGAACTGTGCAAAGCTCGACAAGATCCTCATGGACGCCGTCTATGACACCCGTTGGAAGACGATGTATCATGCGGAAGCGTACATCGGCCTCGACGAGGAGTTCATGTGCAAGGCGCACCTGCTCATCCCCGAGGGTGAGGAGAACCTGCTGTACAACTGGATGATCAACTTCCAGTACCTCTCCGACGCCTATGTAAAGATGTATAAGCGTTCCAAGCCCGTCGGCGACGGCAAGGAGCCCGATATCTACATCTTCTCCGACCCGCAGTGGACCGGCACCGACCAGACCGACGTCTGCGACGGCAAGTGCCTCTGCTACTTCAACACGGACACCAACTGCGCGGCCATTCTGGGCATGCGCTACTTCGGCGAGCACAAGAAGGGCACGCTGACGCTGGGCTGGGCCATCGCCAACCGCAACGGCTACGCCTCCTGCCACGGCGGCCAGAAGGAGATCACCCGTCAGGACGGCAGCAAGTTTGCCGCCGCGTTCTTCGGTCTCTCCGGCTCCGGCAAGTCCACGCTCACGCACAACAAGCACAACGGCAAGTATGCGGACATCAAGATCCTGCATGACGACGCCTTTGTCATCAACTCCGACACCTGCGCCTCCATCGCGCTGGAGCCGACGTATTTCGACAAGACCGCGGACTACCCGACCGCCTGTGAGGACAACAAGTACCTGCTGACCGCGCAGAACTGCTCCGCCACGATGGACGACGACGGCAAGATCGTGCTCGTCACCGAGGATATCCGCAACGGCAACGGCCGCGCCATCAAGTCCAAGCTCTGGTCGCCCAACCGCGTTGACCGCGTCGACGTGCCGGTTAACGCGATCTTCTGGATCATGAAGGACCCGACCATCCCGCCGATCGTCCGCCTGAAGGGCGCCTCCCTTGCGGCCGTCATGGGCGCAACGCTGGCCACCAAGCGCTCGACCGCCGAGCGTCTGGCCCCGGGCGTCGACCCCAATGCGCTGGTCGTCGAGCCGTACGCCAACCCGTTCCGTACCTACCCGCTCGTGAACGACTACATGAAGTTCAAGAAGCTCGTGGAAGAGAAGAACGTGGATTGCTACATCATCAACACCGGCGACTTCATGGGCAAGAAGGTCAAGCCCAAGGATACGCTCGGCGTCATCGAAGCGGTGGTGGACGGCACGGCCAACTTCAAGCAGTGGGGCCCGTTCACGGATATCGAGATCAACGAGTGGGAAGGCTTCGTGCCGGATATGAACGATGCGGCGTACGTCGAGCAGCTCAAGGCGAGAATGCTTGACCGTCTGACCTACGTCAAGAACCTCGAAACCAACAACGAGGGCTACGACAAGCTGCCCGAGGACGCAATGGACGCGATCAGGAAGGTCGTCGACCAGCTCGGCTAAATCATCCCCGAACGACACAACCGGCCCCGTCCGCACTTGCGGACGGGGCCGGTTTGATTGGCTCCATCGGGGTAAGGAGACAAAAAGCGCTATGTCAATCTCTGGGGTGTCGTCAAAGCATCAGTGTCGCAGGCTTCGCTTGCGGCACTGATGGAAACCGGTTATTGCGTGCAGCGTGTGCCGCCTCTGCGGCATGCCGGCACAAGCCTTCCGTCATAGTCGGCGCCATGCTCGGGCAGGAGCGGAAAGCGGATGGGCTTTCTGTCGCGGCAGGAGCGATAGATTCCGGTGATGAGTTCCACAGTGCGCCGCCCATCCTCCAGCGAAATCAGCGGAGGGCTGCCCTGGATAACGGCCTGCAAAAAATCGTCGAGCTGCACCTCGTGGAAATAATGCGTACCGTCAACGCTGTTGAAGAATTGGCGGTCCTGCTGCCGGAACGCATCGAGCATGGATTCTTCGCCGTGCACTGTCCACAAATCATTGACGGGGGGCTCTCCGATGCCGCTGACGCCCGCAATAAACATTGCGCCGCCGTCCGTCTGCACGCCGATGCTGGCGCCGTTGCTGCCATGCACGCGGACGTTTCCGAAGAGCGCGGGATTCTGGGAATTGCTGACCACAATATTGCCGATCGCGCCGCTCCGAAAGCGAATGATTGCAACGGCGGTATCGTCTACCTCCAGCGCCGGATGATTCAGCGTATCCCAGATACCGTACAGCTCCTCAATTTCACCCATGTACCATAACAGCAAATCCAACTGATGCGGCGCCTGATTGATGAGCACGCCGCCGCCCTCGCCCTTCCAAGTGCCCCGCCATGGATTGCTGGCATAATAGGCCATGTCACGCCAGCCCAGCATATCCACGGTGCCGAGGATGGGCGTGCCGATCTTTCCGGCGTCGATTGCCTGCCTGACCCGCTGCGCGGGGCGATAAAAGCGCCGCTGGCATATGGTGGTGCCGGTTACGCCGTTTTCTTTGGCGGCCTTGAGAATAGCGTCGCAGTCCTCCAGCGAGGAAGCCAGCGGTTTTTCAATCGCAATGTGCAAGCCCATGCGGCAGCATTCCACGGCGATATCTGCGTGATTGGGATGCGGTGTACAGATCGAGACGACCTCCACGCCGGTTTCCTTTACCATCGTGAGCAGATCCGAATACGCTTTGATATGATGAGCGGCGGCAAATTCCTTCACATGCTCCGGCTGCCCGCCCATGCAGGCCACCAGCTGGCTGTGCGGGTTGTTCCGATATGCCAACGCGTGGAAATGCCCCACCTTTCCGCAGCCGATCACGGCGGCTTTCAGTTGTTTCATGATTTCCTCCTATTCCGCATCGCCGCAGCGAAAAACGATCTTGGAGAGTCCATCCTCCCGCCGATACAGCTTCTGCATCCATTCGTTGCCCTCGCTCAGCGGAACGATCTTGGAAATCATGCTGTTCACGTTTACAAGCCCTTTGGAAATCAGTTCGAGACAGGCCGGATATTCGCCGGCGGAGGCACAGGAGCCGAACAGGCTGATCTGGTGTACGACGACATACTGCAGCGGGAAGCGAATCGTCGGCGCAACGTTTCCGATCAGGATCACCTTGCCGTCCAGCTTGACGGACTTGATGCACAGTTCGGCGGTGCTCTCAATTCCGGTAGCGTCGATTGCAACATCTGCGCCGCCGGATATGCTTCGGATTTGCTCCAGCGCATCGGCGTCGCGGGAGTTTACGCAGCAGGTAGCGCCGTTTTCCCTGGCCAGCGCCAGGCGGCTGTCGTCAATATCAACGGCGATAATCTGGGAGGCGCCAAGACTTCGTACCACCTGCAAGGTCAGCAGGCCGATGGCGCCGACGCCCACGACGACAACGCAGTTGCCGGAACGGATTTGGGTTCGGGTTGCTGCGTGATAGGCGACGGAGAGCGGTTCCACCATGGCCGCCTCGACAAAGGTGACATTGTCCGGTATGCGGTAGAGTATGTATTCCGGAACGCTGACATACTCGGCAAAGCAGCCGCTGCGGTTATACTCTTCGCAGGATACGCCGAGCACCTGTCGGTTTGCGCAGAGGTTTACCTTGCCTTCGCGGCACATGGCGCAGTCATTGCAATACACGGTGGAATCGAATGTCACCCTGTCTCCGACGGCGAAGTTCCGAACATCCTTGCCGCAGGCAGCGATCACGCCTGCCGCCTCATGCCCCATGATGACGGGCGGGCGGCGGCGGCCGGTGCTTCCGTCAAAGCCGTGCACATCGCTTCCGCAGACGGAACACGCCTGAATCCGTATCAAAACCTCGTCGGCCTGAACGGCAGGGTCTGCGACGTCCTCGTAAGTTAGTTCGTTATATGCGTGCATCACAAGCGCTTTCATAATGGTATACTACTCCTTCTTTGTCTCATCGAGAAAAATGGCTACCGGCGGCCGTCTCCTGCCGCGAAGCGGCGAAACGGTCATCCTTTGACGGCGCCCGCGGTCAAGCCGCTGATGATGTACTTTTGCAGACACAATGCCAGAAGAATAATCGGCAATGTGATGGATACCGATGCAGCCATGAGGCCGCCCCAATCAATATAGGCATAGGATACGAAATTGAAAACGGCTACGGGGAGCGTCTGCGTATCCCGCCCTGCCAGAGAAAACGAGAACATGAAATTGTTCCAGGAAAAGATGAGGGCCAACAGGGAAGAGGTGATGATGCCCGGCGTGGACAGCCGCAGAGAAATGCGGGAGAAGGCCTCGTACGCCGCACATCCGTCGATCCATGCCGCTTCCTCCAGTTCTCTGGGAATGGCTTCAAAATTAGGAATCATAATCCAAACGATGAAGGGAAGCGCTATGAGCATGTGCGAGAGGATCAACGCTGCATAGGTGTTCCTCAGGCCCAATGCGGAAAAAATCGAAAACCAGGGAAGCAGGAAGGATATGCCCGGTATCATGCGCACCAGCATGACCACCATGCTGGATTTCCGCAGCTTATAGCGGGCAATGGCATAGGCGCAGGGGAGGCCAATGATCAAAGACAGCACGGTTGCAACCGCGGCTACAATGAGGCTGTTCGCCGTATATTTCAGGAAATTGTATTCCGTGAACACGCTGATATAGTTGCGCAGCGTGGGTACGAACTCAAAAAGGCCGTGATTTGCCTGATTGATGATGGATTGGTGCGGCTCGAAGGACGCAAGCAGCATCCACAGCAACGGAAAAATCGTAAAAAGGACAACGCCATAGATGAGGATATGCTTGCCAACAGAGCTGAGAATACGCTTGGCCTTCATCAGTATTCCACCTCCACCTTCGATTTCAGCTTCAGAAATCCGCCGCCGATCGCCATAACAACAATGAAGAACAGCACGGAGATCGCCGCGGCTTTGCCAAAGCGATAATAGGAGAACATGTTCAGATAGCCGTATATGTTGATCGTTTCCGTTGCAAAGCTGGGGCCGCCGCCGGTTGTGGCATAGATGATGTCGTAGGTTTTTACCACGTCGATCAGTCGCATCAATACCGCCACCAGAATGGTCGGACTGGCAAGGGGCAGCGTAATCTTGAAAAATGTCTGCCATTTGTTTGCGCCGTCGATCAAGGCGGATTCATACGGTGCCTGCGGAATGGTCATGAGACCGCCATACACAATCAGCATGACCATGGGCGTCCATTCCCACACGTCGATAAAGATGAGCCATAGCATGGATTCAAAGCTGGTTGTGGACAAAAAGGCGCGTGATGGAAGGCCCAGCGCGTTTAAGAGCACATTGCCGACGCCAATGGTGGGCTCCAGCATGAGATTCCATACCATGCCCAAAGCAACCGGCGTTGCAACAACCGGCAGGAGCATCAGCGCCTGCATCAGTCTGCGCCCGTGAAATTTTCGATTGATCAATACGGCCAGCGTTACGCCCAGAACCGCCTCCAGCACAATGGCAATGCCGGAAAATACGATCGTGCGCCATACGGAAGCCTGAAACCGTTCGTCCGCAAAGGTTTCTATATAGTTGGCCAGTCCAACGAACTTCGGCGGCTTCACGATGGACATTTGCCAATCCGTGAAGCTTAAAGCAAAATTATACAGCAGCGGAATGACGATCATCAGCAGGATGAAAATGATGCTGGGCGTGACAAAGATCGCCTTCAGGTGCTTATCGATCCATCTTTTCATAGCAAATTCCTTTTGTCCGAATTGTGCCGAAGGGTGCGCGGAAGCGGAGAACAGCGATGCGGCGGCATCGAAAGGAAGGGAGGAATGCCGCCGCGACAGTCCTTGAAAGTGAAAACCGGAGGGATGGCGGACGCTCCGGCCATCCCTCCGAACGCGCGTTAACCGTTGCGGGCCGCCAGATCGGCGTCCAGAATCTCCTGGAACGCGATGTTGGCCTTGTCGGCTGCGGCCTGTACGTCGCCGCCCTCGATCGCGGTGGTGATCACAACGCCGATGACGTCGCGTGCCTGTGCCACGGAGGTCGTCATGGGACGGTCATAGGCCTTGGTGGCAATTTCGTTGCCCTTCTGAATCGCCGCCAGAAGCTCCTCGGGATAGTTGGCCGTGCAGGCCGGGTCCGCCCATGCCGAGTTGCGGGCAGAGGAAATGCCGGCGGTTTGGATGTACTTGGTCATTTCAATGCCGGAGGCCCACTTGACGAACGCCTTGGCCGCCTCCATATTGGGAGAGTTGGCCGAGATGCCCAGCCCCCAGGAGCAAATGCTCCAGGTCGCATTGGTGGGGCTTACGGCGAAGCCGGCGTTCTCATAAACCTCGGTCTCAGGGCCGCAGAAGGATTGCCAGATAGCGTCCGCATCGGTACACATGGCCGCACCGCCCGTGGAATAGAGCGCGGCGCATTCGTTCCAGTGCATATTGGTGGCGCTGGCGGGGCCGTATTCGCGGATCAGCTTGCCGTAGTATTCAAAGGCCTGTACGGCTTCCGGCGTGTTGATGGTTGCCTTGTTGGTGGCAAAATCGAAAAAGTCGCCGCCGAAGGAATAGAGATAGGTCGAGAACTGCGTGACAGCCGGATTGGCCTTGCCGCGGCCGGTAAAGCCGACAACACCGGGCTCAATACCGTCCAGCTTTTCGGCGGCCGCCATCATTTCGTCCAGATTGGTGGGCACTTCCAGACCGGCTTTCTGGAACAGGTCTTTCCGATAAAACAGCACCTGACGCTCGGTGACGAGCGGCGTGCCGTAATACTTGCCGTCGTCGGCGCCGTTGAGCATATAGCCGTTGAGCGCAGCGGGGATGAAGTCCTTCGCGTCGAATTCCTCATCCGCGATCAGATCGCCGATCTCTGCCAAATAGCCGTTCTGGATAAACTGCTGCACCTCCTGCAGCGGGCGGCACATAAACACATCGATATACTGGCCGCCGGAGCCCAGCTCCACATTCAGCTTATCGCTGAGCTGATTTTCCGGATAAACCTCGAATTCGACCTTCATGCCCGTGGCCTCTTCAAACTCGGCCAACTTGGGTTCAACGGCGTTTGTCCAGTCGTGGGTAGCCAGAATGACGCGAAGCGTAACGCCGTCAAAGGGCTTGGCAGCCGGCTCGGCCGAGGGCTCCTTGTCCGCAGGCTCTGCTGCGTCTGTAGGCGCTGGGGCGGGTTCTGCTTGCGGTGCCACACATGCGGCAACTGAAAGTATCATGAGCAAGCAAAGCACAAAAGCCAATAGTTTCTTCATGATTGATTCCTCCTGTTTTTTTTATTGGAACGGTTCAACGCCGTTACAACACCGTACAATCGCATCGGAAAGTCTGTTTCCGAGCCGCTGCGATAAAACCAGAGCAGAGAACCTTAACATGTATGAACAAATGTGTCGAAGCCTGAAAACGACGATTATGCGATTCAAAAAAAGCGGGGGGATTTCACAAAAGCAAAACTGCATTTCCGGCAGCTCCCTGCCGAGACAATTCTATTTAACCATGCGGTATATCGGATATCAATGCGCGAACCGGAAATTTGAATGTCCATTTCGGACATCTTCGCAGGCCTCTGCCTTGTGTCCGCCGTTCATTTGGCGGCGGAGGCGCTGCTGCGGGTTCCGCCGCCGTACGTCCCGTCCTCACCGACGGCGACAGCATTTTGGCTCTTCCGATAGCTGCCCGGCGTAATCCCGGCAAAATGGGTGAAGTGCTTGATGAAAGCGTATGCGTCAGAGAAGCCGAAGATATCTGAGATATCGGCGATCGTATAGCTGGACTCCCGCAGCAGCGTCTGCATGCCCTGAATGCGGCATCGGATGATGTATTGATTGATGGAACAGCCGAACAGCTGATTGCTGATGCGGTTGAGCTGACGGGTGGTGATGCCGAGCCGGGCGGCGATCTCCTCTCCCCGCAGCTTTTGATGATACAGGTTTTCGTTTACAATTCGGACAATCTGGCTTGCGCGCGGATCGCTCGGATTCGGGATTTGCTCCCGCAGATGGTTGAGGTGCAGATGTTCCGCGATGCAGTCCACCGTCTCCAAAAGGATGCTGTGTATGATGAGCTTCGTGGAAAGGCCGGTCGTAAAGTTTTCGTTCTGCGCCTTCCGCTTCAGGGCCTTTATCAGGCTTTCCATGGAACCGGAAAACGGCAGCGCCAGAGGCGCGCTTTCGGCGGAGAAAATGGCGTTGATCACCGGATGAGCGGAGGACGGTAAAAAAGCAATGACCAGATATTCGGTGCTCCCGGGCTCCCCGTCGATCGTGGTATGCGTCACGCCCTGCGGTATGAGCATAAAATGACCTTGGCGTGCCGTAACCCGTCCCAGCTTGGAGAAGTCATAAATGATTTTTCCGGTCAAAACGAAGTGCATTTCAAAGATGATATGCTTATGGCTGCTTCTCAGCAGGCGCTCTTTTTTGGAGGAAGCAAACCGACACCATGCGACCTTACAGTCCATGATATCGCTTTTGAGAGACATCATCAGGCCCGGCAGCATCGTTCGCTGGTCATCCACAAACAGATGATCCATATACCCACATCCTTTGCACAAATCAAATGTTTGGAAAACGGATTGTTGGCTTGTATTCAGTAAATCACAAAATCACAGTATTGTCAAGCGACCAAAAACTCAGCGTGCAGAACATCCTCTAGCCTCATCATCGAACCGGCCGAAGGCAGCGCGTGATCCGTACGGCAAGTGATTTTTCATTTGCTGCAAGCCGCCAAAAACTCTGTTTTGGCGGAATTTCTGCTGCGACAGGGATAGGGACGCTGCAAATGCCCAAGGCTCTATGCAGGGCCTTATGCTCCGGATAGAGTCTTAGGCTCTGTGTGGAGGCTCAGGCTCTGGATAGAGCCTGATACACTGTGTCAATAATGCCGCGCATGTCTCCATTTTTGATCCGTTTCATGGCTTCCATCACGCAAATAAGGGGCGCGCTCCGATCGGAGCGCGCCCCTGTTTGGACCATTTTCTTAATAGATGCTGCGCTTCACATAGCTGGTGTGCAGAATCTCGTGCGCCTTGTGGCTGCCGGGCTTTTCGAGGTAGGTGTCGTACAGCTCCTTCACAACCGGGTTTTCATGGCTCTTGCGCAGCGCCATGCCCGCATCCTCGCTGTAGAGCGCCTTGGCGCGCTCGGCTCGAAGATCGGTGAAATTCATCACCTCGCCGCTCTGATGCGGCTGGCCGCCGCCGTTGACGCAGCCGCCCGGGCAGGCCATGACCTCGATGAAGTGATACTCCTTCTCGCCGCGCTTGACCATGTCGAGCAGCCGCCGCGCATTGGCAAGGCCGGACGTAACGGCCACGCGCACCTTGGTGCCCGCAAGGTCGTATTCGGCCTCCTTGATGTCCTCGGTGCCGCGCACGGCCTGAAAGTCGAGCTTGTCGAGCGGCTTGCCGGTGACGACCTCCGCGACGGTGCGCAGCGCCGCCTCCATCACGCCGCCGGTTGCGCCGAAGATGTGGCCCGCGCCGGACGCGATGCCAAACGCCGGGTCGAACGTCTCGTCCGGCAGGTCGTTGAAGCGGATGCCGGCGCGCTTGATCATGCCCGCCAGCTCGCGCGTGGTCAGCGACACATCCACATCCGGCACGCCCGCCGCCGCCTGGTGCTCGCGCGTAATCTCGAACTTCTTGGCGGTGCACGGCATGGCCGACACGACGACGATATCCTTCGGATCGATGCCGTTCTTCTCCGCCCAGTACGTCTTGATGAGCGCGCCGAACATCTGCTGCGGGCTCTTGCAGCTCGAAAGGTTCGGGATCATGTCGGGATAGTAATGCTCGCAGAACTTGATCCAGCCGGGGGAGCAGGAGGTCAGCAGCGGCAACGGCCCGCCGTTCTTGAGCCGTTCGAGCAGCTCGGTGCCCTCCTCCATGATGGTCACGTCGGCGGCGGTGTCCACGTCGAACACGTGGTCAAAGCCCAGCCGGCGCAGCGCCGCGGCGAGCTTACCCTCGACGTTGGTGCCGATCGGGTTGCCGAAGCATTCGCCGATCTGCGCGCGCACGCTGGGCGCCGGGCCGACGACGACGATCTTGGACGGGTCGGCAAGCGCCTTCCACACCTTGTCGGTATCGTCCCGCTCGGTCAGCGCGCCGGTGGGGCAGACCGCGACGCACTGGCCGCAGTTGACGCAGGCGGTATCGACCAGCGGCATATCGAACGCACAGGAGATGCGCGTGTCAAACCCGCGCTCGTTCGCGCCGATGACGGACACGCCCTGGTTGTACTTGCACACGGCCACGCAGCGGCGGCACAGGATGCACTTGCTGTTGTCGCGCAGGATGCGCGGCGACAGATCGACCGCCGCGTGCGTGACGGGCTCAAAGTACTCGAGCCCCGCGCCGCACGTCGGGCAGGCGACCATGCCCTCGTCGAACTCGGCCCCGCAGATGCGGCAGCGCAGCTTGCGCGCGCCGGGCCTTGCGGTGGGCGCTTCGACCTGCGCGGCGGTCTCGCCGCGGCCG
>ERZ857882.3556-NODE-3556-length-14520-cov-22.224404_pt1 | contig 14520 bp, 10 predicted proteins | sample MGYA00519697_ERZ857882 | MGnify/ENA primary metagenome ERZ857882 (study PRJEB31778, sample SAMEA3449373) | human gut metagenome | biome: human gut; feature: human-associated habitat; material: faeces | place: United Kingdom | collected 2010/2012 ...
CATGGTGGACTTGCCGACATTCGGCAGTCCGACGATTCCGATAGTAAGAGACATGGTTCCCAACCATACAACCACCGGCCTATGAACCTGTTCGCACCGAGCCGCTGCCGTGTTGTGCCGGCAGGCCAATGATGGCCGTATCCGGCACCGCCCGATCTCGAGTCGGTTCCTTGTCGAATTCCCTATCCGACCTGCAGAACGCGTCTCATGCCCAATCTGGCGAATGAGCGGCACCGGATTCCTTGCTGAACGGGGTGGTAACGGCCACCGTCACTGTTCAATCGCGTCGACTGCCTTGATGATCGCGCCACGGAACGCGCTCTCCTCCAGCGAGGCGACACCTTTGATGGTGGTGCCGCCAGGCGAGCATACGGCATCCTTCATGGCACCTGGGTGTGTTTCCGTGGCGAGATACAGAGCACCCACACCTTCCACCATCTTCGCAGCCAAACGATATGCCGTGGCACGTTGCAAACCGTATTTCACACCGGCGTCGGCGAGCGCTTCGATGTACATGTCGGTGAAGGCGGGCGCGCATCCGGCCACGCACATGGCGATGCCCATGTGTGCGGAGTCGACGCGTTCGATGAGGCTGATCGGCGCGAACAGCTGTTCGAATGTTTCGGTCTGCGTCTCGCTGAGCGTGTTGTCGGATTCGGTGACGAGCACGCCTTTGCCTACGGCCATTGGCGTGTTCGGGATGGTGCATTGGATGTGCACGGCGTCGAACTGTTCGCCGAATAGGTAACGGTATTTGTTGAGATCCCAGCCTGCTGCGATGGAGACGACGAATTTGCTGCTTTGGGCGAGCTTGGCGACGATGGGGCCGATTACGTCTTCGATCTGGTAGGGCTTGATGGCGATGACGACCACGTCGGCGGCGTCGGCTACTTCCGCGGCGGTGTGTACGGCTCGGATGCCGAATTTGGCGGCGTTGCGTTCGAGTTTGTCGTAGTGGGCGGCGCAGGCGACGATGTGTTCGCCGTCCAGTACGCCGGCGTCCACCATGCCTTGTGCGATGGCCTGCGCCATGTTGCCGTATCCGATGAATCCGATGGTGTGGTTGTTCATGGGGTTTCCTTCCCTGCTTCCTGTTGTAGGGGGCAATGGTTCGTGTTGCGTCTGCCGGTTCGGCAGCGGGTTGTGTGCTTAAGGGGATTAGAACAGTTCCTCCAGGTCGCCGCGGTTCAGCGCTTCCGTGTAGAGGTGTTTGAACACCGTGCTGCCGTGTAGTCCGTCGTGTTCGAATTCGTTGGTGGTCCAGTAGTGCGAGTTGCCCACGCGCGAGAGGGTGTCGAGTTGCAGCCCGGAGTCGACGTACATGTCGTCGAAGTATACGGCGGCCTGCAGTGGCACCTCGTTGCGTGCCAGCTGGTCCGCGTCGTAGATCGTGCCGAAATGCGTGCTTTCCATCAGCACATCCATGGCCGGCTTGAAGGGGCGGAGTGCCGCCTCCTGTTCGAACATCCATGGGAACATCGCTTCGCCGGTGAAGTTGAGCGGACGCTCCCCCGCATCGAATTCCGGATGCTCGTCACGTACACGCTGCGCGGCCCAACGAATAGGCGTTTCCAGTTCCCCGTTGGCGTAGATGAACTCCTGTAGCGGCCAGTACAACGGGCGGGAGGCGGTGGCGTCCATGACCTTGGCGAGGAATTCGTCGGAGAGCTCGGAATCGGCGGATGCGGAGCCGTCGCCGTCAAGGAAGGCGTCGTCAAGAATCCAGTGGACGCGTTCGAAGCTTGGTTTCATGCCGAAATCGGAGCCGAGCATCTGGAAGCGTTCGACGGTGAGCGGATCGCCGTTGGGCAGGCTCACGGGTTCGGCGGCGAGCTTGTCGGCGATGATGGCCGCACGCTCGACGTCCTGTGGGTAGCGCTTGTAGAATTGCGCGGTTTTGCGGGCCATGCGCGGGAACGTATGACGGTACACGTCGGTCGCATCGGCGGGAACATGCGGAATGCCGCCCGTGGTGAAACTGGCGATGACTCCTTGCGGGAACAGCGAAAGATACGTCAGCGTCAGGAATCCGCCATAGCTTTGACCAAGCGTGACCCAACGTGCGCTCCCGAATTCGGTACGACGCAGATGCTCGAAGTCACGAACGATCGAATCGGCGAGGAAGCGCTTCAAAAACGCGGCACCGGCCTTGCCGTCGCCGTCCATGCCCTCAATCACATGCGTATCGACGCGGGACGAACGCCCCGTACCACGTTGATCCGGCAACACCACGCGGAAATGCTTGATGGCCTCCTCAATCCAACCATCGGAACTTGGACCGAGCGGACGCGGACCGGAACCACCGGGACCACCCTGCAGGAACACGAGCAGCGGAAGATCATCATGCACATGTTCGGGAGCGGTGACCACACGGTAGAACAGGCTGATCGATTCGCCATCGAACCCATGACCAGGCTCGTGGCCCGTCCAATCCAACGGCACCTTGATGGAACGATCCTCAATATGCAATCCGGGCACGTAGTATTCGCTCAGCAACGTCATGCATTCACCTTTCCTTTGGCGTCATCGGCATATTCAATGCGGGTAGTGACTTCTTGATGGATTCCATCTCACCCACATGCGGAGATAACCTTACCTCACAAAAGCGGCTTTATCTTACCGTTATTTCATTCCTGCGCACGATGGCGTCACAGCATATCTGGCGCTAGGGTGGAGCGTATGTCGAATTTCAAGCAGCGTTTCCTGTCGTGGATGCATGGTCATGTCTTCGCAGGCGATCTCATCCTCACGCTTGTTATAGGTGTTCTGCTGTTCGGCGTGACCGGCAGCATCACCTATAATCCGGGATTGCTGTTTGACCTTAATCCTTCCATACAGATGGCGTGGGAAGCGGCAATGCTGATCCCGCTGCTGATCCGTCGATGGCGGCCACAGACCGGAGCGTTGCTCTGTGTGGCATTGGCCTTGACGCATCTCATATTCGGCCCTTGCATATTGGGCGCCGATATTCTGGCATTGGTCATGCTGTATTCGGTGATCGTCTACGGCAATCCCAAAAACACGAAAGCCTTCATTATTCTAGCGTTGACCATCGGTCTTCTGGCTTCGGCGTTGATGGCATGGACCATGACCAATGGGCCGCTGCTCACCGGTGGCAAAGTGCATACGTGGAGCAGTTGGAATGGCTCAAATCCAAATGGCTCAATGGTCACGGAAGACACTCTCGGCTCCATCTACACAGGAACATCCATGTCGGAAGTCGCCAACATGGTGGCGCAATACATGTTGGTGCTGACGCCGATTTTCGAAGTATGCATTATTTCCACCGTCATTGTAGCGTTCTGGCAGCGTGCCCGTCTGGCAACCGTTCGTATGATGCGGGAACGCAATGAGGCGATCGCCGCACGAGACCAGGACGAACGCGATATCGCCGCGTTGGCGGAACGAGCACGCATCGCACGCGACATGCATGATGTGGTGGCGCACACCCTATCAATCATCATCGTGCAGTCTGATGGCGGCCGCTATGCAGGCACGCATGATCCCGCGGTGGCTAGAAACACCATGGAGACGATTCGACACGAATCGGAACGCGCACTGCATGACATGCAACGTCTTCTGGGAGTATTCGGGGGTTCACCGCACGCCGATTATAACGATATAGGCAATCTTGTGGAACAAGCGCGAAACGTCTCCCCCGACATTCGAATCCGATGGAATATCACCGGCACCGCCAGCCCAGAACAACTCGGTGAACAAGCCTCGATAGCTTCCTACCATGTAGTGCAGGAGGCGCTGACGAATATCCGCAAGTATGCGGGGCCGCACGTCGATGTGCATATTAAAGAGTCATGGAACAACGGTTTACTCACTTTGACCGTCACCGACAATGGTCGTGGCGCGGCGGCCAATATCGACGGGCATACGCCAGGTTACGGCCTGTTGGGCATGAAGGAACGCATCGAATCGGCCGGAGGCTCGTTGCAGGCTGGCCCTCAACTCGGCGGAGGCTTCGAAGTTATGGCCACCCTGCCTTACGGCGGTAAAGAGCCAGCGACAGACGAAACCGGCGAACAGTATGCCTCGGAACAGTCCGAATCTTGCAACACAACTGCCATATCCAGCAAAGCGAAATTATCCGACGAAGCAATCGCATCTCACACAGCCGTCAACATATCGGCGCGAATCCCCGATCAACCATCGGAACAGACGCAGGAAACCAACCAACCAACCGGTCGCGACCATCGTTCGAACGCCCTGCAACACTTGCGCATCACCGCACCCAATCTGCATGATTTGCTCACATCGCTGAAACTGAAATCCGTAGAACTTGCAAATACATCCAATTCGCGAGGGCTGAATTGGGTGGAACGTGTTTCCGCGTGGACGCAGCACCATTATGTGCTCATGGATTCCGTTGGTGCCGTGGTATTGGTCATGCTGCTGAATCGCATGTCGATTACATTCTTTTTTGATAGTTCACGCGATGCGCAGCTCTCTCATGCGATCGCCGCATGCTGCTTGCTGGCACTGGCTCTTCGACGCAGGTTCCCCGAGACTTGCGCGCTTATTGTGTTCGTATTGTCGGTTGTGCAATTGGTTTTTTTGGGATTGATTGAGGTTGGACATATCGTAGCGTCGCTGTGTGCGCTGTATTCAGCCGTATTGTATGGGCGTGAACACGCATGGCGTTGGACCGGTCTTGCCGCTGTCACCTGTTCAGCTCTGATGGGCTTGAAAATCGCAGCTGATCAACACGGATACACTACCTTGTTCGGCGCCATCGCCGCTTCCGTGGGCTTAACAAAACCGGTTTCAGCCACGTCAAGTAGTAGTGCAGCATTCTTTACCGGCGTCATGTATACGGTTGCAGTGCTGATGCTGTGCGCCGGCATCATGGCGTGGGCACGTTGGGCGCGTTCCAGTGATTCAAACGCACTGGTGTTGCAGGCTCGCGAAGAGGCACTGGTGGCCGAGCAGGAGAAGCAGCGTATTCTCGCGGCGAATATGGAACGTGACCGTATCAGTGCCAGCATTCAGGCTGAAGTCACCGCCACGTTGAACAGCGTGATTAGTCAAGCCGTCGATGGTATCCGCATGCTGGATAGCGCCGAAGCACAAGGCAAAGAGACTACCGCCGACGAGATTTCCGCAGCGTTCAAAGCCATTGGCGAGCAGGGGCGCGCCGCGCTTAAGCGTATGCGCGAATTGCTTGGCGTGCTTCGTGAGACTGGTTTCAGCGATGACGCTCATGCCGGTAGTGCGAGCGAACTGCAGTTGAGGCCCGCAGCACCATTGGAGGAGCAGCTGCAGCGCGTGCCTCGATAGCCGATTCAAGTTTTTCAGGGAGATTTAAGGGTTTGTTTCGCGCTGTGAGCGGAACAATGCCGATAAGGTGGAGAGTATGAGTGAAGAACAGAAGATTCGTGTGGTCATTGCCGATGATCAGGAATTGGTACGCGCCGGTTTCGCCATGGTGATCGGCTCCCAGCCTGATATGACGGTTGCGGCGCAGGCTCGCGATGGTGCAGAGGCTGTGGCGTTGGCGGAAACGCTGCATCCTGACGTGGTGTTGATGGATGTGCGTATGCCCGGCATGGATGGTATTGAGGCGACTCGGCAGATCAGTGCGTTGCAGCATCGCTTTGCTGCCGATGGAACGCAATCAGAAGTCACTCATACCAAAGTGATCATTCTGACGACATTCGATTTGGATGAATATGTTATGGCTGCGATCACTGCCGGAGCTTCCGGTTTTCTGCTGAAAGATACGGAACCGGAAACGTTGCTGAATTCGATTCGCACGGTTTTTCAAGGTAATGCGATTATCGCACCGTCCGCCACGAAACGTCTTATCGAGAAAATGATGGAAGGCGACTTCATGGCTACGAACGTCGGTAGGCCTGAAAATTCCGCAACTACTTCTGCTACGGATTCAACATATACCGATCCGGAATTGGACGAGCTGACCGATCGCGAGCGCGAAGTGCTTATTGAGATCGCGCATGGATTGTCGAATCAGGAAATTGCCGACAAGCTTTTCATCAGCCTGCCGACGGTGAAAACGCATGTGGCGCACATTCTGTCGAAAATCAATGCGCGTGACCGCGTGCAGGCGGTGGTGTTCGCCTATGAAAACCATTTGGTCTGATTGATTTGTTGTTTTGCGTATGCATGATACGCAAAAAGGGCTCCTACCATGTTTGTGGCAGGAGTCCTTTTCGTTGTGTTTGCTATGAAGCTTAGGCTTCGGCGAGCGCCTCAACAGGAGGCGTGCTCACTGCCCTGCGTGCGGGGAATACGCTGGCGAGCAGTGCTGCCACGGCTGCCACGGCGAGTACGATGCCATTAATGCCCCATTCGAACGGGAACACCACTTTGCCGTACATGCTGAACACCACGTATGCGCCCAGCCAGCCGAACAGTGTGCCAAGTAGTACGCCCGAGATGCCGGATACCAGCGAGATGAGCAGGGCTTCCACCGCGAGGGAGCGTCGCAACTGGCCTCGAGTCATGCCGATGGCACGCAGTGTGGCGGATTCTCGGGTGCGTTCGATCACTGACAGCGACAGCGTGTTGGCTACGCCGACAAGTGCGATGAGCACGGCCACGGCGATCAACCCCACCAGAAGCATCATCATGGAGTCGATCATGTTCGCCCATTCGATGCGTTCGGCAATCGGTCCGGTCACTGTTGCATCAGTGCTCTTCTCCAATGCGGCCTGCATGTTGTTGTAGATGCCGTCAACGGAAACTCCCGATTTGTCAGTATCTGCCTTGACCAGCAACACATGGGTGGCGGCGTCAAGGTCACCATTGGTGAAATGGCTTTCATCCACGAATCCGACAGCTCCATACTGTGCGGATACGCGACGGTAATCGGCTTGGTTTGCTTGCAATGTCAGCGAACGCGTAGCGTCGCCGTCCTGGTTCCATTCGGTGGAGAAATCAGCCGTGCCATTGGCGAACTGCAGCTCCTTGCCGGTTTGCGCATTGTATGTTGGCATGAGCACGCTATCACTGTCGATGGAGGCGTTACCCAAGTTGGCACGCATGACCTGCTTGACCTGATCGATGTTTTTCACGCCGACCAGCAATGCGGACGTAGGCTGGGTTCCATCCGCTTTCTCCAAGGTCACGGAAACCGCCGGTGCATACAACGTGTCGGACACGCCGTTGATGTCAGATACATCCTTGACCATTTGCTGGCTGATGTCATCGCCCATGGCCACGATGTCGACGCTATAACGGGTGGCGAGCGCACCATTCATAGTCTCTTTGGCGCTAGCGGCACCGGTTGCGATGGTGGAGACCAAGGTGACACCGATGAGCAGAGCGGCACCGGTTGCTGCGATGCGTCGCGGATTCTTCTGAATGTTGGCGTGTGCAACTGTTGCGGAAGGACCTGTCAGCGAGGCCAACGCTCCAACGCCCTTCATGAGGGTCGGCATCCAGAATACCGCGGTGACCACCATGCCGAGGAACACCAGTGCGGCACCGGCGATGGCTATGAGCAGAATCATCGTGAATTGATCGCCGCTCGCATCCTCGCCGCCGTTGGTGGCCTGCACCTGCCAGATGGAGAATATGGCCATGGCGATACCGACCACCACCATCAGAATACCGATTATGGCTCGCGTAAGGCTGGAACGATGGTTGTCGGTCAGTTCAATCGGGCGCAATGCCTCCAATGGCGTTACCGCGGTGGCGGAACGTGCGGATCCCATGGATGCGAGCACCGTCACCACAATACCGAAGAGAATAGGTACGACGGCGGCTTGCCAGGAGAAGTTGAACCGCATACCCTCTTGCATGATGTCGCTGACGCACATGCCCCACATGAGCAGGCTTCCCAGCACCACGCCAAGCACGGATGCGACGAAGCCGAGCACCACCGCTTCGAACAGCACGGAACCATACAGTTGGCCTTTCTTTGCGCCGATGGTGCGTAGCAAGGCGAGTGTGCGGCGGCGTTGCGCCACGAGCACTTGGAACGTGTTGGCGATCACCAGAGCCGCCACGAACATGGCAAGCACGCCGAAGCACATAAGGAATGTGGTGACGATGTTGGTTTGGTTGCCGCTTAAGGATTTGATGCTTTCGTCACTGATTTGCTGTCGTGACATCAGATCGAAATGCTTTGGCAGCAACGCTTTCACACCGTTGATGGTTTTTGCGGATACGCTGTTTCCATCCAAGGCAAGGTCGAGATACACCATTGTTGTTCCGGTGGCGTTGAAATCGTCCACTCCCTGCATTGCGGCAAGCAGATTGTTGGATCCTACGATCGCACCACCATAGTATGAGTAGGCGCCGTTCGGATCGGATGTGAGTCCTACCACGCGCACGTTGTCCGCCTTGGCTTTGCCATCGGTGCCTACCGCATATTGGGAGGTCAGTCTTACAGTGTCGCCAATGCCGACGTTCAGCTGTTTCGCCATGTCTTCCGGCAGTGCGACTTCGTTGGAGTCCTTCGGCTGGTCCCCTTCCGTAATATTCACGGGAAGCATGTTCTTCTGTGCCGCGGTAGAGATGATCTCGCCGCTGATGGCGCTGTCCCCCCTGGAAACGCTGACGCCGGTTTCCACCGAGGCGCGGACACCGTCAACCCCTTCGATGCCGGCGATCTGGTCGAGATGGAAGTCGCCGACAGTGCTGGAGTACGCTTCGTTGAGTTCCTCATCGCTCAGGTCGGAGCTGTTGACGGTCACCGCATAGTTGGCGTTTCCGAACATGGCGGTCATCTGCCGTGTCAGGGAGTCGTTCATGGCATTGCCGAACAGGAAGGTGCTGGCGATGAACGCCGTGCCGATCATGATGGCGATGCCTGCGGGTATGAGCATGCGCTTGGTTTTTCGCATGAGTTTCAAAGTGATGGACCACATGGTTAATTCTGTTTCCTTCTTCGAATGCTTCTACAGTGCGTTTAGCGGGAATGTCTCGCGGAAGCCACATTCATTGTGGCGGCTTCGCGTTCCTTCATCAGCAGTTCACTCATCTGGTCTGCTGTCGGCTTGTTCACGTCCGCCACGATCTGGCCGTCGGCGAACACGAGCGCACGGTCGGCGTAAGACGCGGCGACCGCATCATGCGTGACCATGATGATGGTTTGGCCAAGTTCGTTGACGGAACGTTTCAGGAAGCTCAACACTTCGGCGCTTGATACAGAGTCAAGATTGCCGGTGGGCTCGTCTGCGAACACCAGTTTCGGTTTGGTGATCAATGCTCGCGCGATGGCCACACGCTGCTGTTGGCCTCCCGATAGTTCGTTCGGACGATGGTTAAGACGTTCCTTAAGGCCAAGCGTTTCCACCAGCAGACGCAACCACTGTCGGTCTGGTTTCGCCCCAGCCAAGGTCAAGGGCATGAGAATGTTCTGTTCGGCAGTAAACATCGGCAGCAGATTGAAGCTTTGGAAGATGAAACCGATCTGATGGCGGCGCAGCAGGGTGAGCTGGTCGTCGTTCATGCGGGTCAGATCCTTGCCGTCGAACATGACGTGTCCGCTAGTGGCCGAATCAAGTCCGGCCAGCGTGTGCATCAACGTGGATTTGCCAGAGCCGGAGGGGCCCATGATGACGGTGAATTTTCCTTGTTCGAAGGCGATATTGACGTCACGTAACGCATGCACCGCGTTGCTTCCGGAACCGTAGTCCTTGACAAGATCGATGGCTTCAATGGCAGTGTTATTGGCTTTGATGGCGTCCCTGATGTCCATGGAAGTTCCTTTCTTTGTGAAGTTACTTCCAACATACGGAACATTCGACGTCAACGGCATCATGCGTTGGTCTGAAATCCTGCTGAACCGCGACTCATCCTTGAGTATGAGATCAACGCGGGAACAGCGAAAACTGGATGATCAGAAACCATGTTCCAAGCATCGGGCAATCGTCAATCGCCTAGCAATACGCCTTCGTGCGGCGGCTCAAGCCAATACGACTCCTTCTCCACACTGACGGTGGACGCCCACCAGGTCTGTTCCACGCCTGGCAATGGGCGAATGGATTCGTCCACCACGCGCCATAGGTCCTCATCGTTGTCGGCGATGATTTCAATCAGGTAATCGGCACCGTTCAATCCGACACCACTCATCGCGTACGTCACTTCGTCGATGGCCAGAAGCTGTTCGGAGTCAAGCCGATATGGAGGTTTCACTCCAAGTCCGAGGAATGCCTGTCGGAATCCTCCCAAACGCATGGGGCTTACCGTGGCCATAATGCGCATCACGCCGGAATCTTCGAGTTTTTTGATGCGGCCGCGAATCGCCGTATGGGTCACGCCGAGACGCTCCCCCAACGACGCATAGCTGGCCCTGCCGTCCTTCTGCAGTTCGTTGAATGTGTGCACGAACCGTGGATCCAGACGATGCGAGGGAATATCGGTGCCGACACTCGCCTCGCGTTTGGTCAGGAAGCCGGTTTCGCCATGCGCGGCGAGCAGACGGTTCACCACGCTGACATTGTGGTCATCAAGCACCAGCCGTCCGCATGAGAACACCTGCAGACGGGACAATCCCGGCAACGCGCGCAGACCATGTTTGAGGAAATGATCCATGCCTTCAGCCGAATACACCACAGCCTCAGCGATGATGTCGGCATCCCCCAGAGCGCAGACCACGTAGGTGACCTGTGGCATGGATTGGAGCATGGCAAGAGCCTCATCCCTGCTCCCGTCGAGACGAAGTCCCACCAGCACCTGGCTGTAATTGCCCAGACTCAATGGATTGCACACCGGGACGATGCTCATGATGCCGGATTCCGTAAGCCTGCGGTAGCTTTCCGTAGCCGCGTATACGGAAATGCCGATTTTGTCGGCAAGCGCCTGCATGGTCATACGGCCGTCGCATTGCAGGGCCGAGACCACTTTCAGGTCGCGTGCTGTGATGGTGATGCGTTGTTCGTTCTGGAACATTGGCCTACCTCAGAACTGCCACAGCATCAGCCAGATGCTGCCTGCCGTCGCGGCGACGGTGACCGCAAGGATGATCCAATCGGAGAGTCTCATCTTCAGCTGTATGCGGTAGGTGCGTCTCACGCCTTGGAGGTTGAGCCCGCGCGATTCCATAGCCCAGCCGACGCTTTGGCTCATTTTGTAGGCGCGGATCAGCACCGCGATGATGATGGGCAGATACGATTTGAACCGGTCCACCAAGCGTACGAATACGTTGCGTTTCTTGCCGGTGGCGTCTTTCTTGCCGCTCAGGTCGAGTCCGCGGGCCCGTTGCGCGGCCGATACGGATTGGAAGATGGAGAAGAACACCGGAATGTAGCGCAGCGCGGTGGCGAGCGTGAGTCCGGCCTTGTACGGCATGCCCAGGGAGGTGAGCCCTCGGATCAGCTTGGTCTGGCTGGTGGTGAACAACGTGAGGAAGCACGCGAATCCGAGCGCCGGAATGCGCAATCCCATCACCGCGGCCATGACGAGGTTCTCTCGCGTGAGTTTCAGCCATCCCCACTGCCACAGCACGTGCGTGCCGGATGGGTCGAAAATCGGCCAGAGCACCACGATGAACACGATGATCACGGAGAGGATCTTCCACACCCAGCCGATGCGTTTCAGCGGCACGCCGTCGGTGATGAGCATGAGATGTTCGATGATCAGAACGTCAAGTATGAACGCCCAGTTGCGCCATACCAGGCACAACACCAACATGACCACGGTGATGAGGAATTTCACACGGGGGTCGGCGCGATGCAGCCAGCCGTCGCCCGGTACATACAAATCGGCGTCCATCAGTGTCGTCCTTCCTCATGCTTGGTGACTTTCAGCAGCACATGCGTCGCCGAAACGGACCCATTGGATTTACGCGGTTTGCGGATGATCCGAGATTGCTTCTGCGCCGCTTCGGACCTGTCGATCGGCCCATACTGCACGACTTTTCCGTCCTCCAATTCCAGCACGTGCGTGCAGTACCGGTATACCGCGCGCATGTCGTGGCTGATCATGACGATGGTGACGCCGCGCTGGTTGAGTTTCTCGATGGTGCCGAGGAAGCGTGCTGCGAGACGGTAGTCGAGACCGGCCGTAGGCTCGTCGAGCACGAGGATCGGCGTGCGCATTGCAAGCACGGATGACAGCGCCACCGCACGACGTTCGCCGTAGCCGAGCGTGGCCGGCGAGACGTCTTCATAACGGTGCAGGTCGAACAGCGTCAGCATCTCGTCGACGCGTTTGAACACGGTGGCTCCGTCCAGTCCAAGCGCGGTAGGACCGAATGCGATTTCCTCCTTGGTGGTGGAGCAGAAGATCTGATGGTCGGGATTCTGGAAGACGAATCCGACGTGGGCCGCCATTTCGCCGACGCTGTGTTTGGAGGCGTCGAGCCCATCCACCGTCACCGTGCCCTGCGTGGGTCGGATCAGTCCGTTCAGATGTTTGGCGAGTGTGGTCTTGCCGGAGCCGTTACGTCCGATGAGTCCGATGAATGAGCCACGTTCGATGTCGAACGTCACGTCGTCCAGAGCTTTCGATGCGTTGCCGCCGCGCTCATATTGGTAGGAGACATGGTCCAGACTGATGACCACGTCCTTGGACCGTTCCGGCTGATTCTTTTTGTCCTTCTTATGCTTTTTGCCCTGCTGTACGGCCTTGACCTGCGGCAGCGGATCGTCCGCGACCTGCACGCCGGAGGATTCCAGCAGTCCTTTTTCACGGACGAACAGGCTGGCGTCGCCGTTGCGCACCAATTCCCCATTGACCATGAACAACACTTGGTCGGCCCAATAGGCGATATGCTCCGTGTCCTGTTCCGCCATGATCACCGTCATGGAACGGGTCTGCCGGATGCGTTCAAGCACATCGAAGACTTCCTGCTTGCCTTCCGGATCGAGCGCCGCAGTCGGTTCGTCAAGGATGAGCACGTCGGGTTCCGCCGCCAATGCCGCCGCGATGGCCACACGCTGCATCTGCCCACCCGACAGGCTGGTCGGCACGCGCTTGCGGTAGCCGGTCATGCCGACCAGATCGAGCATGACGTCGATCTGCTTGTCGATGATGTCCGGTGCGATGCCGCGGTTTTCCAAAGGAAAGGCGATCTCATCCTCAACGCTCGCACAGAACAGCTGCGCTTCGGGATCCTGCTGCACGTAGCCGATACGTTCGGACAACGCCGATACGGAATGACGGCTGGTGTTCATGCCGTTGACTTCCACCAGTCCGGTCATGGTGCCGTCCGCCAGATTCGGGATGATTCCAGCCAAAGCCATGCACAGGGTGGATTTGCCGGCGCCGGTCGGTCCGATGACGCCCACGAACGAGCCTGATTTGATATCGAAGCTGACATGCTTGAGGCTATCCACCGGCTTGCCGCCATCCACCAATGGCTCATACTGCCAACTCAAATCACGTACCGTGATCATGCGCTCTTCTCCATATCTTTCAGCACATCAGCCCATTGCACCGGCCGCGAACACAGCCACTACGGATACTATATGAACGAATATGTATAAATAAAGCCCGTGGAATCGCCGTTCATCGGTGAACCCACGGGCTTTATTTATGCAAGACAATAATGTATCACTCGCCGGCCTTGACGCTGAGGTTGCCGAGTCGCACCAGCGGCGGATAAGCCTTGCGCACCGCGGAGAACAGTGCGAAGCCAACGATCAGGCCGACAACCATCTGGAATGAGTTGCCGATGATTTCGCCTAGGGCCGGACCGAAGCCGGACAGGATGCCGCCGGCGATGAAGTAGCCGAACACCTTCCACACGCCGGCCACCAGAGAGCCGATGACGACGTTGGCCGGTTTGAATTCACGGACCAGCAGACCCACGAGCACCGCCTGCAGACCGTCGATGATGAAGGTGAAGATTGCCCACTGCGGGTATCCCGAGATGAGGTCGGACAACGCCGGTCCAAGACCGCCGATGATGCCGCCGACCCACGGGCCGAACGCATAGGAGCTGAAGAAAATCATCGTGTCGGACAGGTTGAGGTATCCACGGGTCGGGGTCGGAATCTTCACGAACATGGTCAGCACGGTGGTGACCGCGGTCATGATGGCGATCAACGGGATGGTGTTGACCTGAATAGCTTTCTTGATATCGTTCTTGACGTCCTGCGCCATAATACAGTCTTCTTCTCTCTTTTTTACCAAAATAGCAAAATCATCTTGCTTTTCCTACGATTTGTAAAGAAATCGCAAGGAATTTCTTTCGATGTATCAAATTGCGACATACCATATCGCAATAAGCGAAAATTTTATCCCATCCGCGTTACAAGCGCAGTGCAAAGCGGGCGGCCCGCAACACCCCCTTCTCATGGTGCAGCGGACCGCCCGACAGTTGTTTCAGACCAAAGTCACTTGGCCAGACCGGATTCGCGCAAGGCCTTGAAGCCGCTTTCGAGGTCCTCGATGATGTCGTCGATGTTCTCCAGTCCGATGGACAGGCGGATGGTGCCCTGGTGGATGCCCTGGTCCTCGAGCTCCTCCAGCGTCTCCTGGGAGTGCGTGGTGGAGGCCGGGTGGATCACGAGGCTCTTGGCGTCGGCCACATTGGCCAGCAGGCTGAACAGGTGCAGGTTGTCGATGAACACGCGTGCCGCGTCCTTGCCGCCC
>ERZ857882.3557-NODE-3557-length-14508-cov-4.278696_pt1 | contig 14508 bp, 10 predicted proteins | sample MGYA00519697_ERZ857882 | MGnify/ENA primary metagenome ERZ857882 (study PRJEB31778, sample SAMEA3449373) | human gut metagenome | biome: human gut; feature: human-associated habitat; material: faeces | place: United Kingdom | collected 2010/2012 ...
GTGTTCACGTGATTTGTTTTTCGAGCATCAGACGTCTTGTGCCGTTATTTCGGACGGCTGGAAGTTGGTGCGTGCCAATGGAAAATCCTCTTGGGAGTTGATAAACCTTTCAGAAGACCCTTTTGAGGAGAAAGATCTGTCTGCACAATATCCTGAGAAGGTGAAAAGTCTGGAGAAGAAGTGGAACCGCTGGGCGGAGCAACAGCATGTGTTTCCTTTTGAGTTCCGTCCTTGGGGAGAACGTATCAAATATTACAAGGCATTGTATCCCGAACAAGATGGGAAGTTAGAAAAATAGAATATAAATCAGACGCAACTTTCACTGGTTACACCCGGTTTATTATTTCGCGATAAACCAATACATCGGTGTAACAGTGAAAGTTGCGTCTGAAATAACACCTTTATTTCTTTTCCAATAGAAACTCGTTTACTATTTTAGTAAGTTGATCTTTCGGCATGGCTCCTTGTAAAATTTTAGGTTCTCCTTTTGCCGGAATCATCAATAGGGTGGGAATGCTTTGAATGCCAAATGCTCCCGCAAGTTCAGACTCTTTATCCACATCTATTTTATAGACATCGATTTTCCCGGCATATTCTCCGGCAATCTCCTCCAATATCGGAGCCAACTTTCGGCAAGGACCGCACCATGTAGCGTAAAAATCGATAATGCAAGGCTTCGAGCCCAAGTACTCCCACTTGTCGGGCGTTTTCTCATAGTTCGCCACTTTCGAGAGGAATTCCGCTTTGGTCAAGTGGCGGGGCTTGATTTTCTGTTCTTGCTTGTTTTTTCCTGCATGACTCTCGGTGGAGCTTTGGGCTTGGCACGAAAAGATGAACACCATGCAGGTGAAGGCTATTCCTATTACATGTTTTATTCTCATATCTTTATGGTTTTATAAATTGGAAATAAATGAAAATCGTGGCTGCATCATACTGACAAGAGAGCGAATATCGCCGATTCTTTTTTCCCTCTTGCCGCACCTTGCGGCACACAGGCTGTATACTTCATCATAGGAAAGGGCCGGCCTGTGGGCGAGGAAGCAGAAATAGATACAGTCTATTCCACGATAGGCTACAAAGATACTCGCTTTACAGCATGAATCTGGTTCTCGGGGTGCTATTTTTCAGATTATTAGAAATTCTTATCATACAAAAATTCCGTGAAAGGCGGCATCCCTTCACGGAATCTTCGTATGGCAATCGAACGGTCTTACAGTAAAATGAACGCCAGAGGAATGAGTATGCCTGCGGCAAATTCTATACCGCCCCGTCCCCAGAAGCCTTTACGCCCTTTAAGCATGACAAGCCCCGTGAGGGTGATGACGATGAGCGACACGGCAAAAATGTCCGAGAAGATCGTCCAGTTCCGGTTCGGGTTGTAGTGCAATCGATTGAGACTGCTCAATATAGGGCGTTTTTTCACCGATTCGTAATAAGCCTCCCCCGTCTTGGTGTTCACCGTCAGCGACGAGCCGCCTTTGATAAACACCTTCATGGTGTTCTCTTTCGGGAAATAATGTTGGGTATAGTTGTTACGCTCACCCAAGTCATCGAGCAAATCGAGCACGTACGCTTTGGAAAAGTCTGCTTTCGCTTTCGGAAAATTCCCTGCGATTCGGTATTCTTTCTGTGTGATACTGTAATCGGAGTTAAAGTCGCGTTTGTGGTTCAGCATGATGCCAGAGAAAGCATAAATGAGAATGACCCCTGCAAAAAAGAACGAGAGATCCCTATGCAGAATGTGACACCATTTTCTGAATTTCCCCGATATACGTTTTTCTTTCGACATGTTCGGTTTCTATGAGTTAATTTTTAATTTCGTAACTGGTCGTGTTGATGTGATACGACATCACGAAATAGTCTTTACCGGCTTCTTTGGCTTTGGCAAGGCGTTCGCGGAAGTTCTGTATGCGACCTTCGAATGTATTGATGTCGGCTTGTCCGGCAGCTTTCTTTTCACTTTCGCATCCGGCTTCTCCGTCACCGTGTTTCTCTCCGCTTTGATTTTTGTACTGTTCTTCCATTCTCTGTATGGTAGCTTCATCGATACGGTCTTCTTCGAGAGTTCCCGTCACCGATACGAGGCTGTTCACAACCTCAGCGGGGAAGCTGCCCAGTTCGCAAGCCTCTGCACGCAACATTTTGGTGTCGTCGGTTCCCATCATGAAGAGTTTCTTGCCGCCGTGTTTGCAGATATGGGTGCACACACCCTCTACGGTAACGGTTTTTCCCACGAGGCTGTCCCCTTCGGCTAAAATGTCGTCTACGCTCAGAGCCACTGTTGCGGCGCTTTCTTGATTCTGATTCTCCTTAGCTTTGTTGTTGCAGCTCACCATAGCAAGCAAGGCGACGGCTGCAAGGATAAAAATGGATTTTTTCATATTGTTGTAGTTTAAATGTTTGTAAATCTTTTCTTTATTTTTGTTATGACAAAGATAGCAAATATTTTATAAACGAATCGTCGGGTTATGCCCGTTTGCAAACCAGTAACGGAATAAACAGATATATGCCCAATATCATGGTCGCTACGGTCGTTATGAATTTTTGACGGCGGCTACATGTGCTACCTTTACATGCTGTAAAATAAAGCAAAGCGGCCAAAACGAAGTTCAAAATCAGTACCCAGCACGATCCCATGCTCACACGCGGTTTTACCCATTGGTCGTCGTAAGATGTGAACGACAGTTCGAACGGGAAAATATATTTCGACCATTTGTCGAGAGCAGTCTCCGGGTAGTCATAGCGCAGGCTGTCGGCGAAAGCATAACTGTCAGCGTCGACGGCGTATGTGGTCACGCCCTTTTCGTCGCTTATTTTTAGGGTCCAGTAGAAGATATCGCCCATGATGGTCAGGGTGTTGGTCTTGGGGTCGTATTTGTCTATCGGCAATTTGTGCAACGTGTAATCCCGGTTCAATACATATAGGTTGTTATCTTTGTCCGTTAACAATCCCAGAGTTTTGCGGTTGCTGAATTCGGTGATGGCTACATGCTCGATACCCAATTCGGGAGCCACACCTGTTTCACGGTAGTCCTTTGGTTTGTTTCACATGGAATACCCGGTGGTTGTTGTCTACCATCAGATAACCCTCGTCATACTCTTTCCGGTTCGTAGGATTTCCCGACAAGGTTCGCACGGGAAATTCAAACCCTTTTTGTTTCATGACTTTGTCGAACAAAGCCGATTTTTTTTCGTTGACCGTGTTGTCCCGCATATCGATGAAAGTAATGCGATCGGTCGTGCGGAAAGCTTCGATGGGGTTTTCGAGGTCGATCCGGTCTGGCATCGATTCCATAATCATGTTCAATGCGGGCTTCGTCACATTCACGTCTCGGGCCGACTGCTTGAATGTGAAATTTCCGTGAGCGATGATTTTCGGGGTCACCTCTTTCCCGTTGATTGTGTCGGGCAGCCGGTCTTTCGAGAACAGCTGTCTGTAATAAAAGGTAGGCAATATGGAGTCGAATTGTGCTACCGTATATTCCGTTCCGTTCGCGTCGTAGCGTTTTACTCCGTTATCCTTGCTCGATTGTATGTACGCGAACCGTTTGGTTACGCAACTGTACAACGTGAAAGGATCGTTTCCCGGTTTGGAGGCTGCGAATTGCAAAAGCCACGGCAATAACCACGACAATAGGACGACTGCCGTCAGGTAGAAAAATATTTTGCTGAATTTTTTCATTGTAGTATACCGTTTTTGAAATTAGTCTTGGCAACCTTCTTTGAATCGGACAACCGACCGGATAGAAAGCGATGCGCACAGAATTGTGAAAATAATAAGCGTCGGTAGAAACGAATTATAGGCTTCCGGTTTGTCGAGCAGGAAAAAGATTCGCACGATACCTGCGGCGATCAGCAGATTGACGATGCGCAGCTTCCACGTCGGTTCGAGGCATATCCACGCCGTCAGCAGGTAGGCGGTATAACCGCAGATATACCACGGAGTCGCTGTCAGCAATATGCGCGAGACCATTTCGCTGGCGATATGTTGTTGCAGGTAAATCCACAAGGAAGCGGCTTGCAACAGAAAGACGATGCTGATTTGCGCGACTCCCGCCAACAACATCAATAGAATCATGCGTTGCTGAGGATAAGGAAGGTGTAAAGTCAGTTTCAGCCGTTTCTGCGTCATTTCGGGAATAAACTGCGACGAGGCGAACAGTGCGCCTATGATGAGCGGCAGGTATTGTAACAACTCGATAAACACGGTATCCCGACTCAACAAGATGGCCCACAGGTGGTCGGCTCCCTTGAAAGTGATGACCCGGTTGATGCGCATCATGACGTATCCGGCGAAACAAAGCGATACCAGCAGGGCGATGAAAAACAGTCCCCGGGTTTTGATCCACTCTTTGAAAAATATAGCTTTATTCATAATTCCGATGATAAAAGGATTAGTATTTTCCGGTCAATCCGATGAAAACGTCTTCCAGATTCATTTTCTCGGATTTGAAATCGGTATAGGGTATCGATTGCTCTTGCAATATACGTTTGATACACTCTTCGTTTTCAAACGAGTAGGTCTCGGCAGAATCCCGTATGGCCGCCGTGCTGTATAGCGACGGGTCGTGGGGAAGCTTGTCGGGCGACGATGTTTTGAAGGTATAGCGTGTGAAAGTGTCGAGCAATTCCTTTACAGGCTTCTGAATCAATATGCGGCCGTAATCCATGATGATACAGTCGTCGACCAGCCGTTCCATGTCCTGTATGATGTGCGAGGTAAGGAAGATGGTCTTTTCTTCGGCTTTGGCGTATTCGCGCAGATATTCTGTGAAGAGTCGGCGGTAGCCGGGGTCGAGTCCTATCGAGAAATCGTCGAGTACCAGCAAATCGGCGTTTTGGGCGAGAATGAGGCCCAGAGCCACCTGCGATCTTTGTCCGCACGACATGCGGGAGATTTTTTGTTTCGGCGCGACTTTCAGTTTGCGCATGAGTTCATAATAGGCTTCTTTGTTCCATTTCGGATAAAAAGCCGAGTAAAATCGCTCTATCTGTTCGATATTCATGAACGTGTATTGCACATGGTTCTCGATGAGCAGGGCGATACGCTCGCGGGTCACCGGCTGCATTCGCTGTATGTCTTCGCCGAAGATACGGCATTCGCCCGAGCGGGGTTTCAAGTAACCCATTAAAATATTGATCGTGGTCGTTTTCCCTGTGCCGTTTTTCCCCAGCAACCCCAAAATCCTCCCTTTGGGGACTTCGAAGTTGAGGTCTTCGTATATTTTTCTCGACCCGTAGTAATGGGTGAGGTTCGAGCATTTGATAATTGTTTCCATATAAAAAGCTATATGTGTTTGTTCTTTCCGGTCAGAAATTAAATCCTATATTTACTCCGGCATAGTTGGCCGAGCCGTGCTTTTCGTAATGGCTCTGCTGCCAGTCGGCGGCGATCGATAAAGCCCATCCCGAAAATATTCGGCTCCATTTCAATTCTATTCCGTAGTTTGTTCGTCGGGTCTTCAACATGGTGAAATTATGTTCCAGCATTTCACGCACGCAGTCTTTCTGTACGTTCGGTATGGACAATTCCCCGTTGCCGCCGGTTCGAATTCCTATGTTTCCCGATAAAGATAGTAGAGATTTTTCGAATATGCCGTTTGCATCTATTTTCAGTCCATATTCGCTGCTGTTGGTTTTTAGCCTATGCTCTTTCTCTTTTTGACGAATGTCGGTGTGAAACCACAGGTAATAGGGGCGAATGTATCCTTTGAAACTTTTTCCGGCCTCTATGCCGTACAGTAATTCACCTTGTATTTTCATTTGGTCGGAGGTGTACGGGGTCGTGCTGCCTATTTGGTCGTAATTATTGCCGGCGGCGCTGCCGAAGGTGTTCTCTGTCCCTTTACGGTTATAGAGTTCTCCTTTTACTTGAATCCCGACTGTGTGCATGTCCTGCTTTGTCGAATATCCGGCGGTCATATCGAGCAGAGTGCGGTCGAGTACGGTTAAAGGCAGGTTGTTGTACCCGTCGAGATGTTGGGTCACGCTATATTTGCGGTAGTTCGCTGCGGCGTATATGCCTTCCCTTCCTTGTGCGGGAAGCAGTTGAATGCCGGCTCCGTAACCGTAGCCCTTGTAGTTCGTATCGGTGACATCGCCTTTCCCGAATCGTACCGAGGTCGTTCCCAGCCCGGTCATCGTATAGATATAGGCGCTACCCAGCGGGGCATAAAAGTCGAGCGTGTTGTCTTGGCTGTATATTTGTGCCATGACCGATATTCCCACGACATATTTACCCAATCGCACGGAACCTCCGCCGGCAAAATCGAGGTCCGAGACGATGTTCTTCGGACGAGGGTCCCGGTTACGATATTCCAGTGCGGCACGGTAGCTCCCTTCGATACCCCATGTAAATTTTCCGGCTCGACCCGAATATCCTCCCGTGAAGGCATATTCTTGCAGGGAAAGGTCTCCCCCGATGGAATCGGCCATGACGTAAGGGTAGAGCAGTTCGAAGTCTGCTGTTTCGTTCCATACGACACCGGTTTCTTTTCCGGTTGTATAGCGGGCGTTACCCCACAGGCGGGTGCGATCGCTCAGCTTTATCCACGACGATACGTCGGCCGCTCCTTTCAGATAACCGTCGCCGGCTTGCAAGAGGGCAGCTTCGTCTTCTTTTCCGTAAACCCCGTTTAAGGAGATACGAGTCAGAGAAGTACAATGCTGGTAATATCGGGTGGCCGGGTTGGTATAAACCGTTTCTATCCATTTCTCAGGCAAGGCTTCATACTCGGCAATCGTGCGAAGCAAAGACAAAGAGTCTCTTTCCGCCCCCTGCAAAGCAGGGAGCAGAAAGAGTGCTATGGTTAGAAAAGAACAGAAACGTATTTTCATGACAACCGATGTCTGTTAAGATTATTTCTTCAACGATGGAGTCGTAAAGGTGAAATCGTTGGCCGAGTCGTCGGTATCTTGGTAAACCGTATAGCTGCCTGTGGAAGAAGCTACTTTGCGGATAAACGACCGTCCGAAACGGGTTTTGTCTGTCCCTGCGATTCCGGTAGTAGCATAACTGCGGTCGAGCACTGCGGGGGTAGCGATTCTTTCGAAGCCGGTATTTCCCAGATTGACGGCATCGAGAACCCATGCTACCGGTACGTCATAACCCTTTTTGGTCATCTCTTTACCGTTCGTGGCCGTATAATGATATTCTTTGTAATAGTTGGTGAGGAATTCGTCTTTCGACACTCCCATGCGGGCGATAGCGTAAGCGCGGTTCACTTGGTTGTTGGGCATCCAGATGGTAGCCGAGTAGCTATACCATTTGTCGAGATTGGGAACTTCGGCTATATCCGGGTCCATGCCTTTTTCGGTTTCGTCATACCATTCGAAATCGGCGATCGACAAATCGATGGCATCGGCTTTGGTCTGTGTGAAATCGTAGCCTTGATCTGCGAGAACGAGTTGTTCGCCCGGAGCGAGAGGGTGTTCCGTACCGTTACCCGGAATGACATAGATGGCGGCTGCGGTAAACGTGGTCGTCATCGGTTGCGGATTGTCGTTGTATTGGTGTTTCTCGGTCGTCCCGAATGTACTTTCGAGCAAGGCCACTCCGTCGGCATAGACGGTTTCGCTGCTGTTGTTGTAGATGACAAAGTATTTGTCATAAAGGCTGTTCGTCCCTTTGTCATTGGCTGTGCCCGTTACATAAATCTCTTTGAGAATAAGGGAGTTGCTTGGAGTGTAGATCGATAGCTCCAAAGCGATCGAAGTCGATGGGGCAGAGATTTGTACGTTGTCTTTCGTGCTGCGTACATTGCAGAGGATTTCGCCCGAAGCGCTGGCGATGGCTCCTTCGACCGTGATGTTATAAAGTCCCGAAGAAAGTGTGATGACGGAACTTTGGGACAGGTCGAGCTCGTATTCTTTCCCACGGTTGAGGTCTGTGAAAGTAGCCTTGCCTTCGGCCCATGTGAACGAGGTGATCGTGTCCGACGGAGCCGTAAAGTTGAGGGTTACGTCGACGGGAACGGAAGTGTCTTCGTCTTCGTCGCAAGCGGTGAACGCCGTGATTACAGCGGCGAACAACAGGAATGAAAAAAATCTTTTCAGTTTCATAATGGTTTTATTGAATGTTTATTGTATATTAAATTCATTTATAAATCTGTTCTCTTTTTAATGCCTTGATTTTTAATTGGTTCTATAATCTGAAATTGATTTCCATGCCGAAGTAGGGATTGGAAGTCCGGCGGATTGTGTTCCCGAACAACGTGTAATCGGGGTGATAGCTTACCAACCGATTGACGTATAAGGCCAGTGCGATTTTATCCCGGCATATTTTCTTCGTGACCTTGATATTTATATTGGCATCGATGGGAATCGTACGTTTTTTGAAGTTGTTTTCATAGTGCGGTTCCACCAAGTGTTGCAATATCATGTCGTTCCGTTCGGCATCAGTGTAGGGAAGGAGTTCGCCCTCCATATTGACGTAGGCGATGGGAACCCCGCTTTCCCACATGCTTTGGCTCGATGTGAACCACATGCACTGAATAGATGTGGAGAATCCCAGTTTGAGCCGCGGTATATCGGTGTCGAAAGTAAAGTTGGTATTGAAACTTTCTCGAATATAACCGTCGTCCTCGTTGTAAAGTCCTATGTATCTGATTTGTCGACCGTCGATAACGACAGAGGGGCGTTTGTACACCGGCTGGCTGTTGTTATAGGTCGTGCGGAACCACGCTCCGTTTACCGTCAGTCTCGTGCGGATTATCGGAAACCGTTTCGAGGAGTATTGAAATTCCACGCCCTCTTTCAAAATTCGGCTTCCGTTGGTGTGGACGCTTTGTACTTTCAGTATCGTGTCGGGGGTAAACGTCAGGTCGGCGAGGTCGGGCGGCCCTGTCATCGTCGATGGGTCCAGCCCCTCGGTACTGTATCGGTTATAAATATACCGGGTGTAGGATTTTCCCTGCCGAAATCCCGAAGTCATTTTTTCCCGGAAGTAGGTTACCGATAACCGGTGGTCGTCTATCGAAAAATCGGCGCGCACTTCCCATTTCATGTTTCGGGCGGCTTTCAGGTTGTAGTTGGTCAGGTCGTCGACAAATGTGCGGACGTTCATGCGGTTTACGGCCGGATTTTCGTTCGAAAAGAAATTGAGCTGTATAAGGTCGTAGTAAAAAAGGTCGGGATAAAGTTTCGAAATGTCGGGCATTTTGGTGTGCCAGCCTACTCCGCCCGATAGTTCTATGCTCAACGGCTTTCTCTCGCCGATACGCGGCAATGCCCATTTTGCGTTTACACGAGGGTCGAGATAGATTTTTCCATCGAGGACGTAACGGTTATCGAGATTTAACAGCGATGCACTGCGTAGGCCGGCGGTAATATCGATGCGGTGTTTTCCCAATCGCAACTTCGAGGCTTCCTCGATGAAAAAGGCGAGATTGTGCTCGGCCGGTATGTCGTTGAACGGTCGGGGACGGGTGGTAATATCGATGCTGATAGGACGCCTCATATCGTAGAGCTGCCCTTCGCCGTAGTTTTTATTCATGCGCCAGTCTCCTCCGACCTTGATGATATTGAACCAGTTGCGGTAATTGTAGTTGAATGTGGCGATCGCTTTGACGAATGCGTTGAACGGGTTGCCGTTCACGTCGAGCGATGCGAGATAGGTCGAAGGCAGAATCTCGGCGTCGTGTACGCCCGGTTGCGTGGCCGTGGGCACGACCGACAATTTGCTGGGCACGACGGTTTTTTCTTGGTGGATATTGTCCCACGAACCGCTGGCCGATGCCGTCAAGGAAAGCGATCGGAAAAGTCCCTTTTTGCGATTGTTGAGCGATAGAGTGCCGGCGAGGGAGAGGGCGTTGTTCGACGATTCGTAAGAGTCTATTGCCCCCGACGGAGTGAGGTCGGGATCGTTTTTGTCATTTTCGAAAGTCCCCCGGTAATTCAGATTGGAGTTGAAAGTCCATCGCCAATGATCGTTCGTCCATCGTTTTTCGGCCCGTATCGAGCCGGTCACCCGTTTGAAGTTTTCTCGGTTGTTGCGAGGGTCTATTTTCGAATCGAGGTAGTCGATACCCGTATTGAGCGTAAATTGTTTATCCGTCAGTTCTATCCCTTTCCCCACATAAAACAGTTGGCTTTGCATGTCGGCTTTGAAACGGGCTTCGAGATCGTTCCCTCCCTTTTTCCGTTCTATGTTGACCAGTCCGCTGGTGAGGTCGCCGTATTCTACCGAAGGGATTCCCCTCACGATTTCTACTTTGGCGATGTCGTCGGTGGAGATGGAACGCATGTCTATCCCTTTGCCGGTCGTATTACGTCCCGTTTCCCAACTGTTGGAGATATACTGCATATTGGCATCGTTGTTGAGGGGGACACCGTCGATAACGAACGAAGTCCCGAACGAGGTCACGTCGTAGTCGCTCGGCCCTGTCCCACCGGCTTCGCGTAGTTTTATCAGGTTGGCCGAGCCCATAGAGGGATCCTTCGAGACGTTTCCCGGCAACAGTTCTACCAAATCGGTAAAGCTCGACGGTTGCAGATGTTCCATCGCTTTTCGGTCGATACGCGATGCACTGGTTGCTCCTCGCGATTCGTAGGCGGTCACCACCACGTCTTGCATGGCGATATCGTTCGACAAGAGTAAGATCGTCAAAGTCGTATCTCTGCGAGCATGCAGGTCGATTGTCCGGGATTTGTAACCTAAGGAAGTGACGGTCAGCTCATAGTCTCCTTTCGGAATGGATAAGAAGGTGTGAGAACCTTTTTCGTCGGTGATACCTGAGAATTGCCGATTTTTACCCTTTTTCAATAAAAGAGTGGCATACTCTACGGCGTTACGATTGTGGGAATCACGTACGGTCAATTTCAGACTGATGCGCCCCTTCCGTAGAGGTTCTCCATGAGAACGATGCTGTCCCATGCCTTGAAAATTCAAGCCAAGTAGTAAGATAAATCCTATGAGCTTTATTCTCGTTTTCACCGAATGTATAAACCTGTCGAACGTCCTTTATTCTGTTTTCGAGGTGCAAAACTAATTATTTTAAATTGAATGATTGATATGATTTTAAACAAAAATAAAAAATATTTTATGTGACATGTGTTTTTATTGTTTCAAAAAGTTTTTGTTGTTTGTAATATTGTAGAAATATGTTGGTTTGGAATGGAAATAAATAGTAAAATTTATTTATATCAATTCTAAATAATATCTATCTGCCAAATCAAAATTTTTCTATGGCTGTTTGGTAAAACTCGATAGAGGTAAACAAAATGTATGGTCTACCGTCTTTTGTACTGAGGGATATCCCTCAGTATTGCAGAGTATGGCAAGTAGTGCCGTTTTCCCTAACCTTTGTAAAGGAAGATGCTTTCACCTCCTCCTCTGCTCGGCGATGAGCCGAGATAGGGGAGGTGGCACGAAGTGCCGGAGGGGTTAGAAAATACTGGCCGTGGAGGTGACAGATTCAGGTCTCCTCTCCCTCTGCTCATCGCAGATGAGATAGGGGGAGTGCCCGTAGGGCGAGGGGGTTGAATTTTCAATCAAACGATAGTTCTCTGTCTCTCACCGAATTGATCGGAATGAGGTTGTCGACAAGAATTTCATTGCTAAAATTCAATCCTTTATCTGCGGATTTTCTACCGAACCGATGTCTGGTGCGTGAGGAATAGAAAAAAGGAGCGGCATGTAATGCCGCTCCTTTTTTATGGTTGAAAGTAGTATCGGTTAAAATACGACTACTTTTTTATTTCCGATCAGATAAATACCGGCCGGTAATTCTATAATGTTGGTTCCCTCGACAAGTTCTATTTGTCGAACTTGTGCTCCGGTGAGTGCATAGATAGCGATAGGCATAGCTTCGGCAGTTTCGATGGTTACTTGACCTTTGCCGTTGATGACTTTCATTTCATTGGTGGCTACATCTTCGATACCGCTAGGTTGACCTTTTGAGATTGACAGCTCGACGATTGTCCAACGGGCAGCTTCATTGGCTTCACAAGTGTATTTGAAAGCGAAACGAATGGGCGCAGTGAGATCGTGCAGCTCGATGTTACCCGATTCGGTCGTTTCTTGGCTGGTGGCCCATGTTGCCATATCGGTGATTTCGGTCCATGAGGCATCGCTCGGTTGCGACATGATGCTGGGGTCGAAATCGGTTGAGTAGAACAGTTGTAAATCGTTACCGTTAAATGACTTTTGACTGCTAAACGCTAAAACTATATCTGAGGCTGTTACGGCGGGAGAGATTAAATAAGCCTCACCGACTCCTTTATTGAAACCATTAGCTTGAACCCCATAATTGGTCGATTCCCATTCTACTGTTCCCTCGGTTGTATAGGTGAGCCAATCGCCTAATCCTTCTGTCTTGAAATCAATTTGATAAGGAAGTTCTACCGATGTATTACGAACGGTCAGTGTGTATTGGGCAGCACCTTCTTGATAGGTGTTGTCGGCAGCGGTGGAGGCTTTGATTACAGTTGTTCCTGCACCTACGAGTGTTACCACACCTTCTGTGCTGATAGTAGCTACTTCTTGGTTACTGCTGCTGTAAGTGATAGGCCTTGTTGGAGTAGCAGTAGCTGCACTATTGTAGGTGAATCCTTTTGTGAAGAATAAGGTTTGGTTTCCGTCTATTTCATTGAACGTTACTTCTACGGCTGTTCTGCTGTCTTCTTGTTTATAAAGAGTAAGGTGTTTTTGGGAACCGGTATAGCAAGCGAATCGATATTGATTGTTGTTAGCATTGAATTGTAAATAACGAGTATTTACACCAGCATTTTGGATTTTGAAAACTTTATTATTCTCATCGTATATAAAATTCCAACCGCATTCTCCGATTGTATAGTCATTGTATATATAGGCTTCATTATTGTTACCCTTAAATCCTACAAATATATTTCCGTTGCTGATAGAGTAATGATCGTCCGATTCTAGGGTAATGTCCCACATAACTGTTTTGTCGTCGGTGACGATTTTATTTTCGGTAAGATCTATTTCGGTGTTTCCAAAGAATTTCCCGGCATTGGTTGTATTCAAAGCCATTACCGAGTTGGCATCATCATTTGCTTGATAGACGATAATATATTTCCCTTCGGTTACGGCGTCATTAGTCACTTTTACAAATGTTTTGAGAGCTGCCGGATCTGTTACTTTCAACGTATATTCGATAAAAGAGGCGTTGAAAGTCGCTGTTTCGGCAACTTCGGCCTTGATTACAGTTGTTCCTCCGGCAAGGAGCGTTACCGTACCTTGTTGGTCGATGGTAGCTACTTCTTGATTACTGCTGCTGTAAACGATAGTGGCATCCGATTTCGTTGTGGCTTTGCTGCTGTAACTTCCGTCAGCCAACATTTTGGTTATGTCGCCAGTGATTCCGCTAAATGTTAATTCGGGATTTGATTTTCCCGTTTCTTCCAATTTGTAGAGTGTCAAATCTTTTTGGTTGCTATTTGACTGGTAACATGCAAACCACTTACTGCTGCTGTTATATTGCAAAAATCGATTACTATATTGTACGTTGGTGGCTCGAAAATTGTCTTTTTCCACAGAAAAATTCCATTCACATGTTTTTTCTTCAAAGTTTGAAGAAAGAGAGGCATTATTGCTATTTACACCAACGACATATGTTCCATTATTGTTAATGCTCATACCGTTTGCTGTTGTTGTAATCTCCCAAATAATAGATGCATCGGGACTAATAATAGCATTATCTGTAACATTGATTGCAGTAGCAGCAATTCTAGAACCATTAGCTTTATTTTCCATAGCCATGTTTTCATAAGCTATTACATATTTTCCATCGGTAAGTTCTTCGATAGAAGATATTTTTTTGTAAGTCTGGCTCCACACCGGGACAGAACCACAAACCAACGCTACTAATAAGATAGCTGTGTGTAAGAAGTAATTTTTTTTCATAGATGTATTGTTTTAGAGTTAGAATATTCTATATGGTTTATTTTGAGCCCATTGAAATTAGTCTAACAAAAATATAAAAACGAATCGGAAAGAAAAAGCTTTTTTGAAGGAAACTTTATATTTTTAATGAAAATGTCATATCTATTGTTTATTCATCTTTCGTCTCTGAGCCTATAAGCCAGTTGTTCACCATCTCTTTTCAACCCCTCCGGCTCTGCGAGCCACCTCCCCTATATTTTACGTTGCAAAACACAGGGGAGGAGGGAGAGATTTCCAAACATCTTTGTTCTACTACATTTTAGTTCCTTTTCACTTTGTGGGTATTACCTTTATGTATACTTACGGGAATATTGGGGAGTGGTTTGTTTTTGTTGCTGGTGCATTGTCCCTTCTCCCCTGTGCTGCGTTAGCGGTATAGGGGAGACCCCGAAGGAACGGTAGTTTCTGAGGAGAGGGGTTGAAAAGATAGAAGTTCTAGGTTGTGGAAGCTAATCCCTTTACCTTGCGGGCATTCCCCCCTGTCTCATTTACAATGAGCAGAGGGAGGGGAAATCTGACTCTATCTCCTCCACTGCTGGCATTTTCTAGTCCTGCGGACACCTCCCCTATATTTTGCGTTGCAAAACACCCCGTAATACTACGGG
>ERZ857882.3562-NODE-3562-length-14499-cov-5.792509_pt1 | contig 14499 bp, 11 predicted proteins | sample MGYA00519697_ERZ857882 | MGnify/ENA primary metagenome ERZ857882 (study PRJEB31778, sample SAMEA3449373) | human gut metagenome | biome: human gut; feature: human-associated habitat; material: faeces | place: United Kingdom | collected 2010/2012 ...
AGATCACCGAGATGCAGGTGGCCAACATGGGCAACTACGCCCACGGCAACCAGCCGGCGCAGCACATGATCTACCTCTACAACTACGTCGGCCAGCCCTGGAAGGCGCAGTGGTGGACGCGCGAGGTGATGGACCGCCTCTATTCGTCGAAGCCCGACGGCTACTGCGGCGACGAGGACAACGGACAGACCTCGGCGTGGTATGTATTCTCGGCTCTGGGATTCTATCCCGTGTGCCCGGGATCGGACGAGTATGCGGTCGGCTCCCCGCTGTTCCGGAAAGCGGCGATCCATCTGGAGAACGGCCAGACCGTGGAGATCGACGCCCCGCAGAACTGCGCTGAAAACCGTTATGTGGGACGGATGACCGTCGACGGCAAGGTCACCGGGAAGACGTTCCTCGAATACGGCGAGTTGCTCGGCGGCGCCAAGATCGCCTTCGGGATGCAGCCGGAGCCAGACAAAGACCGGGGCGCGAAGCCCGGGGATGCGCCCTATTCGATGAGCCGGGAGGATTGTCGATAAATTGTCGATAGAATCTGTCCGGGAATTTTGAAAGTATGTCGAAAAGCGCTATTTTTGTAACGTTGTTTTTACAACTGTTAGGTTAATTCCCATGAATTCAGGCTGCAATATCGACCAACGCGAACGAAAGAAACAGCAGGGCCAGGCCGCTGCCTTCTATTCGCGGGCGTGTCAGCAGCAGATGCGACGTGCAGCGTCCCTGGGGCAGCAGATGCCTGCTCGTGGGGTGCTCGGATAGATACCAGACCGCCATGACATGCGATGTCGTGGCGGTCTGCTTTTTTCACCCGTCCGAAAGACGGGATTCAGGGGCGGTGGCAGGTCGGGGCGTTCCGGCGCCGGTTCTCCGTCCGCTCAAGAGACGGGTTTTAAGTGATATAAAAAACGAATTCATATGAAAGTAGGCGTGATTATGGGCTCTGTGAGCGATTACGAGGTGATGGCCGAAGCCGTCGCCATGCTCGAAGCGTTCGGTGTCGATTTCGAAAAACGGGTGGTCAGCGCTCACCGCACGCCCGATCTGCTGTGCGAATACGCCAAGACGGCCAGGGAGCGCGGTATCGGCGTGATCATCGCCGGGGCCGGCGGCGCGGCGCACCTGCCGGGCATGGTGGCCTCGATGACTCCGCTGCCCGTGGTGGGCGTTCCCGTGAAGTCGCGCGCCCTGAACGGGCTGGACTCGCTGCTGTCGATCGTGCAGATGCCCGCGGGCGTTCCCGTGGCCACGACGGCCATCAACGGGGCGAAGAACGCCGCGCTGATCGCCGTGTCGATCCTCGCTTTGCAGGATGCCGCTCTGGCGGCGAAACTCGACGCCTTCCGCGCCAAACAGACCGCGGATGTGCTGAAGGCTGAAATATAGTTGGGAAATTTCCAACCGCGTGCGACAAGCTCCTCCCGAGGGAGGGGGTTGGGATGAGGCAGACTGGTAAACGCGGCGGCACGCCGCGAATGACAACGGCCGAAAGTAAAACAACGAATGACGAATAAACAACATAAAGGCGGATTAATGAAGACCATCGGTATCATAGGTGGCGGCCAGCTGGGGCTGATGATCGCCGAGCAGGCGCGGGAACTGGGCGTGCGCACCGTGTGCCTCGACCCGGCGGCCGACGCTCCGGCGTTCAACGTTTGCGACGATCATATCGTCGCGGCCTACGACGATGCCGCGGCGCTCGAGGAGCTGTGCCGCCGCAGCGACGCGGTGACCTATGAATTCGAAAACGTACCGGGGGATATTCTGATTCCGCTGTGCGGGAAATACAACATTCCGCAGGGCTACAAACCCCTTTACGATTCGCAGGACCGCCTGCGCGAGAAGTCGAACGCCCGCGACCACGGGCTGCGCACGCCCGGTTTCGAGGCCGTGGACGACGAAGCGTCGCTGCGCGAAGCCGTGCGGCGGCTGGGGCTTCCCGCCGTGCTGAAAACCCGCACGCTGGGCTACGACGGCCACGGGCAGCGGGTGCTGAAGACGGAGGCCGACATCGCCGGGGCGCTGCCCCTGCTCGCGGTTCCCTGCATCCTGGAGGAGTTCGTGCCGTTCGATTCCGAGGCCAGCATCGTGATGGTGGCGGACGGCGAGCGGGTCGTGAGTTTTCCCGTGGGGCGCAATGTCCACCGCGACGGGATTCTGGATTTGTGTATCGTACCTGCCGAAGTCGACTCCGGGGTGCTGGCGCGGATGAAGGCCCAGAGCGAGCGTTTCATGCGCGATTGCGGCTATCGGGGCATCCTGGCCATCGAGTATTTCATCAAGGGCGGTGAAATCTACTTCAACGAGATGGCCCCGCGCCCGCATAACTCGGGTCACTACACCATCGAAGGCGCGACCACGAACCAGTTCCGCGAACTGGTCCGCTATCTGGTCGGGGAGCCTTTGCAGGAGCCGCAGCCGGTGGCTCCCACGGTGATGAAAAACATTCTGGGACAGGATCTCGAAGCCGCGGAGCGAATCGCCGCGGAGAACCTCCCGGGCGTATATGTCCACCTCTACGGCAAGACGGAGAGCCGTCCCAAGCGCAAGATGGGCCACATCACGTTCGTGGGGATGGATGCCGCACGGTTCGAGGCCGAATGGGCCGGACGTTTTGTGAAATAACCGATCGAGCCGTCCCGCAGGCAAGTCCCCTCCGGGGAGGCCGCTTACGTACACGGCCAAAGGACGTGATAACGGCGTATTGAGCCGCTGAACGATGAATGAAATACAAACAGAGATAAATGAATAATACGACCAATTACCGCATTTTTGTCGAGAAATTACCCCGCTTCCGGGTCGAGGCCGAGAGCCTGCGCCGCGAGCTGAACACCAATCTGAACCTGTCGCTGGGCGAGGTGCGCCTGCTCTGCGTCTACGACCTTTTCGGCTTCAGCGAAGAGCTGCTGGAAAAGAGCCGCTATACGGTTTTCGGCGAGGTGGTGACCGACTCGGTGACCGACACGTTCGACCTCGCGGGGCGCAAGTATATCGCCGTGGAGTATCTGCCCGGGCAGTTCGACCAGCGCGCCGCTTCGGCCGTCGACTGCGTGCGGCTGATCGATCCCGAGGCCCGGGTCGACATCCGCTCGTCGAGGCTGCTCGTTTTCGATGACAAGACGACCGACGGGGAGCTGGCGAAGATCCGGCATTACTACATCAACGCCGTCGAATCGCGTGAGAAGGACCTTTCGGTGCTCAGCGACATGGAGCAGGCCGAAGTGAAGCCCGTCGGGGCGCTCGAAGGGTTCCGGGAGATGGCGGATTCCGAACTGGAGCCTTACTGCAAGACGATGGGTCTGGCGATGAACGCCGACGACCTGCGCGAGGTGGTGAAATACTTCCGTTCGGAGGGGCGCGATCCCTACGAAACCGAGCTGCGCATCCTCGACACTTACTGGAGCGACCACTGCCGCCACACGACCTTCACGACCGAGTTGGAGGGCATCACCGTCGAGGAGTCGTTCGTCAAGGAGGAGATCGAAGATTCGCTGGCGCTGTACCTGCGTATCCGCCGCGAACTGGGCCGTGAGCACAAGAGCCTCTGCCTGATGGATATGGCGACCATCGGCGCGCGCTACCTCCGGCAGAAAGGCCTGTTGGACGATCTGGAGGTCTCGGAGGAGAACAACGCCTGCTCGGTCTACATCGACGTCGATGTAGACGGGCGGACCGAGAAGTGGCTGTTGCAGTTCAAGAACGAAACCCACAACCATCCGACCGAGATCGAACCTTTCGGCGGGGCTTCGACCTGTCTGGGCGGCGCCATCCGCGACCCGCTGTCGGGCCGCAGCTACGTCTACCAGGCCATGCGCGTCACGGGTGCCGGAAACATCTACCTGCCTGTTTCCGAGACTCTTCCGGGCAAATTGCCCCAGAGCGTCATTTCGAAGAAGGCCGCGGCGGGCTATTCGAGCTACGGCAACCAGATCGGACTGGCTACGACCCATGTCCGCGAGATCTATCACGACGACTATGTCGCCAAACGCCTCGAAGTGGGGGCTGTGGTGGGGGCCGTGAAGGCTGCGAACGTCCGCCGCGAGCGTCCCGCACCGGGCGATAAAATCATCATGTTCGGCGGCCGCACGGGCCGCGACGGCATCGGCGGTGCGACCGGCTCTTCGAAGGAGCACGACGCCAAGTCGCTCGAAACCTGCGGCAGCGAGGTGCAGAAGGGCAACGCCCCCGAGGAGCGCAAGCTCGAGAGGCTGTTCCGCCGTCCGGAGGTGACGCGCCTCGTCAAGAAATCGAACGACTTCGGTGCCGGCGGCGTCAGCGTCGCCATCGGCGAACTGGCCGACGGGCTGGACATCTACCTCGACCGCGTGAAGACCAAGTACAGCGGTCTGAACTCCACGGAACTCGCTATCAGCGAATCGCAGGAACGCATGTCGGTGGTGGTCGAGGCGAAGGACATGGAGGAGTTCATGGGATACTGCCGCGAGGAGAACATCGAGGCGGTGCACGTGGCCGACGTGACGGACACGGCGCGCATGCGGATGTTCAACGGGGACAGGAAGGTCGTGGACCTCAAGCGCGAATTCATCGACAGCGCCGGGGCGAAGCATTATGCCGAGGCGCGGATCGGCGCGGTGGAAAACCGCGATCCCTTTGCCCGTGAAGTGGCGGGGGAGACCCTCGCCGAGCGTTTTACGAACAACCTCAAGGATAACAATGTCGTCTCGCAGCGGGGCCTCGTGGAGATGTTCGACGCGACGATCGGCCGCTCGACGGTGCTGATGCCCTTCGGCGGCCGCATGCAGCGCAGCGAGACGCAGGTCTCGGTGCAGAAACTCCCCACGGACGGCTATACCGACACGGCCAGCATCATGGCCTTCGGCTACAACCCCTACGTGGCTTCGTGGAGTCCCTACCACGGCGCGGCCTATGCCGTCGTGGAAGCTGCGGCGAAGGTCGTGGCCGCGGGTGCGCGTTACGAGAGGATGCGCTACTCCTATCAGGAGTATTTCGAGCGTATGACCCGGAATCCCGAGTCGTGGGGCAAGCCGCTCGGCGCGCTGCTCGGTGCGCTGAAGATGCAGGTCGAACTAGGCCTGCCTTCGATCGGCGGCAAGGACTCGATGTCGGGCACGTTCCAGGACATCAACGTTCCGCCGATGCTGATGGCCTTCGGCATCACGACGGTCGACGCTTCGAAGGTCATTTCCACCGACCTCAAAGGCGCAGGACATCGCATTTACCTCGTCCGCCATACTCCGCTGGAGAACCGGATGCCCGACACGGCGCAGCTGAAGGAGAACTTTGCGTTCGTCAGCGGGCGGATCGAGTCCGGGAAAATCCTCTCGGCGTGGTCCGTGGGCTTCGGCGGCGTCGGAGAGGGCCTTGCCAAGATGGCTTTCGGCAACGGCGTCGGCGCGGAGATCACCCTCGACGAGCCGAAATTGTATGAATACGCCTACGGTTCGATCCTCGTCGAGTGCGAGGGCACGTTGGAATATCCGCATGCCGAACTGCTGGGCTTCACCGTCGCCGAGGAGGCGCTGACGGTCAACGGGGTGAAGATGCCGCTCGAAGAGCTTTACAAGGCCAATACGGAGAAATTTGCGGCCGTTTACCCCGACAAGGGCCGGAACTCGGCGGAGGTGATGACCTCCGCACCCGCCCCGAAAACGTTCGTTTATCCCGGCGAGGCGGTCGAGACCCCGGTGGTCTATATTCCGGTGTTCCCCGGCACGAACTGCGACTACGACACCGCCAAGGCGTTCCGCGCGGCGGGGGCCGAGGTCCGGACGAGCGTCTTGTGCAACATCGCCGGCGACGACGTTTTGCGCTCGATCGCCGAAATGAAGGAGCATATCCGCCGGGCGCACATCTTCGTGCTCGCAGGCGGTTTCTCGGCGGGCGACGAACCCGACGGAAGCGCCAAATTCATTGTCAATGTGTTGAACAATAAGGATATTCGCGACGAAATCCACGCTTTGACCGACCGCGGAGGCCTGATCCTGGGCATCTGCAACGGTTTCCAGGCGTTGGTCAAGTCGGGCCTTTTGCCTTACGGACGTCTGGGCATGGTCACCAAGGAGTCGCCGACGCTGTTCCGCAACGACGTCAACCGTCATATTTCGCAGATCGTCTCGACGCGCGTCGCGACGACCGCTTCCCCGTGGCTCCGCGGCTTCCGTCCGGGTGAACTGCATTCGATTGCCGTCAGCCACGGCGAGGGTAAGTTCGTGGTGAGCGAGGAGCTTGCCCGCGAGCTGTTCGCCAACGGGCAGGTGGCTTTCCAGTACGCCGATGCCGCAGGGAACCCCACGGCAGAGGCTCCCTGGAACCCCAACGGATCGTCGTACGCCATCGAGGGCATCATCTCGCAGAACGGGTTGATTCTTGGAAAGATGGGCCACACGGAGCGTTACGAAAACAACCTGTTCAAGAACATCGCCGGCAACAAGCAGCAGTCGTTGTTCGCCAATGCCGTGGCCTATTTCCGCAAAGTGCAATAACCTTAAAAAAACGATAACCGATGAAAACCTCCCTGTTCCGATTTTGCGGCGTGCTGCTTCTTGCGGCGATGCTCGCTCCGGTCTGCGTTCATGCCCGGAAAAACCCGAAGAACCCGAAAAACAACATGCGCCTGCTGTACTGGAACATTCAGAACGGAATGTGGTCCGGGCAGGGCGACAACTACGACAAGTTCGTGGAGTGGGTCAGGGCGTACGATCCGGACGTCTGCGTCTGGTGCGAGGCGCAGTCGATCTACAAGACCGGCACGGCCGACAAGATGGATGTCGCCGACCGTTATCTGGTCGGGAACTGGGGCGAACTGGCCGCCCGTTACGGCCACAAATACTGGTATGTGGGCGGACACCGCGACAATTACCCGCAGGTGATCACGTCGAAATACCCGATCGAGAACGTCGAACGTATCGTCGGCTCGAAACCCGACAGCGTGGTGACGCACGGAGCGGGCTGGGCGCGCATCGAGAAGAACGGCAAGACGGTCAACATCGTAACGCTTCACACCTGGCCGCAGGGGTATGCCTTCCAGGCTAAGGACCGCGATGCGAGCCGTGCCGAGAACGGCGGCGACAAATACCGCCGCATGGAGATGGAATACATCTGCAACCATACGATCCATTCGGTTCCGGGCGCCGAAAAGCAGTTCTGGATGATGATGGGCGATTTCAACGCGCGTTCGTCGCGCGACAACTGGTTCTACAAATATCCGGCGGGCGACACGCGTTTCCTGGTGCACGACTACATTCTCCGGCACACGCCTTATGTGGACGTGATCGCCGGGAAATATCCCGGGGAGTTCAAGACCACGACGGGCGGCAAGTCGCGCATCGACTTCGTTTACTGCACGCCGCCGCTCTACGAGCGCATCACGCATGCCGACGTGGTGACCGACGCCTACACCGAGCCGGTTCGCGACCCGGCCAAACTTTCGAATTTCTGGCACCCCTCGGACCACCGTCCGATCGTGGTGGACTTCAATATGAAATGAGACAACGAATCAAATAATCAAAAAACACCCAAACAACATGAAACAGCTCGAAATGCTCTACGAGGGCAAGGCAAAACAGGTTTTCCGCACGGACGATCCCGATAAGATCATCATCCACTACAAGGATGCCGCTACGGCTTTCAACAACATCAAGAAAGCTACGATCGAGAACAAGGGCGTGCTGAACAACGCCATTTCGACCCTGATCTTCAAGGAGCTGCATAAGGCCGGCGTGAAGACCCACTATATCGAGACGATCAACGACCGCGATCAGGTCTGCCGCCGGGTGACGATCATTCCGCTGGAGGTGATCGTGCGCAACGTCATCGCCGGTTCGATGGCCCAGCGTCTCGGCATCGAGGAGGGCACGCAGCCCTCGAACGTCATTTTCGACATTTGCTACAAGAAGGACGAGCTGGGCGACCCGCTGATCAACGACCATCACGCCGTTGCGCTGGGCGCCGCTACGTACGAGGAGCTGAACGAGATGTACGCCATGACGGCCAAGATCAACGAGGTGCTCAAGGAGCTGTTCCTGAAGATGAACATCAAGTTGGTGGACTTCAAGATCGAGTTCGGCAAGACGTCGGACGGCGAGATCGTGCTGGCCGACGAGGTGTCGCCCGACACCTGCCGTCTGTGGGATGCCACGACCAACGAGAAACTCGACAAGGACCGTTTCCGCCGCGACCTGGGCAAGGTCCGCGAGGCTTACGAGGAGATTCTGGCGCGCCTGCAAAAAATCGTCGGGTAGTATGATGGAAGTGATCCGCGACCGTGAATTGCACGAGGAGTGCGGGGTGTTCAGCATCTACGGAGTGCCGAACGCCGCGTCGCTGACCTATTACGGTCTCCACGCCTTGCAGCACCGCGGGCAGGAGGGGGCCGGCATCGTCTCGGTGGACGAGAGCGGCACGTTCCGCCGCATCAAGGGCGGAGGGCTGGTGACGGAGGTTTTCGACGAGGCGAAACTCGCCACGCTGAAAGGTTCCACGGCCATCGGCCATGTGCGTTACACCACGGCCGGAGGCGGCGGCATGGAGAATGTCCAGCCGTTCCTCTTCCGCCACAACACGGGCGACTTCGCGCTGGCGCATAACGGCAATATCGTCAATTCGGAGTTGCTGCGCCGCCACCTCGAAAACAAGGGCAGCCTGTTTCAGTCGACTTCCGACAGCGAGATCCTGGCCCACCTGATCAAGAAGGAGACGCGCTACCACGACCGGCCGCGCATCTTCTCGATCATCGACGCGCTGAACATGCTCGAAGGGGCTTTCGCCTTCCTGATTATGACGGCCAACCGCATCTACGCCTGCCGTGACAAGTACGGCCTGCGTCCGCTGTCGATCGGCAAGCTGGGCGACGGATGGGTGGTGTCGAGCGAAACGTGCGCGTTCGACGTGCTGGGCGCGGAGTTCGTGCGCGACGTCGAGCCGGGCGAGATCGTGACGATTGATAAACAGGGCATCCGCAGCCGCGACTACTCGATGTACAAGCGTCACGAAATGTGTTCGATGGAGTACATCTACTTCGCACGCCCGGACAGCGACATCGACGGCTGCAACGTCCACGCCTACCGCAAGGAGTCAGGACGCCTGCTCTGGAAGGAGGCTCCCGCCGAGGCGGACATCGTGGTCGGCGTGCCCGATTCGAGCCTCAGCGCCGCGATGGGTTACGCCGAGGCGAGCGGACTGCCGTATGAAATGGGACTTATCAAGAACAAGTATATCGGCCGCACCTTTATCCAGCCCTCGCAGGAGCTGCGCGAGAAGGGCGTGAGGATGAAACTTTCGGCCGTGCGTTCGATCGTCAGGGGCAAGCGCGTGGTGCTGGTCGACGACTCGATCGTGCGCGGCACGACCTCGCGGCGCATCGTCACGATGCTCAAGGAGGCGGGAGCCACCGAAGTGCACGTGCGCATCGCCAGTCCCCCGATGACCGATCCCTGCTTCTACGGCGTGGACACCTCGACACGCGAGGAGCTGATCTCGGCCCGCAAGAACACGGCGGGGGTCTGCGAGGAGATCGGCGCCGATTCGCTGGTGTTCCTCTCGCCCGAGTCGCTGTTGAAGGCGGGCAGCCGCAAGGAACTTTGCATGGCCTGCTTCACGGGGCAGTATCCCACGGCGCTCTACCAGTCGCCCGAGGAGGCCAACAAGGACGTAAAATGTTAGCGGACGCGAAGCGGTCATTGCGAGGAGGACGCAGGTCCGACGCGGCAATCTGAACCGGTGTTGTGACGTTACGGCATTTTTCCCGGATTGCCACGGCATCTGGCGATGCCTCCCAATGACGGGCCCGGAGAATGGGGATAAAAACAGGGAATTTAAATTATTTAAACCATATATTGCTATGGCTCAAAGTTATGAAAAGGCCGGCGTGAATCTCGAAGCCGGATACGAAGTGGTGCGGCGCATCAAAAAGCATGTGGCCTCGACCTCGCGTCTGGGTGTGATGGGCAACATCGGCGCCTTCGGCGGTATGTTCGACCTCTCGGCCCTCAAGGTGAAGGAACCGGTGCTCGTGAGCGGGACCGACGGCGTGGGAACCAAACTCAAGCTGGCCTTCGAGATGGACAAGCACGACACGATCGGCATTGATGCCGTGGCCATGTGCGTCAACGACGTGCTGGCGCAGGGCGCCGAACCGCTGGTGTTCCTCGACTACGTGGCCGTGGGGCGCAATGAACCCCAGAAGATCGAGGCCATCGTCGCGGGTGTCGCCGACGGCTGCCGTCAGGCCGGCTGTGCGCTGGTGGGCGGCGAGACCGCCGAGATGCCGGGCATGTACGCCGAGGGCGAATACGACATCGCCGGATTCACGGTGGGCGTCGTGGAGAAGTCGCAGCTGATCGACGGTTCGAAGGTCAGGGCGGGCGACGTGCTGGTGGGCGTTGCGTCGAGCGGCGTGCACTCCAACGGCTTCAGCCTCGTGCGCAAGATCGTCGCGGACAACTGCCTGAACCTGCGCGAGTCCTATCCCGAACTGTCGAACAAACAGCTCGGCGAGGTGCTGCTCACGCCGACGAAAATCTATGTGAAGCAGGTGCTGGAGGTGGTTCGCAACTGCGACGTGCACGGCATCAGCCACATCACGGGTGGCGGTTTCGACGAAAATATTCCCCGCATCCTCCGCGAGGGGCAGGGGCTTGAGATCGACGAAGGGTCGTGGGAGATTCTGCCCGTGTTCCGCTTCCTCGAAAAGTACGGCAAGGTGGCCCACCGCGAGATGTTCAACATCTTCAACATGGGCATCGGCATGGTCATCGCCCTCGATGCCGCCGAGGCGCAGAAGGCCATCGGCATCCTCACGGAGCAGGGCGAGCGTGCCACGGTCATCGGACGCGTAACCGACACCGAGGGTGTCGTCATCCGATAGAGGGATGCGGCGCCTTGCGGTTTTCGCCAGCGGCAGCGGCACGAACTTCGAAGCCATCGTCACGGCCTGCGAGCGGGGCGTGCTGGATGCCGAAGTGGTGCTGATGGTCTGCGACAAACCCGGTGCGAAGGTGGTCGAAAGGGCTGCCGCTCACGGGGTCGGGGCGTTCGTCTTCGCGCCGAAGCAATATGCCTCGAAGGCCGACTACGAGCGGGAGATCGTCGCGCGGCTGGATGCCGCGGGCGTGGAGCTGGTCTGCCTGGCGGGCTACATGCGCATTGTGGGCGACGTGCTGCTGGGGGCCTACGGCGGGCGGATCATCAACATCCACCCCTCGCTGCTGCCGGCCTTCCGCGGGGCGCATGCCATCGAGCAGGCGCTGGAATACGGCGTCAAGGTCTTCGGCGTGACGATCCATTACGTCGACGCCGAGCTGGACGGCGGACGCATCATCGCCCAGCGGGCCTTTCCCTACGAGGGCGATGACATCGGGGAACTGGAAGCGATGATTCATGCCGTGGAATATCCGTTATACATTGAAACTATTAAAAAACTGATCGAATAATGCGCGCATTAATTAGTGTAAGTGACAAGACCGGTGTCGTGGAGTTTGCCAAAGGGCTGCGGACTCTGGGCTGGGAGGTGATCGCCACGGGCGGTACGATGAAGCTCCTGGCCGACAGCGGCGTGGAGGTAATCAACATCAGCGACGTGACGGGATTCCCCGAGATCTGCGACGGCCGCGTGAAGACCCTGCATCCCAACGTGCACGGCGGACTGCTGGCCCGCCGCGACGATCCGGAGCACCTGAAAGCCCTGAAAGAGAATCATATCGAGTTCATCGACATGGTCTGCGTGAACCTTTATCCGTTCCGGGAGACGATTTCGAAACCCGGCGTGAAGATGGAGGACGCCATCGAGAACATCGACATCGGCGGACCTTCGATGCTTCGCTCGGCGGCCAAGAACTGGGCCGACGTGACGGTGGTGTGCGACCCCGCGGACTATGACGCGATTCTGGACGAGATTCGCGCCGGCGGCAATACCGAAAAGGCCACGCGCCTGAAGCTCTCGGCCAAAGCCTATACGCATACCGCCGAGTACGACGCGATGATCGCCGCCTATATGCGCGCGCAGGCGGGTCTGAACGAGAAGCTTTTCCTCGAGTTCGACCTCGTGCAGTCGCTGCGCTACGGCGAAAACCCCCACCAGTCGGCCAAATTCTACCGCGAGGGGAAGGAGGTGCCCTATTCGCTGGCATTCGCCAGACAGCTCAACGGCAAGGAACTGTCCTACAATAACATTCAGGACGCCAACGCCGCGCTGTGCATCGTGCGCGAGTTCGACAAGCCGTTCTGCGTGGGCCTCAAGCACATGAATCCCTGCGGCGCCGCGACGGGCAAGGATGTCGTCGAGGCATGGACGAAGGCCTACGAGGCCGACAAGGTGTCGATCTTTGGCGGCATCGTTGCGACGAACTGCACGGTGACGCGCGAGGCGGCCGAGCTGATGAAGCCGATCTTCCTCGAAATCATCATGGCCCCGAAATTCGACGAGGGGGCGCTCGAAGTGCTCTCGGCGAAGAAGAACCTGCGCCTGCTCGAGGTCAGCATGGACAAGGGCGACGTGGACCCGAAACAGTATGTGAGCGTCAACGGCGGCCTGCTGGTGCAGGACCTCGACGTGGCGACGAAGGCCGTTACGGCCGATATGTGCGTCACGAAGGCGAAGCCCGCTGCGGAGCAGATGGAGGATCTCAATTTCGGCTGGCATATCGTCAAACACGTGAAGTCGAACGCCATCGTGGCGGTGAAGGACGGCCGGACGCTGGGCGTCGGCGCCGGACAGATGAACCGCATCGGCTCGGCGGAGATCGCCCTGAAGCAGGCGCATGCCGCAGGCGTCACCGAGGGTCTCGTGCTGGCGTCGGACGGTTTCTTCCCCTTCGACGACTGTGTGACGCTGGCCGCCGAATACGGCGTGACGGCGATCGTGCAGCCCGGCGGATCGGTCCGCGACGAAGATTCGATCCGCAAGGCCGACGAAAAAGGCATTGCGATGGTGTTCACCGGCGAGAGGCATTTTAAGCATTAGGTGAAAATTGAAAAGTGAAAAGTTTTGGGGCTTTTCGCTTTTTGCCTTTTGTTTTCCCATTTTCTATGTTTAACTTTTCACTTTTAACCTTTCAATTTTCACCGTATGAAAGTTTTGGTAATAGGTTCCGGCGGCCGCGAACACGCCATTGTCGATGCGCTGACGCGCTCGCCGCAGGTCGAAAAGATCTACTGCGCTCCCGGCAACGCGGGCATCGCCCGGCAGGCCGAGTGTGTGTCGATCCGCGAGACCGAGGTGGAGCGCCTGCGCGATTTCGCCGCGGAGCAGGGCGTCGGACTTACGGTCGTGGGACCCGAGGTTGCGTTGGCGGCGGGAGTCGTCGATTGCTTCAAGGCGGCCGGCCTGCGCATCTTCGGCCCCACGAAGGCTGCGGCACGCATCGAGTCCTCGAAGGAGTTCGCCAAGGAGCTGATGGCCAAATACGGCGTTCCGACGGCGGGGTTCCGCGCGTTCACCGACTACGCCGGGGCGTTGGCCTACGTGCAGGGGCGTCCCCTGCCCGCGGTGCTGAAATACGACGGACTGGCCGCCGGCAAGGGCGTGGTGGTGGCCGACACGCTGGAGGCGGCGCAAGACGCTGTGCGCGATTGCTTCGAGGGCGCGTTCGGCGATGCCGGCAAGACGGTTCTCATAGAGGAATGCATGACGGGTCCGGAATGCTCGCTTCTGGCGTTTGTGACAAACGGGCAGGCGCGTTGCATGGCTCCGGCGCAAGATCACAAGCGCGCTTTCGACGGGGATCGCGGTCCGAACACAGGCGGCATGGGCGTGTATTCGCCGGTTCCCATCGTGCGCGACGACGAGATGGCCGCTATGGTGCGCATCATGGAGAAAGCCGCAGCGGCAACGGCGATGCGGCCTGCTGAGGCGGCTGCGGGAGTGCGAGAGGCGGGATCCGCTGAGGCGGTGGCGGTGCAGGAAACGGCGGCACAGGAAATGGAAGCGCAGGCCGACGCCGAAAGCGATTATCGCGGCGTGCTCTACGGCGGGTTCATGCTGACATCGGAAGGCCCGAAGATCGTCGAATTCAACGTGCGCTTCGGCGACCCCGAGACGCAGGTGGTGCTGCCGCTTCTGGACACCGACCTTTTGACCATCATGCGCGCCGTGGAAGAGGAGCGCCTTTCCGAAGTGGACGTGCGCTTCAAGGGCGGCGCGGCCTGCTGCGTCATCATGGCGTCCGACGGCTACCCGGAGCACTATGAAAAGGGCTTTGCCATCACAATGCCCGCCGAAGTCGCCGCGCACACCTATGTGGCGGGTGCAAAGTGCGAGGGCGAGAAGCTGCTGACAAGCGGCGGCCGGGTTCTGGGCGTCACCGCCACGGCGGCAGATCTGGAAAGCGCCGTGAAAAAAGCCTATGAGCGCGTAGAGCGCGTCCATTTTGACAATGCGTTCTACCGCCACGACATCGGCCAGCGCGCCCTGAAAGCGCTGGAACATTGAAGGGAGCAAGCGCAGGCATGGTTTACAGAGTATATGTAGAAAAGAAAGAGGCACTTGCCAACGAGGCACGCGCTCTGGCAGAGGATCTACGG
>ERZ857882.3563-NODE-3563-length-14492-cov-5.168595_pt1 | contig 14492 bp, 13 predicted proteins | sample MGYA00519697_ERZ857882 | MGnify/ENA primary metagenome ERZ857882 (study PRJEB31778, sample SAMEA3449373) | human gut metagenome | biome: human gut; feature: human-associated habitat; material: faeces | place: United Kingdom | collected 2010/2012 ...
ATACCATCTGCTCCTTGTCTAACAATGCCATTTCTAGCATTACCGGCAGGGATTGGATAATTAAAGTCTTTAATTAAGAATTAGTATAAAACTGAGAATCCATCAAATACCCTTCGATGTTTTTTACCCCAAAATCGCTTCAAAAAAGTAAGCCTCTGAAACTCGAAGATTTCAGAGGCTTTGTGCCTGTTCAACACTTTAGATGCAGGTATTTGTGGGTGCTTCTGCCTATAAATTTCCGAAAAATCATGTAACTTTCGTTCGCAAGTTTCGACATAGCTCCTTTGGTTATAGACTAGCGCACGTCATTTAGTTGTTTGATAAAGGAGCGACCTGGCGAATTACAGCATTCGTTGGGGTCGAAATATTAGAGATACCCCAAGGATATTTCACAGCTGTATTGCGATCATAGTGATACACGACTATCTCTGGATCATGATTTTTGCTAAAACCCTGTGCTAGAAAAAACGTGAAATCACTAGAAGTCGCAAGAACCATATGGATTCGCCTAATGTTTTTCTCTTTTACGGTTTCTCGTATCTTCTCTAAGATTCCTTTTCGCAAACGACTCATCGCTGCATATGAATCAATGGAATCGAAACCATACATTGAGTCGTTTTCCATTTCAAAGCGCAATTCGTAGCAGAAGTTAGCGCCATGAAAGGCTGCTAAATCTTCATATGCAACAGGTAACGATGTTGCTACAACAACAAGCATTTCGTTAGAACCTTTGGGGTTTCGTACTATTGCGGTTCTAAGCCTCACAGTGTAAGTATCCGGATCGGATGATATCTCTTTGAAAAAAGGTTGACCGTTACGAAATTTGTGCAATAGCCTAACCTTTCCTTCATCACCTACCTGAAAACCCGATCTGAAGATTAGCGGGATGTGTACAATACCATAATAGAATAGTTCCGTGGACTTATCGCAGCCATTGAGGACTTCTTCTACAATAGTGTCCTGGATTCGAATAGCATCTACAATATTCTGCCGGGCCATCTGATAAACTAGATTAATATCCCTTTCCTTTACAGTGTAACCTGTAAAGATACTTGGGTCATATGACGATTGAATGTTAGAAAATGAACTGTGGTTGATAATAATTGCCCTTGGATGAATTGTGAACTTATATATTCTCAGGACAAGGTTGATGATAAGCAATGCGTAAATAAAGATTTTGAAAAAAATATTTTCAAAAATGCCGAGGATGGTCGGGGCAAAGTTGTAAACAGTATTCGCGATATTGGAGATATTCAACAATTCAATCTTCTTTAATGTTTCTATATCAACGTATGCAAACAAAGCCAGTACTACAGATATAGCAACACCCCAATTAAGGTACTTATCTGGTATTTTCTGCACTATGTTTCTCAACCCTCTCATGATATATCCCCCTCGATAAGGTTGCCCAAGTTTGAATTGAAAAGCCAAATTCGATAAGATTTTGTACCGGCAATGATGAATACCAGTGCGCTGGTAGAATTACGGTTTTGTTTGATGCATTTCTTCCAGTCACGGAGATCAACTGATGATGGAGTTGGCATACCCGATGGATGCGTATGCCATGTGCCAATATACCCATATGGTGGTTCCAGTTTCTTAAGTATTTCTCGATGCTGCCTGCCAAGAAATAAGGCAATACGCGACCTGATATCACAAGCCTGCGGTTCTGTAGCCCGGGAAACAGTAAAGGCTCCGGTGCTTATACTTTCGTAACCAATAAGCATACCACCTGCTTCAGGAGTATTGTTGTCCACTTGCCTGTAGGCATACAGAAGGTCTTGCACATCCGGGAAGAGATCAAGTGAGATACCGTTCTGAAATCTGATTTTCTTTATAGATGTGCGATCATCATATGTGACCACATATATCACATCTTTCTTCTGCAAAATCTGTTTTGATGACGGGGGCTATAGTAATACTACTTTCGAGTGACGAAAAATCATTTCTAATTGAAGCAATAGTGTTCTGGGTAACAGAGCCATTGAGGATTCCTTGTAATACAGAAATGACCAAGGAGGAATTGCGAATAAGCACATTATTTCCATAGGGGGAAAAAGAACCTCCGCAACCATTCCCTATAGTCCTTTCGGTTCCATCGGCATAAGATACCTTGTTTTTTGAAATCTTTTCACCATTATCAAAAAAGAGGCAGTTAAAACATCCTTTCTGTGAGTAGCGCATGGCAAGAGCGTGGGATCCCTTTCCAGCAGCATCCAACCAATTGTATAGGAACCAAGAACTGGAGCTGGTTTTGGAGAAATGGTAATTAAATTTTCTCTGTAAATCTGTACCACCTACAGCGATAATTACTACTCTGTATTTAGAGAGGGTTGCAGCCAGATCGCCATCATTCATATCCAGAATGTTTGGAATTACTTCGACAGAAACGAGGGGATTCTCGTATTCCATAAATAACTTCATCTTGGTGGTTTTGAAACAACCGTGACTGTGAGGTCCTAAATAGTGCCGAAGAGCATTTCCGCTGGCAAACTCATCGGGATCAGATATCCCAATATTTAGTGCTCCTAAGTTTACAAGTTCAGGCAAAATATAACTTCCAACAGACCCACATCCAATAAGCAAAATGGGTGGCAATACTGCATGAGCCTGACCAACTCTTTCCTGAAGATATTTCAAATCCATACGACTAGACTTGATAGGCCTGAAGGATTTGAAATCTTCCTGAATCTTACTGATCAGGTTTTTCTTTTTATTATTATCGAATGATAGAATTCCCGTAACAGTCATTGTTACCGATTCTGGTTGCGAAAAGGAAAATACCACGACCTTTTGATAATTGTCTATCTGCAAATCTTTTAGAAAAGCATAAGACTCTGTAGAAATCCTATCTTTTGTTTGGTTGCAAACGATGTCTAACAACTCGTGTGAATTCCATGGAATATTGCCTTGGGGTGGAATAATTCCGCCTGGAAATTCGATAGGGATATATATTGCAGTGGATTTGGACCCCTGCGGCATGTTACACGAATTAAAAGTCACGCTCTCTGGAAAAAGTACATACTTCCCTTTTTCACGATCTCTAGTATACCAGCAATTTAACAAAGCAGCAGTTTCCGACGCTGGCAGATAAACCTCAGCCCGATCATCGGTGCCGCCCGTTCTTTCACACGCAGCATCCCAGTAGAACTCAAACTCTTTTAAGTACTCTGCTTCCTTCTGTCTCAGAGGAAGTGATAAAAGAGAGCGTGTTTGTCCAAGATATAAATCAATTAGCTCGGATAAAGAATAAGCAGATAACACATGTTGTTCCTTGTCCAAGAGACATAATATACTTCGCTTATTTTTATCGCCACACCTCATATAGTGCGCCGGGATTCTCAAATCATCTGCAACGCGATTATCGATGCAAACCATGATGTTTCGTAGATACGTATTGCCAGGTTCTAAAACACAGAGCGTCAAGGGACTTCCCTGATAAGTAAAATCAGCACTAATCCAGGTATCCTCGGCGGATATTTCGATTAAGGAGAAGTCGCTATATTCGCCAAAGGCTTTCTGAACGATTTGAAGATAGTCTTCACGCATAGCTGTACTCTTTCCTCGCCGTTCCGGTTTTTGCTTGAGGTTTTTCTGGTAAAGCAAAATCTTCACCGAAAACATCCTGTAGGAACTTTGCAGCCTCATACTCCTCAGAAGCATCTGCAGCATTCTGAACCTTGGTACATAATGTGCACCATTTTTTGTAGAATCTGTCTTGGTCGTCCACGGACATTTTATAAAACACATTACTCCAAGGCCTAACAGGGAGTGAATAAGATATATTATATTTTTCGCTACCCAAATCATAAGAGAATTTGTTTTTAATTCCCTTTACAACTGCCGATAATGCCGCAAGATCATCATCTTGTCCATCTTTTGTTCTATAGGTAAAAACATCACCCGCCATCAGTGTGAGCGCAATACTCGGTGGCACCTGATCCTTGGTATAAGACTTTCCATAATTTTCAATCTTCCATTTTTTTAGATAGCGAACAATCCTACGAAGTTGATTGCCTTCTGTCCCTGCGAATATACTATCCAGGTGATCATTTAGACCAACGGGGTCACAGCGCTCCCACTCATAGGACTGGGAAAACTCCTTTCCACGGGCAAGATAATAATTGCCGTTATACTTTGCGTAAATAGGAAAATCAATATGTATTTTTTCCTCCCCAGCTTGCATGTATTTGACTGTGACGCAAGGTTCTTTGATCAAAGGGTTGCGCTTGTTCTCAATTTTCAAAGCGTCGCGCACACATTTTTTGATTTTTCGCGGATCTGCATGCGATTCGATATCCAATTCAAAATCTACAGCAACATCTCTGTCAGGAGCATCGCAAACAATTCCGGTACTGACATTTTGCCGATAACTTCCCTGGTCAAAAAAGTGAAGATCTGACTTTGCAATTTGGATGCCAATTTTCTCCAGTTTGCCAGGCAGCTTGGCTTCAATATCCGACTGAAGCGTTTCTCTCTTTTCTTTCAGTAGGCTAGATTCTTTATCCAATCTAATTGTGCCGTGAAAATCCTGAAACTGCTCATATAACTTTGCACCCATATCAAATACCTCCTATGTGCACATTTGTTTAGGAGTATTATACCAAATATCATAACTGTTTGCAATAGATTTGCTGAAGGTGTCACAAAATGTATAAAAGGAAAGTAACTATTCAGTCGCCCCTATTTTAGCCGTTTGAAATGTTCCTGAATTGGCACATACTGTCGAAAATATATGAGGTTATGGGGAATATTTGTTCTGCCTGATACCCACGACTGAATAGTTACAAAGGAAAAATACTGATGGGAAGATACCAATCAAATGACTTAAACCCATTGATGCACCGTCGTAAAAAACAACCAGCTATTCATCATGTCGATGTTTCCATTCTTGTACACCGCTGATCACCAGCAACGCAATACATATGCCACAGGCACCAAGACTCCACATTACATCCTGTGTCCACATTTTTGATTCCTCCTATCCAATTTTCTGTTTCTGTGCTGCCAATTCAAAAGGGGGTACAAATATCACAATTTTGGAATATCTCCGAAATTACATCTCTCTAGGAAGTAATGCCTATGATGCTCCGTCCAAGATGAGCCGCACGGATGGCTTTTGTTCCCTGAACTGGGGCATAGTTGTGATTATGGGCAGCAGTTGTTCCTCCGACTTAAGTCCAATGCTTTGCTTTCCTGTGATATTTTTTTGCACAATCAGATCGTACTTGGCATCCATACGACGATGCATTTTCTCCGGACTCTTCCCAATCTGGGCAATACTCATTCATGCTACCATGAGTACTGTTATTGCTTTCCAATGGGCTTGCCTCCTGCAGTCTTCGTTTTCCAATTTCAGCGTAATGGCGATGCCACGCATGACAAACTCCACGCATGGGATCGCCACACTGTTGCCCAGAGCTTTGTAACGGGCGGAATCTGATGCCCCTGGGATGTTTGTCCAACCGTCCGGGAAACCCTGCAAACGCTCGCACTCAAGGGGCGTCAGACGGCGAATCAGGTTATGGCTCTCCACAATGCACTTATCGTCGCCGACATACTGATTGCTGATGCCCTTATGGTCTGACCGAACCAGCGTGTCAACCGCATCCTGATAAGGCTGCGCCACCAGATCTGTGGCATCCTTGTGCTGCCGGGTGCTTTCCGTGCTGACCACTTCATTCTCTGTGAACACATCCACCCGTTGGCGGCTGAAGACTGCGTGGTGATCTGTCGCCGTCAGGGTGTAGGCAATGTCCTCCTGATACCCGATTCCATTACCACCGTTCTGTGGCTGACGGTCAATGGCATTGCCAACAATACAGTAAACGGACGTATCCCGCTCCACCAACGGCACATTATTACCGCCCGTGCCGTACTGGGCTGACATAGTGGGTGCTACCCTGTGAGAACCGGTATAGCGGGCATCTATGCCGTGGTTCTCGTAGACCAGCGGCTGGTGTCCATGCTCCTGAGCACGGAGCGTTCCACTCGCATCCTCGGAACACTCCATGACACTGCCGCCCTGATCGTTTAGGCATAGGATGCTTGGCACCATATTTGTGCCGCTGTCAGACGCCTTCAGGGTTGGCGCGCATTCCTCCTGATAGCCAACACCCCCGGCCTTACTGCCTTGGCCTGCGGAAAAGCCAGCCGCAATAAATGTCTGCCGCTTCATACCCGGCTGTGCGCCCAGCGCCCCGGCAACATCGTGCAGATCCCGGACTTCGTCTCTCTGATTCGCTGCGAACGCAATGGGCTGAATTACTCCGTCGCACCCTTCATTCTCCTCCCCATCCGGCTGGGTGACAAAGGTCTGCATCTGCATATTGCTAGTCGCCATCAACGCTCCGGATACGCCGTGAAGGTCGATTCCCTCGTCTCTCTGGTTGATATGGTAGGCTTCCAGTTTCGTGGACCTGCCATCCGGCAGAACGAGACCGGCTTGGATCTCCAGCGCCCGCTTCAGCTTTTCCGGAAGTCCCTTCCCACGTTCAGCGTCTCTACGCAGGATACCCAAGCAGGCTTTCCTGGTCAAATAGTATCTTTTCGGCGAATCGTCCTGCAAAATCCGCGACAAGGAAGATCCCTTTTCTTCTCTAGGGGACACCCCAGTATTGAGCTTATGTGCAGAACGGAATTATGAAAAGAAATACTCCGCAACGCTGTAAAAACAGACAATTTACGGAGTAAATCTTCACATAATATTCTGTTCAGCTATTAGAATGCCCAAAAGACTGGAGCCAGGAAATTAAAGAATTGTCATCTGTCCAAGAAGGGAACTGGCTTTCACTTCTAATTGGACTTGCAGCTTCCAGTGCTTCCCGCTTTGGTTTCGGCTCGCGCGTAGATTTCTGTTGTTCTCAAATCTGTATGGCCAAGCAGATCGCGGATGTATACAAGATTAACACCAGCCTGGAGCAAATGCTAGGCGGGTGGTTGTTGAGCGCTTACGTTATCATTGATACGGCGGAAAAGGAAGCGGCGTTTCACTCTCTTGTGAAAAGGAAGTGAAACGCCGCTTTTCCCCAAATTTTAAAACCAATCTGAAAAGGCTGCTGAATGTCTGTATTCCATGTTGAGCAAGACAAAGGCTGCCTGCATATCAGCCTTTTACCGCTGCACTGGTCGAGATTGCATTTTCAAACTGCCTGCTGAACAGAAGATATAGTACAATCGTGGGTACGCTGGCTATTGTTAAGGAAGCTCCCATTGCGCCGTAATTTGTTGCGAACTTCCCTTGAAATGCAATCAAGCCAAGCGGTAATGTCTTTAGCTCTTCTTTTGTAATCAATACAAGTGCCATGGTAAACTCGTTCCACGCGGTGATTACCGTATAGATCGACACCATTGCAAAGGCAGGTTTAATTAACGGCAGAACAATCTTAAAAAAGACCGTACAGATATTTGCGCCATCGAGAGCTGCAGACTCTTCAATTTCAGGCTGGAGCCCCCGAAAATATGCGTAGAACACAACGCAACCCATTGGAAGCCCAAATGCAGTGTAGGGAATGATCAAGCTGAGGAGCGTATTGTTCAGGTTTAGTTGAGAAAAGATCTGGCTCAGAGGCAATAAAACGATCTGTACCGGAATGAACATCCCTATGATAACATAGATATATGCCAACCCCTGAAGTTTCCACTTCATCCTGGCGATTGCAAAGGCAAACAAGGAAGAAAAAGCGCATACCAAAAATGTTGTCACAGAGGTTACCACAAGGCTGTTGAGAAAGTACCGTGATATATTGTATCTGCTGATAGCGTCAACATAGTTCTGTATATAGATCCCTTTTGGCAGACCAAACGGGTTTGTGAAAACTTCGTTGGTCGTCTTAAAAGACATCATTATCATCCAGATTATCGGATAAAGGCAGGTTAGTAAGACCGCAATCAAAAATCCGTAAAGGAGTATTTTTTTAATTCGACTCATTTTGCTGCTCCTGTCATCAATATACTTATTGCTCAGTGATATTTTTCCCGGGCAACGGTCTTATTGATAATGACCGTTGCCAACAAACACTCTATGATCAGTATCACGGCAATTGCGCAGCCGTATCCAAACTCATAGCGGCGGAAGGCGGCTTGATACATCATCACGGTCAATGTATAGGCAGACGTTCCGGGGCCGCCTTGCGTCATGATCCACATTTGTTCAAATGCTTTCAGGCCGCTGGTAATTGCGAAAATCAGGCAGACCTTGTAATTTTCGGCTAAAAGCGGAATCGTCACATGGAAATATCGCTTGACTGGTGATGCTCCATCTATTGTGGCTGCCTCAAAAATCTCTGAGGGAATGCTCTTGATGGCAGAGTAAAGAATAATAAAGTGGTATCCCATAAACTGCCAAGCGTTTACAAACGACATTACAAAGATTCCGTGTTTGCCATCATTCAGCCAGTTCTGCCTGTAGTCGTTCCCTATCATTTTTAAGAAACGGTTTATCAGTCCGGCATCGCTGTTAAACATAAAAATCCACATCTGGCACACCACGGTGACCGAGATGACAACAGGGAGAAAGTAGGAGTTTTTGAATAAATTACGGATTTTGGTGTTTCGTATATCGTTTACGATAAAAGCGAGAATGGATCCCAAGCCTATTTGGTAGGTCGTGATTATTGCCATGAAGATCATGCCATTTTTGAGAGAGGTATAAAAAGCATCATCATGGAACAGATCCTTATAATTTTGGAATCCAATGAATGTAGGCTTCAAGAGTCCATTCCAATCATATAAACTCCTTAATATTGTCTGAAGAACCGGAAAAGCCACCACAAACGTAAAAATAAAAAGCGTAGGAAACACAAACGCAGAAATGGCCAGCTTATTTCGGTACATACTGTGCATAATCACATACCTCCATGCCGATAGTATCACAGCCGCTGTCGCTGATAATCGCATTAACATTTTGGCTTTCCAGGGCTGTCAGCCAGTCCTGGAAAGCTAAGAAATGCAATTTACTTGAATTCTCTGTCAATACTCTTTTGCAAATTGTCGATAAACTGTTCTGGTGTACAAACGTTGGACATTAGATTTTGCAGCTGAACCGTCAGCGCGTCAACCATTGTCAGATCCTTCATATCCCACGTGAAATAGGTAAATGTTTCTGCGTCTGACAGAATATCCGCGTAGGCCTTCTGAAGCGAGGTGTAGGGTGTTTCCGGGGTGACCTCCTTCGTAAGCACGGCTTCCAGCTTGCTGCTCTTGAGGATGTTGCCCTCCAGGCAGAGCAAAGCGTACTGCGCCATCCACTCGCCGACGATGTCAGGGTGTTCGGTATTCGCTGCGGCGCAGATGTATACCGTGAGATTTGTTCCGCCGCTCATACGCCCTTTTGTTTTTTCCATAGTTGCCGCGTCGCCCCAGGGGCAGCTTACGACACCCGCATTTTCGCCCAATGCTTCGTATACTTCACTAAGCGCCCAAGTGCCATTCTGGAACATCGCGGTTTCGCCGGCAGCAAACTTCGCAAGTGCGGCATTGTAGTTTGTCGTAAACAGGTCGTTTGTAAATGCCCCCCGCTGCTGCATGTCATACATCGTCTGTGCGCATTTGAGGTAGTAGTCCCCCGCTTTCAGATCTACATATCCGTCAAACACTTTGATGCCGTCCGGATTGTATTTCGTCAGAAGCCCATCATACAAAGACATTACAGGCCAGATCTCGTCGCCCCACAAACCGATCGGAAGAATGCCGTTTCGAGAGAAAACGTCGATTGCCGCAAAAACCTTATCAATATCCGTAGGCGGCTCCAGTCCATATTGGTCAAAAAGGGTTTTGTTGTAGTACAGCAGGCAGGTATCGGCGCCCATTGTCGGGATCTGGTAGATGTGACCATCATCGTTGATCAGATTCTGGTAATAGCTTTCCTTGATCTCGTGCTCCCAATCGTATTCCTGCAGGTACGTCTCAATGGGCATCAGCTTTTCCGCCGCGAGGAGCTCCGCGATGGTAGAGCTCTGGTTGCATTCCACGATATCAGGCAGTTCATTCGATGCCGCCCAAACCTTGATCTGATCGCTTTGAGAATACCACGGAATGATTTCCACTTCAACATTGGGCATGCGCGTTTTCATCTGCTCAATGGCCCATTTCTTGGGAATGACCTGGCTCTTGTCATCTTCATTCATATAGGAATAAAAGCTGATCGTAACCTTCTCCCCGCTCGCCTGCTGGGTCGATCCTTCCGCTGGCTTTTCTGTGGCACTGCATGCAGTAAGAGAAGCCAAAACCGCAATCACTAATAAAATAGCCAAAAATTTTTTCATTGACCTGCCTTCCTTTCTTTGTGCTGAATAATTTCAAACATTAAAACGACTCCAATGACTTCATATTTTTTCTGCCCGCAACCCCTCCACTTACTACAGTTTATTCGGCAAAACAGCCTTGCGCGTCAGTAAAGAAGCCGTCGGCTCAATCGTTCAGGCTGTTGGAATGAGAAAGCGATCCGTCCGGGTACTGCTTTTGAGTCTCGCGTCCGTGACTCAAGGCTGTCAACCGCTTCCTGTTTCAAGGACTCAACTATTTCAATCGATTGAAGAATGGGAATATCCCGCTTTTTATAGATACTTTAAGGCGGAAGATACCATACCCCGCCTTAATGGACAGGCACCTGTTGAACAGATCTCTTAAAACAATGCATAAGTTCAGACTGATTTAAAATGACTGAGAACCGGTTTAACTGTTGAAGCTGCGCTCTGGGCTGTGTAAAGCCGCAAGGTGCAGAATATACTCCGGCGCGCCGGGAACGTCGGTTTCGATCATAAAAATGCCGCCGTCGTGCTCACCCACGTTTGGCCCGTCCGAAGCCGTCGCGATAAACATCGTCCTATTCTCGGGCCCGCCAAAAGCAACGCTGAGAGCCCTGTATACCGGGAATGTATAGGACTTGACCGGATGCCAGTCCTGGTCAAAGCAGACGACAGGCTTCCCCCCAATGCAGTCAGCAGACCATAGCCGCCCCGCAACGTCCATCGCCATTCCGTCAGCCGAAATGCCGGGAGCAATTGATGTCCGCCCGCTCAAGGCTCCGGTGTGTATATCATAGTCATAACAATATATAATCCACTGGGAGCTTTCTGCAAGATACAATTTCTTCAGGTCAGACGAAAACCGCAGGCCGTTGGGTACGGGACCGATCCTGTCTTCAATACAGGTAAACGTTCCGTCTGTATCGATCATCCAAAAAGAGCCATATTCCCCGGCCTTGCCCGGCCCAAAGTAGTTTTCCGTCAGCATACCGCAATATATGCGTCCCATCGGGTCAACCAGGCAGTCGTTAAATAAACCGCCTTTTTGAAAATCTCTGCAAATTACAGGCGCGGTATATGCCTTCCATGACCATATTTTCCCATTCTCTCCGAAGAGAAGAATCGTGTCCGTATCCGTAAAGGCCATCCCGCCGATAATACCGATATTTAACGGAAACTTTTCATATTCTTCAGGAGGAGAATCAAGTCCTTTTCGGTAAACATTCCCTTTCAGATCGCGCCAATAGAGCTTTTGCTCCCGCCTGTTCCACATTGGTGTTTCTGTAAGTCCGCAATGGCAGTCCGCGAACAGCTTGATTTCAGCGTTGTATTCCATTGGAGTACCTCCTTTTTCATTTTTCATTCATGCGCAAAACCCGAAAAGTACGGTATTTAGATATGGCTGATCCTTGACGCAGCTGAACCTTTTGACCGGGCCGTGTTTTGCTCATGTATTATGAAGGACCGTCATCAGAAAGCATTTATTTATACATGTCCATATAAGGCCCATGTGCGGTAATGAGCTCATCAACCATTGCGCAAATGTCATCTATGTTTAGTTCTGCTGCCGTATGGGGATCCAGCATAGCTGCCTGATAGATCGTCTCTTTCTTTCGGGTACGGGCAGCTTCGATCGTCAGAAGCTGCGGATTGATGTTTGTCATATTCATGGCGGCAAGCTGCACCGGAAGTCTGCCGACGTGGCACGGTGAGATGCCGCTTGCATCCACCAAGCACGGAACCTCAACACACGCGTCCCGGGGGAGATTCTCAATCAAGCCGCAATTTAGTACATTTCCCCCTATTTTATACGGCTTATTTGTAACAATTGCCTCCATTATATAAGAGGCGTATTCACGGGAACGTGTGTGCATAACCGTTTTATTATTCAGAATATTGGCCTTTTCCTCATCCCATCCGCGAATTTGAGCAATGCATCTGCGCGGGTATTCGTCCAGAGGGATCTGGAAGGCGTCGATCATTTCGTGATATCTTGCTTTAATGAAGAATGGATTGTATTCCGCATTGTGTTCGCTGGATTCCGTGCAGTAGTATCCGAAACGATGAATGTACTCATAACGCACCATATCATTGTGTTTTTCGGTTTGGTTTTTCAGAAGCGCCCTTCTTCTTACCTCAGGGTACAGATCGTTTCCTTCCTTATCGCGGAGTTCCAGAAGCCAAGCCATATGGTTGATGCCGGCGATCAATTCTGTGCGGCCCTCAAGTTTATCTTCCATGCCAAGACCCTTTAGAAGTTTCTCAGAACAAACCTGAACGCTGTGGCAAAGGCCTACCGTCCTAACGTTCGTATACCGCTGCATATACCCGGTGAGGATAGCCATCGGATTTGTATAGTTCAGGAAAAGGGCATCAGGGCAGACTTCTTCCATTTCCGCCGCGATTTCTTCAAGAACCGGTATTGTTCGTAACGCCCGCATGATCCCGCCGATTCCAAGTGTGTCGGCGATTGTTTGACGCAGATCGTACTTTTTCGGTATCTCAAAGTCCGTGATCGTGCAGGGGGAATACCCGCCGACCTGAATCGCGTTTACAACGAAGTCGGCAGCGCTGAGAGCTTTTTTTCGTTCACCGACTCCCAGATATGTTTTAATTCTTGCCCGCCCCTGATTTATACTTTTGTTGATTGCATCAAGGATAATTCTTGAATCTTCAAGGCGGCCAGCGTCAATATCGTATAACGCGATTTCTGCATCGCAAAGAGCCGGAGCGCACATACAGTCACCAAGCACATTCCTGGCAAAAATAGTGCTTCCTGCACCAATAAAAGCAATTTTTACCACAATAATTCTCTCTCCTCACAAAACAAATGATCTCGGCCGTAAGCAAGAAATCCAAAAGTGCATCAATACCAATGCTTTTCCGGTCATGACTGAATCCGGAATCCGCTCATGTAATATAGAAGGCAGTTCCCACCCCGGCAAACCGGATCTGCAAAGCGCCAAGCGGGACGGGGCTGGCTGCTATCTGCCGCCAGGAAAACATTCTGCGTTTTGCACAAAAATTTTGGTTATGTTGACTCTTGCTTGTAATTAATATATAATGAGCGTGTAAATATAACTATATATTTTGTTGCAACATAATTTGTTGATTTGTTGCCACTTATGAGAATGAACGCTTTCAAAGAATCCGCGGAATACATTGTGGAGGGACATATAAGTGAAACCGGAGATATTAAAGATATTATATTGTGGGCACGAAGAATGCGCTCAGGGGCACGCTTTCGGGCCAGTCGCAAGAAGCCATTATCTCATTCATTTTGTTTTAAAGGGAAAGGGATATTATCAGGTCGGGGATCACATCTTTACCATCGAAGCAGGAAGTGCGTTTCTAATCAAGCCATATGAAGTGACTTTTTACAAGGCAGATCTTGTAATGCCTTGGGAGTATGTCTGGATCGCCTGCAGCGGGATCGAGGCGGAACGCATTTTTGAAACGATCGGATTGGTTGGCAGCCAGTATGTATGCAAATGGGATAATATGGAGCACGTGAAGGAGTATTTATTCAAAATATTTTATACATATATGGACAACATCCATAACGATGATGAGCTGCTCGGATGGTTTTATCTGATTTTTTCCAAAATGCAAAAAAACACGGCAGAGAGCACACAGCCGGATCTGGATTATTTCGTTAAGGCAGAACGTTATATTCAACACAACTACGGATATGACATTCATATTACAGACATCTCAAATTACATAGGGATCGACCGAACCTATCTTTTTAAAGTTTTCAAGAAGTATATCGGTACCTCGCCGAAAGATTACCTGACCGCGCACCGTGTCAACATTGCAAAAGATCTGCTCGGGCATACAGAGCTGAGCGTTACGGAAATTGCTTTTTCCTGCGGCTTTCGGGATTCTTCAACACTGTGTAAGGTGTTTTCAAAAAACGTTGGGATGACGCCGACAAAGTACAGAAGGAAAATCAAAGAGAAATTCGACTCTGATCGGAAAAATCACTGCATCTGACGGAATGATTTTAAGTTTACCCAGCGGGGAAGCGTGCAGTGAAAACTTGATTTTACCATGAGCAGCAGGGCACTCTTTTATGGAGAGAAATCCTCGGTCAGACAATTCGGAAACTCGCATTTGCTGCCGCAGCTTATACGCGAAACAACAGAGCGGCCAGCCAGGGAATCGCCACACTGTTGCCCAGGGCTTTGTAACGGGCGGAATCTGATGCCCCTGGGATGTTTGTCCAACCGTCTGGGAAACCCT
>ERZ857882.3578-NODE-3578-length-14458-cov-11.044852_pt1 | contig 14458 bp, 17 predicted proteins | sample MGYA00519697_ERZ857882 | MGnify/ENA primary metagenome ERZ857882 (study PRJEB31778, sample SAMEA3449373) | human gut metagenome | biome: human gut; feature: human-associated habitat; material: faeces | place: United Kingdom | collected 2010/2012 ...
GCTCCAAAAAGGGTTCCTTTCAAGCTTCGATATTGTTCAGTTTTCAAGGTCCTGCCGCATGCCCCGCTCCGGGGCAGCTTGTTTATTATATCTCGCCATCTTCGCTTTGTCAAGCTGTTTTTTGCAATTTTTTCACCGGAACTTTTCTTATGCTTTCGGCTGCCCTCTTGCAACTTGTTTTCCTGTGGTATTATAATAAGGTATTCCATTCTGAACGGAGGGCGTCGGCATGGTTTTGGCTGTAAATATCGGCAACACTCATATCTGTATCGGCGGCTACGAAAATGGCGCGCAGGCCTTTTCGGCCAAGCTGTCTTCTGAACCGCCGCGCACGGCGGACGAATACGCCCTGCAGCTGTGCAGCCTGCTGGCCATGCGCGGCCTGGGCGGCGCTGTAATCGAGGGGGCGATCCTGGGCTCGGTCGTGCCTGCCGTTACCGGCCAAATGCTGGCCGCCCTGCGCGGGTTAGGCGCGCTGCGGGTGCTCACGGTCGGCCCCGGCCTGAAAAGCGGCCTTGCAATCCGCATCGACGATCCGGCCGAGCTGGGCGCAGAGCTTCTGTGCGCTGCGGTGGGCGCACTACGGTTGGGGCCGCCCCCTGTCGTGCTGGTATGCGCCGATACCGCCCTGTCCGTGATGGCGGTGAACGCCGCCGGCCAGCTTGTGGGCGGCGTGATTCTGCCCGGCCCGGAGGCCGCCCTGCGCTCCCTGGTGCGGGGCACTGCGCAGCTGCCTCAGGTGGATCTGCAGACCGTCAACGGGGAACCGTCGGTTTTGAGCACCAACACCGCCGCCTGCCTGCGGGCGGGCAGTATTTTAGGTACTGCGGCCATGCTGGACGGCCTCTTGGCGCAGTTCCAGCGGGAGCTGGGCGGCAACGCGCGGGTGGTCGCTACCGGCAGCCTGCCCCCGCCTGTTCGCCGCGCCTGCCGCACCAGCATGGAATACATCGGCGGCCTTATTCTGGACGGCTTGTATGCCATCTGGCTCAAAAATCAAAAATAGACTTTTTGTGGTGTTCCGGCCTATATAATGTATATAAAGCCGTGTACATAAATCCAGGTTGCGCTGTATCCGCGCTGTAAGGCGGAACAGCAGTAAAGGAGAATTGCCATGAAAAACCGTAAAAACCTTCGCTATCTCACCCAACTCTCGGTGCTGCTTGCATTGGAACTGATCCTTGCCTACACGCCTTTGGGCTATCTGCGGGTGCTGCCAGGGCTGGAGATCAGCTTTTTAATGATCCCCGTTGCCCTGGGCGCCATGCTGCTTGGCCCTGCCGCCGGCGCTGTTTTGGGCGGTGCCTTTGGCCTGACCAGCTTCGGCACCTGTTTTGGGGCCAGCACCTTTGGGGCGACCCTGCTGGCCGTGGATCCCCTGTTCACCTTTCTCACCTGCGTGCCCACCCGCCTTTTGGCGGGGTGGCTGACGGGGCTTTTATTCCGCGTGCTGTCGCGCCGCTCTTCCCGCGCGCTTAAAACGGATGGCCAGCAGGTTCCTGTTCCCGGCTATGCCTTTGGCGCAGCGGCGCTGGCCGGGCCGGTGCTGAACACCCTGCTGTTTACCGGGGCGCTGGTGCTCTTTTTCTATCATACCGATTTTATTCAGGGCTTTGTAACTGCCCTTGGCGCCGCAAACCCTTTGACCTTTATGGCATTGTTCGTGGGTATTCAGGGGTTGGTGGAGGCCGCTGTAGGCTTTGCCGTGTCGGGCCTTTTGGGCCGCGCGGTATATGCGGCCCTGCGCCGCAGCCGGGTATAAACGCACGCCGCCAAGGCCAAATTCCCGGGATCAGCTTTACATATATAAGGCTGATCCCGGGAGTTTTGGCTCGTTTTTTGAAAAAGGGCTTGCCGCCCGCCCGGGAATGTGGTAAAATAACCGTTGCACCCAAAGGGTGCAGATATCATGTGCGTCCGTAGCTCAGTTGGATAGAGCGTTCGGCTCCGACCCGGAAGGCCGCTGGTTCGAATCCAGTCGGGCGCACCAAACAAAAAGCCTTGAAAGCCCTGCATTTATGCGGGTTTTCAAGGCTTTTTTCCTTTCTTGCATCATAACTTAAATTGCGTTAAAATACGGTACAATACATTAAAATGCAAGTCAAAACACCTAAACGGTCGCCTCCTCTTTCTCCCCTTTCTCCTTCAGTCTAAACTCGTTAACATCGCAGCCGTACAGATCGGCCATCATAAACGCCAAACCGATCTTCGGCTCTCGCTTGCCGGCCTCGAAATTCTGGATCGTGTGCGCGGATATGTGTGGCGTTTTCTCGTCCATAGGTACCACAGCCGAGATAATATTGTGCTGGCCCACCCGCCAGCAGAGGACGTCCGCCGCCCGCTCAAAGAAGGCCCGAATATCCTCCCGCTTGCGGCCCTTGAAAAAAAAGGGGGGGCTGGCGGTGATGAAGGTGTCCACAAAGCGGGTACTGTCCTTGCGGGCACGGCATCTCGCCGCCGCAATGCGGCTGTCAATCTCTTGCCGGTAACGGCCTTCCGGTCGGACAATATCGAAGTTGTATTTGCTCTTACTTGTGTCAATATCGGGGTTGCTGGTGTACTGCTCCTTCCTGCATTCGTGGTGGGCCTCCAGCGCCTCTGCCGGAGCGCCCTTGTGCTTTGCGAATCGCAGAATCGCGTATTGGGGCAATGTATCATCCTCCTTGCGGCTTCGGGCCAAGTTGGCCCAAAGTCGGGTGTCTTGTCCATCGGTGAGCTATCTACAGTGTAACCTTTTTTGCCCCCTCATACCGTATATCCAAAAGGTTGGAAAACGGGCCAAAAAACGAAATGTTCCACGCTTATGGAAAGACATGGTATAATGGGAGCAAGGAATATTTCTGCGGGAAAAGGTGGGAACACGGCGATGAACGCGACACTGACGATACAGGAAAAGCTAAAGGATTTACGGGTGGAGCATAGCCTGACGCTGGAGCAGAATGTTGAAAAGGACATTAGCCTTGCCTGCATGTGACACTGATGAGATTCTATGATGTGTCCACTGACTTCCTGTTGGGGCTGGCAGAATCAAAAAATCACCCAAACGCAGACCTATCGGAACTGCATTTGAGTGATACCATGATAGAACTATTAAAAAGCGGGAAAATCAATACCCGCCTGTTGTGTGAAATGGCGGCACACAAGGATTTCGTGAGGCTACTGGCCGGCATAGAGATTTACGTGGATGGGATTGCCACAATGCAGATACAGAATCTGAACGCATGGGTGAATGTGGCGAGGGCTGAAATCATCGAGAGGTACCACCCCGACGAGCAGGATAAGGATGCCTATTTGCTGCAAGCCATCCATATCCATGAGCATCAATATTTCTGCCAGCGGGTGCATGAAGATATTGACCGCATTATGGGGGATATAAAGGACACACACAGGAAACCACCGTTGCGGAGGAACTGAAACAGAGCCTTGAAGAAGCGATGAATTTTGAGGGCAGCAACGCAGAAAGAGTAATCATGATTTTCTGTAAGCAAACTAAGCTGAACTACAAAAAGTTGACGGATGAAGAAAAACAGTGGCTTGTGCGGATTGCACAGAAGTCAGAACTTCTGAAGGGTCAGGGGAAGAAGCGGGGCCGGAAATGAGGAGTGTAGTATGTATATTGATTTTAAAGAACTAGACAAAAACGGCGTTCATTTTGAATTACTTGTCCAAGAACTGATGCAGATGGAGGGGCTAGATGTACATTGGGAAGGCGTAGGGCAGGATAATGGAAAAGACCTAGTTGTGTCTGAAAACGTCAACGGCATTCTTGGCTCTTATAGTCACAAATGGGTTGTGCAGTGCAAACATAATGCACATAGTGGTAGCGCACTAAGCAATAGTGAAACCTTAAATATACGGGACACATGCGATATGGTCGGAGCTGATGGATATTTATTAGTGTGCACAACCTATCTATCGGCTCAGCTTGTCGAAAAGCTTGATGGAATTTCAAGGAGACACAAAATACTAATTAAGTGGTGGGATGCAGTAGAACTTGAAAAACGATTACTTAAGCCAGCTTGTTTCTCACTCATCGAAAGATATTTTCCAAAATCTTCAAAAAAAGTAGGTTTCAAGATATATAGCTCTACCTCGCCGTCAAATTGGTTAGCAATGTATAAAGAGCATTTATTTAATATGTCATGCCGAATTTCTGGTCATTATCCCTCCGTAGATTTAGCTGAACAAATAATCGACATTGTTGATCAATTTTATTCCCAGTACAATCGTGAAAAGCAGGTCTTTTCTAAAAAAGAAATTGACGAATTAATTGACTATTCAATTGGGCAATTGAATGTGGATATGCAAGAATTAAATAATGAAATTACAAATTTCTATTTTGTTATTGAAGACTTTGAATATTTACGGGTGCGTTCTATAGGCTTCGATGATAAACATCATAGTTTCAATGTGGAAGTAGATTATTTATACCAAAACGCACTTCCTTGTATTCCTTTAGCTGCTTTCAAAGATTATTTTCACGTGAACAACTATATTACCGATGAAGAATCGAGATTGATGGGAGGTGCCTACTATATCAATTGGAGCTTTGGTCTTTGCCAAGAATGGTTTGCCAGTGACCACTTTAACCCAAATCATTATAAATATTATCCAGACCAATATGGTCATATAAGAAAAAACACAGGAAATCAGCGTAGAATTGAATTTAGACTAGATGCTCATGATACAACGTATGCAGATAGCTTTGAAGATCTATTGATAGGTCTTGGGTTGCGAAAAAGAAAAGATATCGACCTGCCATTTTGAACGCTGATTATCATTTGGAAGATGAACTCATCGGGCTGACATGGCCCGATGTTGTGTATATACACAATTAGATAGATTGCGGCGCAAATTTCTGCTCACTTTTCTATGATTGCATCGCGTTCCAATTCATTTACAACATTGATTCATATGCAAAAATAGTGTATAGCAGAATCATACAAACCATTTTCTAAAAAAGCAATACAAAAAATGATTCAAGATTTATTATAGGCGGTGAAATTTTTGAACGCAGTTATCCATGCGCGGTATTCCTCCGATAGCTAGCGAGAGGAAAGCATGGAGGGGTCTTTATGGTGGGCGAGAGCGACACAGGCCGCAACGGAATATTACAAGTGCGTGAGCATGAGGAAGCACAAGGGCTGCAAGAAAAAGATGGTACGCAAACACTGGATAGAGGATATTGTTATCAAGGAAACGGTTGCCATGCTCCATGATGATTCTATCTTCCGGTATATCATTGACACGGTCATGGACTTGCAGGGCAAGGAAAACGCCGACCTCCCCCTGCTGCGCCAGCAGCTTGCAGAAACCGAGAAGGGCATTGAAAACATGGTCAATGCCATCCAGCAGGGCATCATCACTTCCTCCACTAAAAAGCGGCTGGACGAGTTGGAGAACAACAAGAGCAAGCTGGAGGTTGCCATACTGCAAGAGGAAATGGAGAAGCCGCTACTTACACGGGAACAGGTCACATTCTTTATCCAGAAATACCGCACTATAGACATTACCAAAGAGGAAAAACGTCAACGAATGATTGACACCTTTATCAATGCGGTGTATTTATATGATGATAAAATCGTGTTCACCTTTAACTACAAAGACGAAACGAAAATGGTTACTACAGCGGATATACAAGGTTCGGATTTGGGTGCAGCGCCCGCCCAAGCCTTTTCGCTATTCTCCTTGACGGCCCGCAGCCCAAAGAATATACTAAAACCGGGCCCAATCCCCGCGCGCCCCGGCCATGGTGCGCTTTTTTGAAATTGTACGAACCGGAGAGATCCTTTATGAAAAAGCTGCAATACAATTCACCTGTTATCCTGACCTTTTTTCTCGCTTCGCTGGCTGCGCTGCTGCTGGGCTTTGCCACCGGCGGCTGGGCCACCCTTCATCTGTTCAGCGTCTACCGCTCGTCGCTGGCGGATCCTCTGTTCTATTTCCGGCTTGTGGGGCACATTTTGGGGCATGCCGGGTGGCAGCACTTTTTGAGCAACATGCTGCTCTTGCTGGTGGTCGGCCCGCCGCTGGAAGAAAAGTACGGCAGCCGTGCGCTGCTGGCCGGCATCGGCATTACCGCCGTGCTCTCCGGCATCCTGCAATGCGTGTTCTTTCCGGGCGCCGCGCTGCTGGGTGCTTCCGGCATTGTGTTCATGCTCATCATGCTGGCCAGCCTTTCAGGCATGCGCAGCGGGCAGATCCCTCTCACCCTACTGCTTGTGGCCGCACTCTACCTGGGCCAGCAGGTCTACGACATTTTGTTTGTGCGCGACAATGTGGCCAATTTCATGCACATTGTGGGCGGGGCATGCGGCACCGGCTTCGGTTTTGCCGCGGCCCGGCGCCGATGAGCCGGCAGCCGGATGCGCTCATGGCCGCCCGGGCCTGGGCGCTGGCTTTTTGCTCCTCATTAGAGGGCGCATATGAAGATTATCCCTTTCACGACCCAAACTGGGCCGTGATGCGCCACAGGGCCAACCAAAAGACCTTTGCCCTTATTTTTGAGCGCCAGGGGCATATTTGGATCAACGTAAAAGCCGAGCCGCAGTGGGTCGATTTTTGGCGCAGCACTTATGCCGCGGTGCTTCCCGCCTATCACATGAACAAACAGCACTGGGTCAGCATTGTGCTGGACGGCAGCATCCCCAGAAAAGCGCTCTGCCGCCTGATCGAGGAAAGCCACGCCCTTACCGCCCCCCACAGCGCCAAAAGAAACCCTCGCACTTCTCGCCCGGCGCCGTAAGGGCACCGCCGTTTGTGTGCGCTGAAACTTCCCTGCCCATTTATTTTTTTCAAAGTTTACACTTCTAATGCACAAAAAAGACGTTATAATAAAGGCGGCAGAACTTTGCGGTTTGCTGCTTGCGCTCTTTAAGCGCTCGGAATCATGTTCTGTGCACCCTGTGTGCATCTCTTGTTTTCCTTTTTAAAACCCTGTTGGAAAGGTGGGCTTCTCATAGACCTTGCCAAAAGTGCCGAAGATTTTTGCCGCTTTTTGTGGCGCAGCTATCTTGTGGAGCGGCGATACGATATTTTGGGCGATGTGGTGGACCCCGGGATCAGCGTGATCGGCACCGGCGCCCACGAGATCAGCCGCAATCTGCAGGAGTTCAGCGCTTCCATGGAGCGCGAGAGCGCCGAGTGGAACGGTGTGTTTACAATCAGGGACCAATGGTACCAGACCACCTGCGTGGCCGACGACATTTACCTTGTAATGGGCGAGCTGATGGCGAAGGAGGATTCGACCGACGGCATCCTCTATGATGTGCGTTTCCGTTTCACCCTGCTCCTGCGGCGCTGCGAAGGGAGCTGGAAGGTCCTTCATGTGCACCAATCCGTACCCGACCCCAACCAGGCACAGGATGAATTTTTCCCCCACCGGATGGTGGAGCAAAACGGCCAGCAGGTCATCTATAATCTGCGGCACGACACCATGACCGGGCTGCTGAACCGGCTGTATCTCACTGAAACCGTAAACCGCTACATGGCCGATCAGCCCGCCGGGCTGCTGCTCACCCTGGACGTGGACAAATTCAAAACCCTGAACGACAACTACGGCCACCCCTTTGGGGATAAGGTTCTGATCGCTCTGGCCCAAAGCCTTAAGTCCTGCTTTCCCGCCGCCGCCCTGGGGCGCATTGGCGGCGACGAATTTGTGGTATACCTGCCGGGCGAGGTGAACCACGACTCTTTGGCTGCCGCAGTGTGCGCTTTCCAGCAGGACTGGCAGGAAAGCCAGCGTGCCGCCCGCTTCCCCCAGCCGATTACGGTGAGCATGGGGGCGGCCCGCTTTCCGCAGCACGGTTCCACCTACCGTGCCGTGTGGGAAAAGGCCGACGAAGCCCTGTATCAGGCCAAAAGCCGCGGCGGCGACCAGCTCTGCCTTTTGCCCGGGGAATAAACGCCTGCCCGCAGTCCTCTCTTTCAGGGGCGCTGCACACCAGATCTTCCCCGCGGCAGCCCAGGGGGCAGTTTTACACAGGAGGCATTTTTATGGACGGACACAACCGTGCGAACCTGAAACCCGGTATGACGGTGGACATTGTATTAAAAGCGGATCAGCGCACCGGCAGGCTGACCCGGGGGGTCGTGGCCCGGCTGCTCACCAAAAGCCCCACCCATCCCCACGGCATCAAGGTGATGCTGGAAGACGGGCAGGTGGGCCGTGTACAGCGCATTCTGCCCCCCGGGGAGGCCCATTGAACCGCCCCTCTGTTTCTTCCCGCTTTTTATCCCAAAGAAGGGCCGCCCGGTGGGCGGCCCTTCTTTATTTTGCATCTCAATTTAGACTCACAGGTTCAATACCTTGGATAAAAAGTCTTTCAGGCGCACATCGTGGGGATCCTCAAAGATCTCGCGGGAGGGCCGGTCCTCCTTGATCTGCCCCTCGTCCACAAACAGCACCCTGCCGCTCACCTCGCGCGCAAAGCTCATCTCGTGGGTCACCACCACCATGGTCATGCCGCTGTCGGCAAGATCTTTCATCACCGCCAGCACCTCGCCCACCATCTCGGGGTCCAACGCGCTGGTGGGTTCGTCGAACAGCATCACGTCCGGCTCCATGGCCAGCGCCCTCACAATCGCTACCCGCTGCTTTTGCCCGCCGGATAGCTCGCCCGGGTAGCTCGACGCCTTGTCAGCCAGGCCCACCCGCTCCAGCAGCTGCATCGCCTGGGCCTCGGCCGTCTGTTTGGAAAGGCCTTTGACCTTGATGGGGGCCGCCGTGATATTGCGCAGCACTGTCATATTATTGAACAGGTTGAACTGCTGGAACACCATGCCGATCTTCTGGCGGTGCAGGTTGATGTCTGTCTTTTTGTCGCAGATATCCACCCCTTCAAAAAAGATGTGGCCGCCGGTGGGCTGCTCCAGCAGGTTCAAACAGCGCAAAAAGGTGGATTTTCCGCTGCCCGAGGGGCCGATCACCGCCACCACCTCGCCTTTGGAGATGGTCACGTTGATGTTCTGCAGTACCTTGGTCTTTCCAAAATCCTTGACCAGGCCTTCCACTGCGATCAGTTCACTTGCTGGCATTGGACATCCTCCTCTCGGCAAAAGCAATCAGGCGCGAGGTGGTAAAGGTCATCGCAAAATAGATAATAGCGGCAATGGCCAGCGGTTCAAGCTGTATGTAGGTGATGGCCATCACCCCGTTGGTGCGGTACATCAGGTCGGCAATGCCGATGATGGACACAATGCTGGACTCCTTGATCACCGTGACGAACTCGTTGCCCAGGGCGGGCAGGATGTTCTTGATGGCCTGGGGCAGCACCACCATCTGCATGGCCTGCCCCTGCCGGAAGCCCAGGCTGCGGGCGGCCTCGGTCTGACCGTAGTCCACCGCCTGGATGCCGCTGCGCACGATCTCCGCCACATAGGCCGCCGAGTTGATGCTCATGGCAAACACGCCCGCCGCAAACCGGTCAAAATTTGGGATGAAGCTCACCTCCGGGAACGAGATGCCCAGCATGGGCAAACCGTAGAAAAGGAACATGAGCTGGATCATAAGCGGGGTGCCGCGGATGAACTCGATGTAGGCGTTGGCGAACCACCGGGTGGGTTTGAAGCGCCCCATCTTCATGACCGCCAGCAGTGTGCCCAGCAGCGCGCCGAACAGCACGGTGAAAAAGGCGATGATCAGGGTGTTGCGCACCCCCTCGCCGAAAAAGCCGTTGTATTTTGTAAAGATCTTGCCCATACGGGTAAAAAAGTAGACAAAGCCCTCGAAAAAGTTCATAGCGTTCCTCACTCACATTCGTTCGGCTTAAAAGCACAGCGCATCCCTGTGCCGGAAAAGCGGCACAGGGATGGCCGGTCAATTCTGTTGCCGCCCCAAAGGGCCGCCGAAAAAGGGGGTCTTGCGTCAGATGCCCAGGGTCTTGGCCTGCGCCACAGCCTCTTCGTAAGCCGCTTCAAAGGAGCCGTCCGCCACCACCTGGGTGATCACCGCGTTCACCAGTTCCTTCAGGTCGTCGGTGCCCTGTTTCAGCACGGCGGCCTTGCCGAAATTGGCCTCTTCCTTGCTGAACTCAAAGTTGGCCACCACAATGCCGTCGTTGTTGGCTACCAGACCTTCGCCCACGGCGCCGTCCACCACCAGGCCGTCGATTTTGCCGCCCGCAACTTCCAGGGCCAGGGCGGGCCATTTATCCAGCTCAAACAGAGTGCAGTCGGGCAGTGCGCTCTCGATCAGCTTGCTCTGCACGGTGCCGCGCTGGGCGCCCAGGGTTTTGCCCTTCAGGGCTTCTTTGCTGGTATACACATCCTCGTTGCCCTTCTGCACGATGAGCAGCTGCTGGTCCTGCTGGTACACCTCAGAGAAATCGATCTCCTTGGCGCGCTCCTCGTCCACGGTAAACGCCGCGATGCCCAGGTCCACCTGGCTGCTCTTGACCGCGGGGATGATGCCGTCGAACGCCATGTCCATCACTTCCAGCTCCACGCCCAGGGCGTCGGCAATCTGATGGGCCAGCCAGATATCGCAGCCGGCAAAATTGGCATTGGCGTCCAGAAATTCAAAGGGAGCGTACTGGGCCTCGGTTCCGAGCACCAGCTTGCCTTTGGCCTTGATGGCGTCGATGGTGGCGCCGGTGTAGGCCGAGTAGTCCACCGCCGCGGTGGAATCGGGGGCCGAAGCCGCCTGGGACGCGGGCGCAGACGCCGGCTGGCTTGCGGGGGCAGAAGCCGGGGTGCTGCTGGACGTGGCGCCGCCGCAGGCGGCCAGGCTCAGCGCCAAAACGGCGCTCATCATTGCTGCAAGAAACTTTTTCATGATGTAAATCCCTCCATTGGTGAAGCGCCTCTCTGTGCGCCTCCTGTGTGTATGATTATACATCATCCATGCATATTTGCAAGCGTTTCTGAAAATTTATTCATAAAAAATGCAATTCTTTATGTTTTGACTAAAATCTTAGGCCCCGGGCGCGCGCGCATTGTCAGAATGCCAGGGCTTCGATGCGGTCGAACGCCTCTTTCAGCCGGTCCAGCCCTGTGGTGCAGGCGATCCGCACATATCCCTCCCCCGCCGCGCCGAAGGCCACGCCGGGCACCATGGCCACATGCGCTTCGCGCACCAGCCGCTGGCAAAACGCGATGGAATCCATCCCGGCCTTTTGTATATTCATGAATAAATAAAAGGTACCCTGGGGCGGGCGCACCGAAAATGCCGGCATGGCGTTGATGCGCTGCGCTGCGTAAAACACCCGCTCTTTATAGGCTGCGGTGTACTGGTCGCCAATTTCGCTGCGCAGCCGCAGCGCATGCAGCGCCGCCCGCTGCGACACCGAGGGCGCCGAGTACACCAGGTTTTCGTTCACCCGCTTCATGGCGGCCACAATGGGGGGCTCGGCGATGATATGCCCAATGCGCCAGCCGGTCATCAGATAATTTTTTGAAAAGCTGTTCAGGGTGACCGTGCGCTTTGCCATGCCCGGCAGCGCCCGCAGGGGCAAAAAGCCGGTTTCATACATGTAGTCCGTATAAATTTCGTCGGCCAAAACCACCAGATCGTGCATCTTGGCCGCGGCCGCGATGGCCCTGTAGGTATCCATATCATAGGCCGCGCCCGTGGGGTTGCAGGGGTTGTTCAGGATCAGGGCTTTGGTGCGCGGGGTGATGGCCGCCTCCAGCCGCGCGGGGTCGATTCCAAAGCCGTCGGCCTCAAAGGTGGGCACCTCCACCGCTGTTCCCCCGGCAAGCTCCACCTGCTCTTTATAGGGGGAAAAATAGGGCGAGAAAAGAATCACCTCGTCGCCCGGGTCAAGCAGGGTCAGAAGCGCCAAAGCCATACCAAAGCAGCTGGAGGCCGTAACGAACACCTGCTCTTTTTCCAATGGCATGTGATATTCAGCGGCATAGAACTGCCGGATCGCCCCGATCAGCTCCGGGTCGCCCTGGGGGTCGGTATAGTGGGTATGGCCGGCCTTTGCATCCGCCATGGCGGCCCGGATGATCCGCTCATCCGTGGTAAAATCCGTGTCGCCGATGGAAAGGTCGATCATGTCCGGGTAGTTGTTTTTCTCGGCGGCGGCGCTGGCCATCACGCTGGGGCCGGCCGCTGCAAACCGCTTTGCAACAAAATCTCTCATGCCTTTTCCCCCTCCTTCTGTACCCGCGGAATCACGGTGGACCCGTTGGGGATCACATAAACCAGCTTGCCCTCAAGGTCCAGCTGGGCCAGCAGGGCCGCAGGGTCGCGGAACGCCCGGATGCCCATGGGCGCCACCAGGGCGGGATCCACGCCGGTGAGCATTACAATGTTATAACGCCGCGCCTGCTCGCAGTTCAGGTAAAAAATGTAGCCGGGGATGGTAAAGTTCTCCCGCAAAGCCGGATCCAGCCTGCCCTCCCGCAGCGGTTTGCACCAGTCAAAATATTCCGCAGGCCCCCCGCCCTCGCGGCATTCGGCCACCAGCACCAGGGTGCCCCCGGGTTTCAGGCCGCTCTCCACATTGTCGATGGTTTTGGTGCCCTGGTAGAGCGACATATCCTTGGGGTAGCCGCCGCAGCTCGCCACGATCACGTCCGCCTTTTCGGCAATGGGCACCCGGTACATCTCGTCGGCTGCGCGGCAGCCTGCCACCCAGGCGTCCATCCAGTGGCCCGCATAGATGCGCGCCAGGCGCATGTCGGCGTTCATGACCAGGTTCACGGTATACAGCTGCTCCACCATGGCGGCGGCCTCGCACATATCCTCGTGCAGGGGGTTGCCCGCCAGCACCGCGTTGCCGATGGCCGGGTTCGAGCGGGGGGCCAGCGGATCCAGCGAGAGAAGGTGGTTTTGCTGAATGGTGTGCAGCGAGGCGACGCCCGGCAAAATGCTTTTGCGCCCGCCGCCAAAGCCTGCCATCACATGGTGGGCGCAGGCGCCCAGGGCCACCACCTTGCGGCCCACCGCCAGGGGGTGTACCTCCACCCTGGTGCCCCGGCTGGTGGTACCGATGTTCACAAGGTCCGGGGCCAGGCAGTCATGGTTGACCACCTGAATTTGTTCGTACACCCCATCCGTGACCAGGGTGCGCAGCTCGGCCTCGCTGCCGCCGAGGTGGGTGCCGTTCGCCACGAGGATGGCCAGGTTCTTTTCCTGCACCCCGCACTCCCCGGTGATATAGCGCACCAGGTGGGGAATCACCAGATCCTGCCGCATCCAAAAGCGGCTCATATCGCTCACGATCAGGGTCACCTTGTCGCCCGGGGCAAGCCAGCTGCGCAGGGGCGCCTGCCCTACCGGGGCGTCCAGCGCGGCATAGACCGCCGCCGCCACATCCCGGATCGGCTCCTCGGCGTGGCCGGTGAGCACCTGCAGCCTGCCGGTTTCAGGCAGGGCCAGGTCCACCCCGCCCTCGCCGTATTTAAAATGGAACTGTTTCATAAAAAAGCCTCCCGCGGCCTAAACGCCTTGCCGGCCTGCCGCTTTGCTTCCTATCATACCATATCCCTGCAAAAAATGGCAGTGCAAGTTTATACAAATTTTTGCATAAACTTCCGCGCTGCTTTTCTCCGGCGCAAAAAAGGGCCGCTTCGGCGGCCCTCTTTTTAAAGATAACGGCGCAGCTCGCTCAGCACCCCCGCAATATCCAGCGGTTTTACCAGATAACCGGTCATGCCCGCCTGGTAGGCCAGGGTTCTGTCCTCCCGAAAGGCGTTTGCCGTCATTGCAATAATAGGGATAGTAACTGCGTTGGGACGATTTTTCAGAGAGCGTATCTGCTTTGTGGCTTCATATCCGTTCAGACGGGGCATCATAATATCCATAACTCAAACTTCGCACATCAAAAATAGCTGTGGACCTAGAAAAATCAATAGTAAATGCACAAAAAATGACTTTAAGTACCCAGATCATGGGGTCTTAAACTTGATTTTAAAAGTTTCCGGAATAGAAGCAAGGAATTTTTCAACAAAATTACTTATCTCCTGTTCGGAAATAGTTAAAACTTCATTAGCTGTACTTATTCGATTTTCAGAAAAGTCGGATTTTTTCGTGAACGCAAATGCCCTTAAGTTTACTCAAATTACTCTAAGTTTACCCAAATGCTCTTATACTAATCACCAATAAAACTATAGACAAAAAATCATCGCATAATCCATATACGCAAGATTATGCTCAATTTTTTGTATAGTTTTTAATTGGTGCTTAGTATTACCGTTTATAAGAACCTGTCTTCATAAGAAATGTGTGCGGATTTTCGAGCATAATTTTGTTGCAGAGTAGGCAAAAATCCGCAGGCGGGCTTTCGCCCGGCAAGGATTTTTAACGCAGTCTGCGGCAAAATTTGCCGAAAAGACGTGCGCATATGCTTGTGAAGACGGGTTCTTATATCAGACCTGAATTATGAGGCGAATAACATGATAGGTAAATATAAGATAGCTGCCCTTTGTATCTGTCGTATCCAGGACAGAGAATGTTTTGAACTGATTCACGAACTGGACGGGCAGCTGGGTAATATCGGCTGCCGTT
>ERZ857882.3581-NODE-3581-length-14457-cov-12.395917_pt1 | contig 14457 bp, 13 predicted proteins | sample MGYA00519697_ERZ857882 | MGnify/ENA primary metagenome ERZ857882 (study PRJEB31778, sample SAMEA3449373) | human gut metagenome | biome: human gut; feature: human-associated habitat; material: faeces | place: United Kingdom | collected 2010/2012 ...
TAATTGATGTTGAGCGGGCTTTGGACATATTGAGAGTTTCTAATAAAAAATGGGGGCGTAAGAACTCCAAGTAATTAACTGGAATAGACAGTTTCACTGGAAAATATGCCGGCTGTTTTCAATGGTGAAGCTGTCTATTCATAAATCAAGAAAAAGCATGAAGGAAAAGAACTGGGAATTACTTGTCTTAAATGAATAGGTAGGACAGATTGGAGAGACTGGTGTAGCTCCAATGGTAACAGTTTCATTAGTGAATGTCCAGCAAGACTCTTTGATGAACAAATCAGAGACAGTCAATGAGGTTCAGCTATGGCTAAATATGATCAAATATGAGAATAAAATGCAGTGATATAAGATCGATTATAATCAAGTAGTCGTGTGTATAACTAATTGAAATCAAGAAAGTTAAGATACGTAAAACGTTTGGTTTATTCACCTATATTTGCTCACGGAAATTTTAAAGAGAACTATTAAAAAAATTAGAAAATGGCAGAAGAAAGAAAAACAGTAGATGCTATGTTAAATGAGCAGAAAGAACAGAAATCCGTAAAAAAGAATGGTGCAGCTCCTCAAAAAGGAAAGAACGCCTCAGTAGAGTCTCCGAAAGCTGATAAGGAGACTGAACAAGAACCGCTAAAACTCACTCGTAGGCAAATTTTTACTCTCACAACTCTTCTTACATATAAATATCGGTTTGCTCGCATCTTAGTAAACAGGGATATTGATAAGGAGGAGGTAAAAAAGAAGATTGAATCAATCAGAGCCGCAAAGGGTGTTATAACCCCTTTCTTGGTACTTTCAGCTAAGGAATGTATCGAAGCAGGTCTTGATGTGGTGGACTATAATGGCAATGTAATAACCAAGGATACCCCTGATCTTGAACACATTCTAGTGATATTGGATGGTCAGCACCGTTGGGAAGCCATTAAAGAACTTAAAAAGGCTGGTGAGGACTATGAAGCTTACTTTATTCTACCACTTACAGATCAATATGATCTTATGACGATATTAAAGGAGGCGAATACTTCTGTGAATCCTTGGGATGGAATTGATTGGCTAACGATGGCTATCCAGACAGCAAAAGTTCGTGGTCTTGATACTTCCAAGTTGGAATGGCTGAAATCTTTAGCAAATACAGAAAACATTTCTGATTCTGCGGCTTCCTTATTCGTTACTGGGGGTAAAAAGATATACTCAAAATCCGCGATTAAGTCTGCCATTGATTCAAAAGATCCAGATAAATTGGAAACGCTAGTTGATGAGGATGGACTTGACCGTAATAAAAATCTTTATGATGCTGCTATTGCTAAATTGAACATAAAGACAGTTGGCTTGAAAATAACTCCTAAAATGCTAGTTAGTTTTGTAGAGCAACTCATTAACAAAAACAAGCCGATTAACGATGCGTATGCTCATGTCATCGAGTTTCTTAATTCTCTTTCAAAAGAGCAGATAGAATCTCTTGATAATGCAAAGAAGACTACTAGCAGGAGCAAAGATCAGGTTATTACAGGTCTTTTCAAGAGTTATTGGAAAGCATTTACCGAGCGAGAAGCCTTAAGCTAAAATTGAAAAATGGAGGGAGGGGTGAGAGACCTCTCTCTCTTTTAATGAGAATTACGAATTACACTCAAATCATAATTGAAAAGGTTAAAATCTATATCCTCTCCATAGTGATAAGTTTACCAAAGTGATACGAGAATATAATAAAACAAGGATATGATGACACTACAAGAACTTAAGCAGAAGGGATACATCCTCTGTCTGCCGCAAAAGATACGCTTAGACACAGGACTCATAGGAAAACTGACATGTAATTTACATTGTAATGCCAACGCACCGATGCTACATGTAATTCCTGCCAAAACCTTCTTATCAAAGGGATGGCTAGCTGTGGATGATAACGGAGAATTGATTTCTCTTCTTGATACAGATATAGATCGGAAATTGGTGCTACTTGAAGATATTAGCTTATATTTCGCATTACAACAGACAAGGATACTTGATAGTAATATAGCGGTAGATATACTAACAGAGATGCCAAGAGGTAGAAAATGGAATTTTTAGCTTATGGACTTATTAAAAACTATATTATGTCTCCCTTGTAGAACACCGGAAAGGATAAATGTTACGATTCATTCGGGAGGAAACGGATTTGATATACCTTTTCCGTTTGGAACGATAGTAGTACCGGACACACCGGATGGATATTGCATTTCTAGTGGTTGTGGATCAGGGAAGACCGAATCTATTAAATCGCTGATACGTCAGAAATGGGATCAAGGTATATTATATTGTGTTGATACGAAAAACGAATGCAACAGAATGTATCAATGGATCATAGATAATCTGATTGGAGAGATACTACATGGCGAAACCCTAAAGTCTAATGATGTATTGATGATCCATTCGGATGCTGATTTTGAGAAGATGAAGGAGTACAAAACACATCCGGAGCAAATAGTTCGTATTAGGATTCTAATCATCACACATGTACGTTTCTTTACTGACCTGATTAACTATTTCTTGCTTTATGAACCGAATAATTCTAATCCGGTTGTTCCTGTATTTGATGGTGACTTCAAGAAACTAATGCAGCAGGATAATCTGAGAAAATATATCCTTCTTGATGAAACTCCATTGTTCTTAAGACCATTCATTACTTTCTCTAAGGGTTTGCTAGGCGTATTCTCCGAGAAGAATAAAAAGGGAGATTACCAGTGTAAGTCCCAAACGGATATAAAGGATATGTATGATACATTTATAAAGGGAGGGAGCTTGGAATTTTATAAAGGGACAGACAGGGTTAGCCAAATCAAACGGAATGTTGTATTGGGGTTGATACCGAAGTATTACTCTGAATGGATGGGAACGAAGGATAAGAACTGCAATATCCATTTCTATCCGTCTGACTTGATACACCCCGGCATGAAATCCTACGTGATTATCTATGAAGGAGCAGGAGATGTGTTGTTGGGTAAAAGTTCCTGCTTTAAGCTACTTGATATAACACCCAAGTATAACTGTCAGGTTGATTTTAGAGAATTGACTTTTGGGTTGAACAGAAAACATAAACCGGATAATGCAACGTATGCGTCATTCGTCAAGTCTGTTCGCTCTTTATGTTGTAGTTCTCCAGTGAAAACACTGATTGTTATCTGGAAAGACTACAGGACGGATGATGAGAGAACATTAACTAAGGAGGCTGGTAAATCGAAATGGGCTGATAAACTTAGAGAAGCACTACTGACAGAAGGATTAGCCGGAAGTAATTTTACTGTTACATATTATGGTGCATCCGATACCAAATCAACCAATGTATACAGAGATTATCAGAATATTATCCTTTGCGGTAATTGGGATTTACCTCCGTCTGTATCGGGACAACTAAGGAAAGCATATAAATCTAAAACTGGTCAGGATGAGTATAAGTTCTGGTATACAATCCAATTGCTCTCTAGAATTGGCATAAGAAAGAATGATGGACTAAAGTATACAGTTTATTATTCTTCTGATCACCCGAAGAAGTTTCTCAAGTCTTTGGACGATTACCTGAATAAGAACAAGATAACTATGAAATCGAAGAAGGCTACTACCGATCCCGTATGGATGGTACGAGTAAAATCTATAAAAGGAGGGAGTAAGTATGTAGATAAAATTGGGAAACTGATAAAATATAACCCAGCTTTGGAAAAAGCGATTAGTAATAATGACCAAACCTTTCAGATGGATATTCCTCTTAATGTTATTGGAGGAATTATCCCAATGGGAGGCAAAAAGCAAAGATCAAACTATAAGAGGTTGATTGATTTTATGAAGACTAGTTTAGGAATTTCTCTAAGTATACCTGATAATAGAAAATCTATAAAGCCCAAACCTTAGTCCGTATTTTTGAAATTGCGGTATAATATATATAAGAGTATAAAAATACGGAGTAGTAGAGAATTATCATAAAGATAGTATTAATGAAAACAAATGTTGTTTTCCATGAGGAAGTATCTCCCAAAGGAGACACTTTCTCCGTGTTTATGAAATAATGCTATGTATTAATTGCCATAATGTATTTGCTTGTTATCCTTTATATATAGCTTCATTATTTCCCCTTCATTTCATCCAATTAGCCATGCAAATAAAAATGACGGACATAATTGAAAACTATGAAGGGATGAGTTTAGAAGCTATATCATCATTTACCCAATTCCCCATTTATTCCAATTATCACTCACATTGTCTATTTATCATTTCTCCGAAATCTCTATATCCCAATGAATCCCCTAATTGATAACAGGGGGATTGTCCAAGTGCGGAGCGAGAGTGAACCCTTTAGAGTATGTCTGTGGGAGTGACGTTATTGTCTTTCGTAGTGTAACGGAGAAAGAATAGTCACGAGTTTCGTAGAGACATATGTGGTGAACGTAAGCGTTAATAAAAGAATGATAACTATGCCGCAATTTCAAAATGCCGGAGTTGCTGTTTCAGTCTCATGCAATGTGGGAATAACCATAGATAACACCTCTTTTAACTGTTACAAAAGATCGAATATTGAAGAGTATAGTTTTAGAAGCAAACTTAATTCCTGTATAAAGATAGGTAAAACTATATATAGTTCAAAAATGAAGAAAAGAGTTTTATTGTGCATATTAAGCTTTGTTTGAGATTAAACAAGCAAATTTTGTGATATTAATATCAAAAAATGTAATCTATATATCATTTTTTGATATATTATAAACAATAATCGAGATTATTTTGTATATTTGCCGTGAATATTATAAATATGAAACTATGTATACTGAAATAACAAAGATAATTGAATGTGGGTTATCAAAAGATAGTGCAAGGGTTGCAATGTATGCAAAGCTCTTGGCGGAGAAATACGAAGCAGACGGTGAAAAAAAAATGTCTGCTAAGATACGTAGCTTATTAGACAGTAATATTAAGAAAAACTCTCTAATAACAGAGCAGTTTTTAAATCTGCCTGTTGATAATGAAACAAGGCTGAGTATAGCGGATATTTTATCACCAGAAATTAATACAACAGAGTTGATTCTCTCTAACTCTGTTCAAGAAGCAGTAAAAGAGTTTGTTGAAGTTATAGAGCATAAAGAAAAATTTATGTCTTTAGGAATTGAAATACATAACTCTCTTTTGTTATATGGTCCTCCCGGATGTGGAAAGACTTCACTAGCTAAATATATAGCGAAATCTATTCAACTTCCTATCATTATAGCTCGTTTGGACTCTATGATATCATCTCTGTTAGGTAATACATCTAAGAATATTAGAAAATTATTTGAGTTTGCGGATAACAAACCTTGTATTTTATTTTTGGATGAGTTTGATGCTATTGCCAAGAATCGTAAAGACCAAAATGAACAAGGAGAATTAAAAAGGGTTATAAATAGCCTTTTACAAAATATAGATGATTTTTTAGCTAATGGAAATATTTTAATTGCAGCAACAAATCATCAAGAATTATTAGATGATGCTATTTGGAGAAGATTTGAAAAGGTTATATTTATTGATAGACCTGGCTTGGCTGAGAAAAAAGGATTAATAAATAGTTTAATATCCAAGTTTGCTAATAGTTTAACCAAATCTGATGTGGAAAAAATGGCGTTAATGTTAGACAATCTATCATATTCAGAAATAAAAAAGGTCATTAATGGGTCAATAACAAAATCTGTTATTAACAATAGGAATGAATTTAATCTGGTAGATGTTGTATATGGTTATTTTCAATATCAACATTCAAATGAATATACAGAAGAAGAACTTGTTAGATTTTTAAGTGAAAACAATATAAGTCAAAAAGAAATAGCCAAGTTCATAGGAACTTCAATAAGGCAAATCAGGAACTCTTTAAATTTAAAATAATATGAAAAAGTATCTACCAATTAAATTTTATCAGAAACGAGAAATTACAGATGATCGTTTAACTAATGCTGGAGGCTCTAAAGATGACCCTTCTTGGGTGTTACATGGAGAAAGTCTAGAAGAGAGAGCTGGATTACTGAGTACAGGTATTGACGATATTATAAAAACTATTGAAATCAAACCGGATAAATATGATTATATTCCTTCTGTAATTGCAGTTGAATTAGATGAAAATGCTGTTGCTAAAACGCATAGAAACTCTATTAAAGAAATATTCAATCAAGAGAGAGATAAAAATAATGTAATTGGTTTTAATAATGAGAACGAACTCTTAATAAAGGTTGATTCTGTGAATGATGCAACAAAAATAAAGAGAAAACTCAATAACTCAATCAGATATGCAAAAGGTATTTCTGCTATTACTAATATTGCAGCATATCAGCCTATAATAGAAAATACCGAAAATAGCAAAGATAGAAAAATAATCAAAGTGTCATTATTTAATTACTTTGATTACAGTTTAAATCAAGCTGTAAAATCTGCATTTCATGACTTATGTAAAGAAAATAATATAATATCAAAAGAGGTCTTTTATACAAATGATTTAATTATTTTTAGATTAGAGAATGTTGAATCTAATGAACAATATTTGAAATTGGAAGAGTTTCCTGCCATAGAATATATCATTCCTATGCCCCAATTCAAAATCTCTAACCAAGAAATAAAACAAAGTATTGACATTGAGTTAGAGAAACCAAAACCTGATAAAGAATATCCAGTCGTAGGAATACTTGATGGAGGTATTGAACAAACGCAACAATTATCTGAATGGATTATTGGTTCTAATAATTCATATCCCGATGAGTTGCTTGATAAGTCACATGGCACATTTATTGGTGGAATAGTGACTTATGGTGATTCCTTAGAAGGGAAAATTATTACTGGAGTGAATGGATGTAAGATTTTTGATGCAGCAGTTTTTCCTGACACCAATAAAGAAAATATTACAGAAGATGAACTTATTGAAAATATAAGAGAAAATATAAAGTCTCATCCAGAAATTAAAATATGGAACATGTCACTTGGCTATGAATGTATGGAGGCTGATTCTGATAACTTTTCAGCTTTTGCTATGGTGCTTGATGACATTCAACAACAATATAATATTATAATATGTAAATCAGCAGGTAATTGTTCTAATTTCTTGTCAAATAGACCGACTGGACGAATAACAATCCCTGCTGAAAGTATAGCATCTTTAGTTGTAGGTTCTGTTGGAAATGATGGAACTCCTTCTGTCTTTTCTAGAAAAGGATTCGGTCCTGCCAATATTCATAAGCCAGACCTAGTTAGTTTTGGGGGAAATATGATAAAAGTTGGTGAGAAATATATCATGGACGGTGTTAAATCTTTTGCGACAAATGGTAGCTTTGTGGAGAATCTTGGAACAAGTTTTGCAGCTCCAAGATTAGCAACACTTCTTGCTGGACTAGATTTTAAAATAGCGGAAGAATTTGATCCATTATTATTGAAAGCTCTTGCTATCCACTCTGCTAAATATCCTGATACTAAGTTATCTCAAATAGACCGTGTTCAACTAATGGGATATGGAATTCCTGATACGGTAGAAAATATTCTATATAATTCAGACTATGAGATTACCCTTATTCAATCTGATAGAATTACAAAAGGAAGCTTTATGGAAATACTAGAGTTTCCTTATCCGGAATCATTGATTGACCAGCATGGTTTTTATTATGGAGACGTAACGGTTACTCTTGTTACTTCTCCGGTATTGTTTGCTGGTAATGGAGCTGAATATTGTCAGTCTGATATTGATGTAAAGTTCGGGACATTTGATGAAATCAAACAACTCAAAATTACCCAAGGAAGAAGAAACGAATACGGACCAGATGGGTTTGAAAATCTTCTGATGCCAGATAATTATGGAAGGAGATTTATTAATGCTGATTTTGACAATCCTTTTACTAGGGAACGTACATTGCTGAAATATGGGAAGAAATATCAGCCTGTAAAAAAGTGGCATTTTAACTTAGGTGAATTAACTCCCGCAAATAAAGTAAAATATCTGACAGCTCCTAAAAAATGGGGACTTAGACTTACGGGATTATACAGGGATTTTGCTGAAACTAGAGCTGTTATAGATGGTGAACAGTTATTCCAAGATTTTTGTTTGATAATAACAATAAAAGACCCTAATCAAGAAAAAATGGTTTACAATGAAGTTGCCCACTTGCTAGAAAGTAGAAGTTTTATTCATAATGATATAACTTTAAGGGATTCTATTCAAACACAAGTTAGAATATAATTTATTATTTACATAATTTTCTCCTGTTTATCTAAAAGATAACATGTTTTTAGGTTTTAAGATTATGGGAGTGCTGTTTTTTCATAAATACGAAACTATATAGAAGATTAGTGAATCAAAGCTGAGAGGACAGATCGTCTAGCAGGAAAATTTTAAAAGCAAGGGAAGATAGATCATATTCCACCTTCCCTTTCCTTTTTTAATACGCCAAAGCAAAAATAATCTTATCCGGCATTATTCCAACTTCTGCAAATTTCAACCGACTTCCTCCAAGTTTAATCGCTGATTTCTTGTAGCAATTAATAAATTCCTCCTTTGGCATAAAGAATGGATAACCGTATGGGACTCCTCCCCAATAGACGGGAACTCTAAAACCATCGAATCCATGACCAGTTATAATCTTTGCGTCAGTGCAGTAAATTGTCTTTGAATCATAATTAAGCCAATCAATTTCTCCGTCCCTATATTGGCGAGTGAATATTAGCTCCAAAGTCTTCTCAGATGTAATATCTATTTTGAATCTAATCCCACCAGCAGAGAACTTATCTAAATTCTTCTGTACCTCATTCTCTATTTCACTAATTTCTTGTTTGGCGAGATCATACACCTTGCCCATAACGAATATTTTCTTTTTCATATTATTCTAGTTTTCTTTCTATTATTATTGATATTTCTCCTTGTCCGTCAGTTTTGAAACTTAGTTTCTCGTAATTAACAAGTTGGCATAACCGATCCTCATATGTATCTATCAGCCATTCTAGGCTAACCAATGAATGCCCATCTTCATCTTCATATAATTCCCCGTCTTCATCCGCTATATCTGTCATATCAGAGGTAGTCAAACAGAATATATGAGCAGCCAGTTCTATAGAGATGTAATTAGTATCATCAGTCGCATATAACTTAGGGGGATATTTTATTTGGATGAATACTGCATTCTCAAAACAACTGATTCTGTGTCTTACCGGAAGATCAGAGAGCCCGTCCATTAGAAGCTCGACTATGGGGTAATCTACTTCCCGTATATCTCCTGTATAATAACGCTTCATCATTTCCACTCTAAAATTGGCTATCAAAGCCAAGTCCTGTATTGGCATCTTTGCTAGCCGGGGGTATAAGATACCGTTCTCATCAATATAGCTTTCGGAATCAGTGCATTTTAATCCTTCATCTCTTGTTGTTGAAAATCTTTTTATTTTCATGTTACTTCGTTTTTTGTGATTTAATAATTAAGGTTACATTATAATTCTTTTTCAGATATTCCTGGAGTTTGGAATATCTGTCTAGCCTACATCTGTTTCTTGGGCATAAAACAAATATCTCTTTAAGGCTTATTTCCAGTACTAATTCTTGCTCATTCTTATTCGTTGCCAATTGAGAAGTCAGTTGAGGAAACTTTTGAGATAATGCTGCAATATCATCGTGGAATTTATTCGTTGTCTCTTTCGAATCAAGGGATAATTCTACCGGAGTTTTTGGTATGTCACCGCAATCTTTATTGAGCGAATACCAGAGTTGGGATGTATCTGTCATAAATTTAAGTATTTAATTCATAGTTAGGGATTTCAAGGCTTCGTAGTAGAGTTTTCGGCATTTTTTGAGTAGAGAGAAAATAAAAAACGGAACACTTTTTCAAATGCTCCGTCCTTTAATAACTGATATGAATCTAGTCATGATATAACTTAAATGGCATCTTTATCCCTTTATAGTTTGTGAAAGTGCCTGAATAACAGATGGCATCAAATGTTCCATCAAACGAGCCTGTATTATCTCCTTTTTCATTATATTCAGTTAATTTCATTTTCTCGTTTGACAAGTAACCAGATAATCCAAGCACATTATCACTGCCATTTTGGGTATAATAATAACTGCCCGATATGCTATGACCATCTACGGTAATTTGCATTACTATTTCATATCTATCATTAATAGTTCCCTTAAAGATTATTTTTCTATTCTGGCTTGAATCAGTATAATACTCTTGATCTACTGCTCCGCTAACTCCAAACTCATCTTTTAATGTATTGTTTTTAGTATTTATAATAGACACTAATCCATGTACTAAATTGGATAAACACACATCACACTCATTTTCTCGGATTTCATTAGGGAATAATTTTACAAATTCTTTTGCTACTTCTCTTATAGTTTTACCTACGACTAATAATTCTCCAATCAAGGCATCATTTTTGTAATCAGTGACAAAGAATAACACATAGTATGAATTTCCAACTATTACTTTCTTTGCATCTGTTCTGGCATCCTTGTCATTTCTATAAGACTGGATTAACATTTCCGAATTATTAGGTTGAATATTGATTGTATAACCTCCAAATATTTCATTAAATGAAACAGAAGTAATTTCTCCTTTTAAAAGAAAAAGCTTCTGCGATAATACATCCGATGCTAAAAGTGTATTTCGATTAGCTAACTGATAGATAACATTTGCATCGGATAAATATTCATATTTACTCAATGAAGATGCTATCTGGTTAATTGCATATCCAAACTCTTTTTCTATTGGATCAATAGTTTGAGCATATAATGAAACATGTAGCATAAACATTATATTCATCCGTTACAAGGCCAACCTTTGCCAATGTATTGCCGCCTTTTGCAATAATGATATCTCCAGGGTAGGCCAATGCAATAGTTTTACTATTGGCTTTCAGTACTTCTTCCGGCAAGAAGGCCGTTTTATCCGTAATCACAATCAGCCCGTTTACAATCTCATTTACCCGTAAAAACGGAATATTTTCATGATTATTACTGTAATAACCTGTTATTGAAGGATAAAATGCGCTGCAATCAGTCTTACCACCATGGTTTGAGATCGTCTTACCATGCATTGCTTCGAGTACATTTTCCAAGAGTAAATTATTTTTCTGATAATATTCCGCATCTATACGAAGATGCTTGCCGATAACATAATTTAACGATACTTCACTGCCTTCTAGCCCATCCATCAAAGACTTATACTTGGATTCATTGAAAGGTTCAACGGATGGGCTCAGTGAAAAAAACTTAAGCTTTCCTTCTTTGCAAACTCAATGAAGGCTTCTGCTATGCCGTCTTGAGTCAAACTCTCGTGGTTATATAGATCATGGTCAACAATCAGATGTCCATGGCTGTCGAGCTTGTTCTCGCCGGTAGCAGGGTCTTTTACATATATCTTATCGCCGGAACTATCCTTGCTAGGCTTCTGCATCGTTGCAAAGAAAATGGGATAATCATCTCTTTTGGGGCACAGTTTATCATCCCACTTCTGCACAAACAGAACTGAGGTCTTGGTTCCAGTATGAGGTTTAAACACATTGCTGTGCAAGCCAACAACGGCAAGAATACGGCAACGTTCAGCAATAAACTCACGAATATATTTATCGCTGGCGTTGTTGAATCGCCCCTGCGGTAACACGATAGCCATACGGCCGCCCGGTTTCAGAAAGTTCAAATTGCGCTCAATAAACAGCACATCACGGCCAACCTTATTCTGCCATTTGCCAGCACTGTTTTTACCAAGCTCATAATGAGAAATGATGGTACTTTCTTTGATATCACCAGCAAAAGGGGGATTAGCCATTACGAGATCGAATTGAAACCGGCTATAATCCTTCACACCGGAGGGCTGAAGTTTTTTCAACTTCTTAAAGCCTTCGTTATAGGTGTCAATCCAATCTTCTTGTTTGGTGGTTTCACCCCAACGAGAATAGTCCAGTGTGTTCAGATGAAGTACATTGGTCTGACCGTCACCCGCAATCAAATTAAGGGTACGAGCCACACGGACGGTCTTTTCGTCAAAATCAATCGCAAAAACATTGTCTCTAACAAAATTGGTTTCTTCAGGGATTCGTTCTGCAGCAGTAAATCCTTCACCTTCAGGAAGTCCTTTTTCTCTACGGATGTCTTTCCAGACCTTAAAAATGCTATGGACCGTAAAGCCAGAGCTGCCACAAGCGGTGTCGATAATCTTGTCCTTTGTTGTAGGATTCATCATTTTTACACACATATCAATGACGTATCGAGGCGTAAAATACTGGCCTTTTTCACCCTTCTGAGCCTTGCTCATCAGGTATTCAAAGGCATCATCTACAACATCAAGATTGTTGTTAAATAGCTTTATATCCTGCAAAGAAGCAACACAGACTGCAAGGTGAGACGGGGAAAGCAGAATTTTGCTTTCATCCGTAAAAATACCTTCCCATTTCTTTTTGGCATCATCGAACAGCCCCTGTATCTTTTCTTTCAGTTCAAAATCAGTATCTCCGGTGTTGCGGAACTGCAAATAGGCAGTGGGGTCATTGGCGCAGATTAGCTCATCATACAGCTTGGCAAAAATGAGCTTGAAGATTTCTTCAAAGGAATCCACGCCCGCACTCGCCAGAACTTCATCTTCCATTTCCTTAATTAGGGCTCGGAGAGATTTTTTCTGAGTGCTGATTTTATCTTTTCGCTTTAGATCTTCATAGGTGAACTTTTCGTTAATGATATCTGAAAGTTTCTGCGTCGCCTTAGGAATGTCGCTGATTTCCTCGAAGAAATTGGGGTCTTTTCGGTTGTAACAGGAAATCTGTTCACCGTTTGTCCAAACACCGATAGGCGCACCAGTGGCATTGCAGTAAGACTTCAGCTGCTCCTTGCCATCAGTGAGCTTGGGCTTTTTCAGCTCCACGATGATATAGGGAACCATCGGGCGATCTTTATCCATAATCGCAATATCAGCCCGTTTTACTTCGCGTCCAAAGTGAATCGGGGTTTCCAACTGAATTCGGTTGGCTGCGTATCCGTATTCGTTCATCAATTTGTAAATATAGAGTTGACGAACAGCTTCTTCCGGAGTGAGCCTAATCTCTTTATTCCGGATTGCACAAGTGATATAAGGGACCTCGGCGCTGCGAACAGACTTCACAGAAATACGAGTTTCTATCGCAGCCTTTGCCTCAGCTGAGAATAGTGTGTCATCATATGTAGTGTTTTTGAAAAGTTCATTCAGCGTCATAACCGGTTCCTCCTATTTTGTCGGCTATTGAGTCAATTTCCTTCGCAGTTAACTGTTGCTCAGTAATGACCCTTATTAGTTTGCGAAGAGCAGGTGTTTTTCGTATTGCTTGCGATAGATCTTCTGCAACAATACGGCTATCTGAGTTACAAGAGGCAGCAAGATCATCGAAGAGGTAATCGGGATATTTGTCGCAGGCTAATAGCTTTTTGATCTTTTTCTGTGTATCAAGGGATGGTAATCGCCGCCCTTTTTCAATATCGGTGATAAATGGCGGCTTGACTTTTAGTGCATTTGCAAGATCTCTTGCAGACATAGGTGGATCGTGATGTTTGCGCGCCGCACATAGCATCTGACCATAAGACTCTGCCATCATATCACCTCCAAACTATAATTAACTTAAAAGCTAATTAGCTTTGTATTGATTATATTTGTTACAAGATTGGGTGTCAAGGCCTTGTAGAAAATGCTATGCGTACAGCGTGTCTTCGAAACCTCAGTAAGAAATACGCAGATGTAGTTTGGCCTCCCAATGAAGAGAAGTTTTTGATGGGTGGTAAGTGAAATATCGTAGCAAGCAGGGCAGAAGTAAAACAATTTGCATTGGCAAGCAATGCAATCGTTTTACTTCCTGCACTTCGCTTGTTGGGGGCCCAGCCCCCAATCCCCTGTAATGCAGAGCAGGCTCTGCGGTTGTGAGGCATATTTGCGCCCTTCGCTGTTTCACCCAACGCCTGACAGACAAAAAAAGCCCTATGGCGACTGTGCTGTATTGCACGGGCCGCCATAGGGCATTCGTGTTTCTGGGCGTGATAGGGTTTTGCGCTGCGGGGGGAATTCAGAATGAAGTGCTTCGCGAGTTGGCCTTATGGGAACAGAAGCGATCAGATGTAGATCAGCTCCGCGAGGAGAATCTCCTCGATCTGTGCCGTAATGGCATTCATCGTACCCACCCAATGGAGCGGATCTGCGTTTTTCAGTTCCTCCGTGAGTCCCGCTTCCGTCAACATTTGAGGCTGCAGGATGTCCATTCTCTGCACCGCTGCGCGATCGACTTCGTGCAGTTGATGCATCAGTTGTCCGCTGAGCAGCAGACGTGCAAACAATCCGGGCCGGTGCGTTTTGAGGTATTGACAGCGCAGGGTGCCGTACTTGCCGAGTGGCATCCTGTCTTCTGCGCTCAGTCCCATGTCTGGAATCAGAAATTCACCGTGGCAGTTGTAGTTTAGCTTGAACATCGTTTCCATCTCCTTGCGTC
>ERZ857882.3583-NODE-3583-length-14455-cov-8.695625_pt1 | contig 14455 bp, 9 predicted proteins | sample MGYA00519697_ERZ857882 | MGnify/ENA primary metagenome ERZ857882 (study PRJEB31778, sample SAMEA3449373) | human gut metagenome | biome: human gut; feature: human-associated habitat; material: faeces | place: United Kingdom | collected 2010/2012 ...
CCTGCGCCAGGCGCCGGAACGGCGCGCGTTTCAGCCGGGGCCGGGCGGGGCGCGTCCGGTTCCGCCCAAACGCCCTGCCGCAGCGGCGCCTGAGTGGAGGCCGGGGCAGCTGCGGCAGCTGAACCAGCCGCTGCAAAGCTGGGCTGCTTTACAGGGGTACTCAGGTCCAGCTGCACCGGCGCTTCGGCTGTTTTCTTTTCCGGCGCGGCCTGCCGGAAGCTGAAATGCTGCTCCCCGCTGCCGGGCTGTGCCAGTGCGGCTTTTGCGGCCCGGTACACCGCGTCGAACGCCTCGCTCTCACGGGCAAAGCGCACCTCGGTTTTTGCGGGGTGCACATTCACGTCCACCAGTTCACAGGGCATGTCCAGCATGAGCACGCATCCCGGGAATTTGCCCTGCATCAGGGTGCCCCGGTATGCGTTTTCCAGCGCCGCCATCATGGTGCGGTTTTTTACAAACCGCCCGTTGATAAAAAAGAACTGCATCCCCCTGCTTGCCCGGCAGGCCCGGGGCGGGGTGATCAGGCCGTGCACCCGGTACGCGCCCGCCGCCTCATCCAGCTCCAAAAGATCCTTGGCAAATTCGCGCCCCAGCACCGCATAGACCGCGCTGCGCAGGCTCCCGTCGCCGGGGGTCTTGTACTGAAGCTTCCCGTCCTTTATAAAGCCCACAGACACTTCCGGGTGCGAGAGGGCCACACGGCCCACCGTTTCGCTCACAAACGTGCCCTCGCTGGCGTCCTTTTTTAAGAACTTCATGCGGGCGGGGGTGTTGTAAAACAGGTCGCGCACGGCGATGGTGGTGCCCACAGGCCGGGCGCCGGGCTCCATGCCCAGCTCCTCGCCGCCCTCAATGCGGTAGCAGCAGGCAAATTCGTCCGGCTCGGTGCGGGTGAGCACCTCCACCCGTGCCACGCTGGCGATCGAGGCCAGGGCCTCGCCCCGAAAGCCCAGCGTATGAATGCTCTCCAGGTCGCGCTCGGTTGCGATCTTGCTGGTGGCGTGGCGGATAAAGGCGGTTGGGATATACTCGGCTTCAATGCCGCTGCCGTTGTCGGCCACCTGGATCAGGCTCACGCCGCCCCGCTCAATGGTGACCGTGACCTGGGCGGCCCCGGCGTCGATCGCGTTTTCCAGCAGCTCCTTGACCACCGAAGCGGGCCGTTCCACCACCTCGCCCGCCGCGATCAGCTCGGCCGTGTGCTTGTCCAAAACATGGATGACCGCCATTGGGGCCACCTCCCTTTTGCTTTATTGCATTTATTGCAGCGTCTTTTTCAGTTCGTACAAAAAGTTGAGCGCCTCGATGGGGGTCAGCGTCTCCACATCCAGGGCCCGCAGCTTGTCCACCATTTCCCCCGGCAGCGCGGGGGCAGCCAGTTGCTCGAACGCCTCAAAATCGAGCTGATCCACCCGGTGGGCGCCGGGCGCCGTGGCCTCCAAGGCCTTCAGCACCTCTTTGGCGCGCTTTGTGACCTCGTCCGGCAGGCCGGCCAGCTTGGCCACCTGGATGCCGTAGCTGTCGTCGGCGGGGCCGCGCACAATGCGGCGCAGGAAGGTGATGTCGTCGCCCCGCTTTTTCACCGCGATATTGTAATTTTTAACCCCCGGCAGGTCGTTTTCCAGCTCGGTAAGCTCGTGATAATGGGTGGCGAACAGCGTTTTGCAGCCGATATGGCCGGAGATATGCTCCACCACCGCCCGGGCGATGCTCATGCCGTCGAAGGTGGAGGTGCCCCGGCCGATCTCGTCCAGGATAACAAGGCTCTTTTTGGTGGCATACTGCAAAATTTCCGCCACCTCGGTCATCTCCACCATAAAGGTGGACTGGCCCGCCGCCAAATCGTCCGAGGCGCCCACCCGGGTAAAGATCGCGTCCACCACACCCACCCGGCAGGCCTTTGCCGGCACAAAGCTGCCGATCTGCGCCAGCAGCGCGATCAGGGCATTTTGGCGCATATACGTGGATTTGCCCGCCATGTTGGGGCCTGTGATGATGAGAAGATTGTCCTCGGCGCAGTCCAGCGCGGTGTCGTTGGGCACGAACAGGCTTTTGCGCTGCATCTGTTCGATCACCGGGTGCCGCCCCTCGGTGATGTGCAGCCCGTCGCCCTCGTCCACCGTGGGGCGCACGTAATCGTTTGTCACGGCCACCTGCGCCAGCGCCGCCAGCACATCCAGCTTTGCCACAGCGCCGGCGGTGGCCTGAATCCGGGCCAGCTGGGCCGAAAGATCGAACAGCAGCTCCTCGAACAGCTTGCGCTCCAGCACCAGCAGGCGCTCGCTGGCGCCCAGGATCTTGTTCTCCAGCTCCTTGAGCTCCTCGGTGATATAGCGCTCGGCGTTGGCCAGGGTCTGCTTGCGCACAAACCCCGGGGGCACCTGGCTGGTGAAGGACTTGCTCACCTCGATATAATAGCCGAACACCCGGTTGTAGCCGATTTTGAGGGTGCGGATGCCCGTTTCCTCTTTCATTTTTGCTTCCAGGTGCGACAAATACCCCTTGCCGCCGTGCACGATGTCCCGCAGCTCGTCCACCTCGGCGTTGTAGCCCGCCCGGATGACCCCGCCCTCTTTCAGGGTGGAGGGGGCTTGCTCGTCCACCGCGGCGTAGATCCGCTCCTTGATGTCCTCCAGCGGGTCGATGCGGCCGGCCAGCGCCGTGAGCTCCGGGCAGCCGCAGCCTTCGGCCAGGGCTTTCAGCGCGGGGAGCTGGTCGCAGGTGCTGGCCAGAGAATAGATCTCCTTGGGGGTGGCCGAGCCATATACCGTGCGGGTCATCAGGCGCTCAATGTCAAACACGCGGCTCAGCGCCTCAATGATTTCGGCCCGCTGGATGTTCTGTTCGTACAAAGCCTGCACGCTGTCCAGCCGGGCGTTGATCGCCGCCGCGTTCACCAGAGGCTGCTCCAGCCAGCTGCGCAAAAGGCGCTTGCCCATGGCGGTCTGGGTCTTATCCAATACCCAGAGCAGGGTGCCCCGCTTTTCGCGGCCGCGCATGGTCTCGGTGAGCTCCAGGTTCGCCCGGGTAACAGGCGAAAGCTGCATATACTGGGCCTCTGCATAGTTGTGCACGCTCTTCAACCGCTCCACGCCTTTTTTCTGCGTGGCGTGCAAATAGCCCAGCAGGCCGCTCATGGCATAGGGCGCGCAGCCGTCCCGCGCAAAGCCGGTGGCCGCGGCCCAGTCTGCACCGAACTGGGCCGTGAGCTGCTGTTCCACGCGCTGCGGGGCAAACTGCTCGTCCTCCAGCAGCTCCACCGCACAGGTCATGTGCTGTTTGATATACGCTGTCACGTCTTTCAGGTCCAGCAGGGCGGCGTTGAACAGCACCTCGCTGGGGCTGTAGCGGCACAGCTCGGTGATGATCTGGGTACTCAGCTTTTCACTGCACAGCTCGGTGGAGTGCGCGGTGCCTGTGGAAACATCGGCAAAGCACACGCCGGCTTTGCCCTCTTTTAAGTATATACTGCATATGTAGTTGTTTTTGTCGTCTTGAAGCATGCTGCTCTCAATGACTGTGCCGGGGGTGATGACCCGGATGATATCGCGCTTTACAAGCCCCTTTGCCAGGGCAGGGTCCTCCATCTGCTCACAGATGGCTACCTTGTAGCCCTTGGCGATCAGCCGCGCCACGTAGCCCTCGTAGCTGTGGAAGGGCACGCCGCACATGGGGGCGCGCTCCTCCTGGCCGCAGTCCCGCCCGGTGAGCGTGAGCTCCAGCTCCTTGGACGCCAGAATGGCGTCGTCGTAGAACATCTCGTAAAAATCGCCCAGGCGGAAAAACAGGATCTCGTCTTTATGCTGCTTTTTCAGCTCAAAATACTGGGTCATCATGGGGGAAAGCTCCGCCACGAAACATCACCTACCTACACATTTTGGGAAAGCGGGCGGCCCCCAGAGCATTTGCTGCGCCGAGAGCCGCCTGGCCGGAATCGTTTTGTTTTCAGTGGCAGCCGCTGCAGGAGGAGCAGCTGCCCGAGCAGCCGGCCTCGGGCTGCTGCACGCTCATGGGGTCGCCGCCGTTCATTGCGGTGTTGATGATGGCGTCGATGTAGCTGATCAGCGCCTCGGCCTCGGCCTTTGCCTCGTTGTAGGCGGCCATGCTCCCGGTGGACATGATCTTGCTGTAAAGCTCGTTGACCTGAGCGTTCAGTTCGGCCACCTTGGCGTCGTCCCGCTCGTCCTTGCTGATCTCGTTGTTCAAGTCGAGCCGGGCAAGGTTGAACTCGCCGATCATGTCCTGCAGGGCCTCATCCTTGTCGTTGGCCTCGCGCGCGGCGGCCAGCGCCAGATAGCAGGGGTCGGTCTGCAGCGCGGCTGCAGCTTTTTTAAAGAGGTCAATGGTATCCATGAAATATCTCCTTTTTTGTTTATTGGGCAAGCTCGCCCGTTAATATGGTTCCCCGGGAACCGGTAAAATGCACGGGCGCATATTCGCCCACAAGGGCGGCAGGGCCCGCAAACTCCACCACCAGATTGTTGGAAAGGCGGCCGGAAAGCGTTCCCTCCTGCTTGCCGTGGCCCTCCACCAGCACCCGCTGGGTCTGCCCCGCGAGCCCGGCCACCAGGCCGCAGGCGATCTCGTCCTGCACCGCCAGCAGCCGGGCCATGCGCCGTGCCTTTTCCTGGTGGGTAACCGGGTCCGGCATGGAGGCCGCCCGGGTGCCGGTCCGCTTGGAATAAATAAAGGTGAACAGCTGCATGTAGCCCACCTTCCGCACCAGGTCCAGCGTGGCTTCAAAGTCCTCCTCGGTTTCGCCGGGGAAGCCCACGATGATATCGCTGGAAAAAGTGACCCCCGGAATGGCGGTGCGGGCATATTCTACCAGGTCCAGATACTGGGCGACGGTGTAGTGCCGGTTCATTTCGCGCAGCACCCGGTCGCTGCCGCACTGCACCGGCAGGTGGATGTGGCTGCAGATCCGTTCGTTGCGGGCAATGGTGTCGATCAGCTTGCGGCTGGCGTCTTTTGGGTGGCTGGTCATAAAGCGCAGGTGGTAGTCGCCCGGCTCTTTGCACAGCAGCTCCAAAAGGTCCGAAAAGTCGATGGGCTGTTCCAGGCCCTTGCCATAGCTGTTCACATTCTGCCCCAGCAGCGTGATCTCCTTGTAGCCCGCGGCCACAAGGCCGCGGAACTCGGCCAGCACGTCCGCCGGGCGGCGGCTGCGCTCGCGCCCGCGCACATAGGGCACGATGCAGTAGGTGCAAAAATTATCGCACCCATACATGATGGGCAGCCAGGCGCGGAAACTGGAATCGCGCCGGATCGGAACCTGCTCCACGATCTCTGTGCGCTCGGCCGGGGCCTGCAAAAGCCGCTTGTTGCCCCCCGCCAGCTTTTCCGCCAGCAATTGGGGCAGCGTGTCGATGCCGTTCACCCCAAACACCAGATCCACAAACGGGTAGCTCTGCCGGATCTTTTCCACCACCGCAGGCTGCTGCGCCATGCATCCGCACAGCCCGATGATCAGCCCCGGCTTTTGTTTTTTCAGGCTTTTCAGCGCCCCCACGTTGCCGAATACCCGCTGCTCGGCGTGCTCGCGCACCGCGCAGGTATTGAAAAGGATCAGATCCGCCTGCTGGGGCGCATCGCACAGGCCGAAGCCCGCGTCGGCCAGCACGCCCTTGATCTTTTCGCCGTCGTTTACGTTCTGCTGGCAGCCGTAAGAATGTACATAGGCCAGGGGCGGGCTTTCGTAATAGCGGGCGATCGCCCCGGCCGCCGCCCGGTTGTGTTCAAAATGAATGGGTTCCAAAAGGTCGCTCCTATCCGTTGTCACGCCCCCAAAGCGCGGGCGCTCACCGCAGCCCCCGCTTGTGGCTTTTTGTTTGATATTCGAAATCAGTATACAATATTTTGCGCTTTTGCACAAGCGCCTCCAAAAGAATTTGCCGAAAAATGGCACAGGCCGCCCGGCCGCTGCACGCGGGGGCGGCCTGTGCCGCAAGCGCAGTTACGGGGCGCGCCCTGCGCCCCGGCCAGCTTTCATGCGGCGCGCTCTTCACGCCGGCTTTTCCAAAAGCAGATACAGCGAAAAAGCGCTGCCCTGCCCGGGTTTGGATTGCAGCTTGATATACCCGCTTTGCAGCCCCGCGATCTCCCGCGCAAGGTACAGCCCCACCCCCACGCCGGGTTCGCCCCGCACCTCTTCGCCGCGCCAAAACCGGCCGAACACCGCCCCCTGCTCCGCTTCCCGGATGCCGGGCCCGGTATCCTGCACCGTGATGCGGCAGAACATGGGGCTTGCAGCGCACCGAACGGTCACCCTGCCGCCGGCCGGGGTGTATTTTACCGCATTGTCGATCAGGTTGCCCAGGGCCTCGGCCGTCCATTTGGGGTCGAACCACGCGGTCTGTTCCGCCGGCTCCACTGTAAAGTCAATCTGCTTTTCACTTGCTGTAGCGCGATACGGGGCGGCGGCCTGCTCCATCAGTTCCCCCACATCCCCCACGAAGGGCGCGACCTGCACAGCCCCCGTTTCCAGGCGGCTCATTTTTACCAGCGCATCGATCAAAAACTGCAGCCGCTGCCCCTGGGCGTCGATCTGCCGCGTCATGGCCCTGGCCGCTTGGGGCAGCTCCTGTTCCTGCAAAAGCTGTGTGTAGAGCAAAATACCGGCCAGGGGCGTTTTGGTCTGGTGCGAAATATCCCCGATCAGCTCTTTCAGGCGCGCCCTGTCGCTTTCCAGATGCTTTTGAGACAGGACCCCCGCCTGCAAAAAACGCGCCAGCCTGGCCTCCAGGCGGGAGAGCTGCTGTTCGCTGTAAGAATGTTCGGAAAAGCCGCCGCTCATGCACTCTTCCAGCATGCGCTCCAGTTTTTTCATGGTGCGCCGGGCATGCAGCCCGTACACGGCCGCCCACACCGCGGCGGCCAGCGCCAGCAAAACGATCGCCCCTGCCGCCGCCCACACCGCCGCACCCGGTGGGAGATGAAAAAAATAGGTAAGGTCAAACATCGCCGCCCGCCCCCCAGCGGTACCCCACGCCGTACACAGTTTGTATGTAAGCGGGGGCTTTGGAACCGGCCTCCAGCTTCGCCCGCAGGCGGCGCACCGTCACGGTGAGGGTGTTTTCATCCACAAACTCGCCGCCGTTCCATACCCGCTCCAGCAGCACTTCCCGGGGCAGGGTGCGCCCCCGGTTTGCCACCAAAAGGCGCAGCAGCCGCTGCTCGGTGGCGCTCAGGGCGATCTCCCGGCCGGCCGCCTCAAAGTGCAGGGCGGAAAAATCGAACCGGAAAGGCCCCAGCTCGTATACCGGGGTTTCTCCCTTTGCCTCGCCGCGGCGCAGCGCTGCCGCCACCCGGGCGCGCAGCACCGCCAGGCTGAAAGGCTTTGTGATATAGTCGTCGCCGCCGGCCTCCAGGGCCGTGACCTCGCTGTATTCGGCGTCGTTGGCGGTCAAAAAGAGCACCGGGGTGGCGTCGCCCCGGGCCCGCAGCTCGCGGCAGAGCGCAAGGCCGCTGCCATCCGGCAGGCCCAGATCCAGCAGGATCAGATCAAACGCCCCCTGCTGCAGCGCGTTCCTGGCTTCGGCCAGGCGGCTGCAGCTGCAAAAGTCGAACCCCTGCCCCTCAAAGCTCAGGGCAATGCCCTGCCCCAGGGCCTCGTCGTCCTCCACCAGCAGGATGCGCTTCACCGGCCTTCCCCCTTTTCCACGCGCAGCTTCATGCGCGCTTTTTCTTTGCCCGGGCCGCCTTTTCTCCCGGCACAGGCCGGACCCGGTCCCGCTCCAGCACAGGCGCCAGATAGCGGCCCGTGTAGGACGCGGGGTTCTGCGCAACCTGCTCCGGGGTCCCGGTGGCCACCACCGTGCCGCCCTCGCCGCCGCCCTCCGGGCCAAGGTCGACGATATAGTCCGCCCGCTTGATGATATCCAGGTTATGCTCGATGATCACCACCGTGTTGCCGGTTTCCACCAGCCGGTCCAGCACCTGGATGAGCTTGTGCACATCGGCCACATGCAGGCCGGTGCTGGGCTCATCCAGCACATACACGGTCTGGCCGGTCTCCCGTTTGGCCAGCTCCAGGGCCAGCTTTACCCGCTGGGCCTCGCCGCCGGAAAGGGTGGTGGCGCTTTGCCCCAGCTTGATGTAGCCCAGGCCCACGTCCAGCAGTGTCTGCAGCTTGCGCTCAATGCGGGGCTGGTTTGCAAAGAAGGCGCAGGCCTCCTCCACGGTCATTTCCAGCACCTCGGCAATGCTTTTTTCCCGGTATTTCACCTCCAGGGTTTCCCGGTTGTAGCGGGCGCCCTTGCACACCTCGCAGGGCACGAAGATGTCCGGCAGAAAGTGCATTTCGATCTGCACAATGCCGTCGCCCTCGCAGGCCTCGCACCGCCCGCCCTTTACGTTAAAGCTGAACCGGCCCGGGCCGTAGCCGCGCATTTTCGCGGCCTCGGTCTGCGAGAACACATTGCGGATATCCGTAAAAACGCCGGTATAAGTGGCGGGGTTGGAGCGCGGGGTCCGGCCGATGGGCGCCTGGTCGATGCCGATGACCTTGTCCACATATTCCAGGCCCTCAATGGCCCTGAACTTGCCGGGGCGGCGCTTTGCCCCGTTCAGCTCCATGGCGAGGGCCTTATAGAATACCTCGTTGATGAGGCTGGATTTGCCCGAACCGGACACGCCGGTCACACAGATCATGCGCCCCAGGGGAAGGTCCACGTCGATGTTTTTCAGGTTGTTTTCGGCCGCGCCGCGGATGCGCAGCTTTTTGCCGCTGCCCTTGCGGCGGGTGGGGGGCACCTCGATCCGCTTGCGCCCGGAGAGGTAATCGCCTGTGATGCTGCGGGGCGCGGCGCAGATATCCTCCACGCTGCCCTCGGCCACGATCTCCCCCCCATGCACGCCCGCGCCGGGGCCCACGTCCACAATATAATCGGCCTGGCGCATGGTGTCCTCGTCGTGCTCCACCACGATCAGGGTGTTGCCCAGATCCCGCAGCCGCTTTAGGGTGGCGATGAGCTTGTCGTTGTCGCGCTGGTGCAGGCCGATGCTGGGCTCGTCCAGCACGTACAGCACGCCCGTCAGGGCGCTGCCGATCTGGGTCGCCAGCCGGATGCGCTGGCTCTCGCCGCCCGAAAGGCCCGACGCCCCGCGGGAGAGGGTCAGGTAATCCAGGCCCACGCTCTGCAAAAAGCCCAGGCGCTCGCGCACCTCTTTCAAAATACCGTCGCCGATGCGGTGCTCCTGCTCGGTGAGGCGGATGCCCTCCAGAAATCTCAGTTCTTCCCGCACGCTCATATCGCCGAAATCGCTGATGTTGATGCCCCCCACGGTCACCGCCAGGCTGGTGGGCTTCAAGCGCTTGCCGCCGCAGTCCGGGCATTCCACCCCGTTCATCACGGTGGCGATCTCTTCCTTCATCCACTCGCTGCTGGTCTCCCGGAAACGGCGCTCCAGGTTGGTCACGATACCCTCGAACTCGTTCATGTAGCGGCCCGAGCCGAACTCGTTTTCGCGGTGCATCTCGATCCGCTCGCCGCCGGTGCCGTAGAGCAGCGCGTTGATGGCCGCCGCGCTGAACTCCTTCACCGGCGTATCCAGGGTAAAGCCGTACTTCTTGCCCAGCCCCTTATAATACATCTCGCTGATGGAGCCCTCGGCGTAGTACCAGCCGCTGGCTTTCACGGCCCCCTGCCGGATCGAGAGGTTTTTATTGGGCAGGATCAGCTCCGGATCCACCCGCATAAAGGTGCCAAGGCCCGTGCACCGCTCGCAGGCGCCGAAGGGGTTGTTAAAGCTGAACATGCGGGGCTCCAGCTCGTTGATGGACACACCGTGCTCCGGGCAGGCATAGCTCTGGCTGAACTGCAGCTCCTCGCCGCCCGGCACATCCACGGTCGCCAGGCCCCCGGTCAGGGCAAGGGCGGTTTCCAGGCTGTCGGCCAGGCGGCTGCGCACGGTGCCGTTCAGAACCAGCCGGTCCACCACGATCTCCACCGTGTGCTTTTTGTTTTTTTCCAGGCTGATCTCCTCTTCCAGGTCGTACAGGTTGCCGTCCACCCGCACCCGGGCATAGCCGCCCCGGCGGGCGGCGTCCAGTTCTTTTTGCTGGGTGCCCTTGCGCCCGCGCACCACCGGCGCAAGCACCTGGAACTTTGTGCCTTCGGGCAGCTCCAGCACCGCGTCCACCATCTGGTCCACCGTCTGCTGGGTGATAACCCTGCCGCACACCGGGCAGTGCGGAATGCCGATGCGCGCATACAAAAGGCGCAGGTAGTCATGGATCTCGGTCACAGTGCCCACCGTGGACCGGGGGTTGCGGTTGGTGGTTTTCTGGTCGATGGAAATGGCGGGCGAAAGCCCCTCGATGTTGTCCACATCCGGCTTTTCCATCTGGCCCAGGAACATGCGGGCATAGCTGGAAAGACTTTCCATATAGCGGCGCTGGCCGTCCGCGTAAATGGTGTCGAACGCGAGGCTGGATTTGCCGCTGCCCGAAAGGCCGGTCATCACCACCAGCTTGTCCCGCGGAATGGTAAGGCTCACATTTTTCAGGTTGTGCTCCCGCGCGCCCCTGATCACAATTTTGTCGTTGCTCACTTGTACGTTTCCCTCTCCCTCTGGTATGTGGGTGTCGCTTAAAATCTGCCCCTGCGCTTCTTCTCCACAGGGGTGTCCTCTTTGGGGTTTTCGCCCCGCCGCAGCTTGTCGATGCGGTCGCGCAAAAACGCCGCGTGCTCAAATTCCAGCAGCTTTGCCGCCTCCTTCATCTCCCGGGTCAGGCGGGTGATGAGCTGCTCGCGCTCGGCCTTGCTCATGCGGCGGGTGCCAAGCTTTGCGTTTTCCTTGTGGTCGCTGATCTCCAGGCTGTCGCGGATGCCCTTCACAATGGTGGTGGGCACAATGCCGTGCTCCTCGTTGTAGGCCATCTGGATGGCGCGGCGGCGCTCTGTTTCGGTGATGGCGGCCTCCATGCTGGGGGTCACCTCGTCGGCGTACATGATGACCACGCCGTCCGAATTACGGGCCGCGCGGCCGATGGTCTGCACAAGGCTTGTTTCGCTGCGCAAAAAGCCCTCTTTGTCCGCGTCCAGAATGGCCACCAGCGAAACTTCCGGAAGGTCCAGCCCCTCGCGCAGCAGGTTGATGCCCACAATCGCATCAATGGCGCCGGTGCGCAGGTCCTTGATCAGCTCCATCCGCTCAAAGGTATCCACCTCATGGTGCATATACTTTACCTTTACGCCGTGATCAGTCAGGTAGTCGGTCAGGTCCTCGGCCATTTTTTTGGTGAGCGTGGTCACCAGCACCCGCTCGCCGCGGGCGGTGCGCTGGTTGATCTCGCCCAAAAGATCCTCAATCTGGCCCTCCACCGGCTTTACAATGATCACCGGGTCCAGCAGACCCGTGGGCCGGATCACCTGCTGGGCGATCTGGGTGCTGTGGGTGCGCTCGTATTCAGCGGGGGTGGCGCTCACAAACACGATCTGGTTGAGCTTTTTTTCCACCTCTTCAAACTTGAGCGGGCGGTTGTCAAAGGCCGAAGGCAGGCGGAAGCCAAAATCCACCAGGGTCTTTTTGCGGGCGTAGTCGCCGCCGTACATGGCCCGTAGCTGGGGCAGCATCACATGGCTCTCGTCCACAAACAGCAAAAAGTCCGGCGGGAAATAGTCCAGCAGCGTGGTGGGGGTGGACCCAGGCGCCCGGCCCGAAAGCACGGCCGAGTAGTTCTCAATGCCCTTGCACATGCCCACTTCCTGCAGCATTTCCATGTCATACCGGGTGCGCTGGGCAATGCGCTGGGCCTCCAGCAGCTTGCCCTCTGCGGTGAAACGGCGCACCTGCTGATCCATCTCCTCCTGGATGTGGGTCAGCCCCTGCTGCATTTTTTCCGGCGAAACGATGTAATGGCTGGCCGGGAAAATCGCCACATGCTTGACCACGTTTTTCCGCTCCCCGGTCAGCGGGTTCATCTCGCTGATGCGGTCGATCTCGTCGCCGAAAAACTCCACCCGGATGGCCACGTCGTTCATATAGGCCAGGTTGATCTCCACCACATCGCCCCGCACCCGGAATTTGTTGCGCACAAAATTGATGTCGTTGCGTTCATACTGCAGCTTTACCAGCCGCCGGCACAGCTCGTCCCGGTCCATCTGCATTCCGGGGCGCAGGCTGATGACCATGCTCCGGTAGTCGATGGGGTCGCCCAGGCTGTAAATGCAGGACACGCTGGCCACGATGATCACATCCCGCCGCTCGGAAAGGGCCGCCGTGGCCGAATGGCGCAGCCGGTCGATCTCGTCGTTGATGGCGCTGTCCTTTTCAATGTAGGTATCCGTGGAAGGGATGTAGGCCTCCGGCTGATAATAGTCGTAATAGGATACGAAATACTCCACCGCATTTTCCGGAAAAAACTCCCGGAACTCGGTGCACAGCTGCGCGGCCAGGGTTTTGTTGTGCGCCAGCACCAGGGTGGGCCGGTTGACCTTTGCGATCACGTTCGCCATGGTGAAGGTCTTGCCGCTGCCCGTCACCCCCAAAAGGGTTTGGGCTTTATCCCCCCGCAAAATGCCCTGTGCCAGCTGTTCAATGGCCTGCGGCTGGTCGCCCGTGGCCTGATAGGGGGATACAAGCTTAAAATGATCCATCTTTTCTCCTTATAAAACCAGGCGCTCAGCGCCCAAAGCCCAATTCCGGCAGCCGCCGCGTCTGTTCCATCGAGAGGTAGTCCCCCTCGGAATCCACAATGATATGATCCAGCAGGCGGATGCCCAGCGGGTACAGAACCCTTCCCACCGAAGCGGTGAAGTCCAGGTCCGCCTGGCTGGGCAGCGCAAGGCCGCCCGGGTGGTTGTGGGCCAGCACCACCTGGGTGGCGCCCAGCCGCACCGCCCGCTGCGCCAGTGCCCGCGGCGAGACCGCCGATTCGTTGCTGCCGCCCTCGGCCAGCCGTTCCCACTTGATCAGGCTGTTGCGGTCGTCGAAATACAGCGCATACACCTGTTCGACCCTCACCCCGTGGAACAGCGGCACCACAAACTCGGCGATCTGTTCCATTTTTTCAAAGGTGCGGGGCGCCGCGCTGCGGGTATGCTGGTAATATCGGCTGGCCTCCATCACCATGGCCAGCAGCCGCGCGGTGGCGGGCCCCACCCCTTCCACCTCCTGCAGTTCCGCCTCGCTGGCTTCCAGCACCCGGCAAAAATCGCCGAAATGGTCGATCAGGCGGTGGGCCAGCGGGTTCACATCCTTTCGAGGGATGGAAAAGGTGAGCATGTATTCCAGCGCCTCGTGCCCGGCAAGGCCCCTGAAGCCGTTTTCCAAAAAGCGGCGGTGCAGCCGCTCCCGGTGATCCGCATGGATGTTTTTGTTTGAAACCGCCATCCGGCCGCCCCCCTTTTTTCTCTCATTCGCCGCTTTACGCGGTATCCGTTTTATTATATACTATTTGAGAGCGATTTTAAAGAGAGGGGCTGCCAGGTTTGAAGGGTTTTACCGCCGGCAAAAACGAGGAAGGGGTGCGCCTGTCGCGCTTTGTGCAGAGCGTAACGGCGGGGCTGCCCACAAGCATGCTGTACAAGAGCTTCCGCAACAAGCGCATCAAGGTGAACGGCAGGCGTGCCGCGCCCGAGGACCGGCTGCACGAGGGGGATCTGGTGGAGCTGTATCTCAACGACGAGTTTTTCCCCGCCGGCCCCGCCAAGGCCCCCGCGCCGCGCCGCCGCGCCCCCCTCACCGTGGTATACGAGGACGACGCCCTGGCCGTTCTTTACAAGCCCCCCCACCTGCTCTGCCACCCGGACCGCACCGGCGACGACAGCCTGGTGGAAGCATTCCAGGATTATCTTGCCCAAAAAGGCGGGTATGACCCGCAGGCGGAGGCCAGTTTCTCCCCCGCGCTGTGCAACCGGCTGGACCGGGGCACCGAGGGGCTGGTGATCGGCGCCAAAAGCTACCCCGCCCTGCGGGACATGAACGAACTGATCCGCCGCGACCTGGTGCGCAAGGAATATCTGGCCATCACCCTGGGTGCGCCGCCCCAGGGCCGCCACACCGCCTGGCTGCGCCACAGCGAGGCGGGCAACAAGGTGACCGTGCGCGCCGCCCCGGCCGAGGGGTATAAAGAAATCATCACCGATGTATCGGTGGAACGGACCACGGGCCCTTTTGCGCTCTGCCGCATCGGCCTGGTGACGGGGCGCACCCACCAGATCCGCGCGCATCTGGCGTTTCTGGGCGCGCCGGTCCTGGGCGACGTCAAATACGGCAGCCGCAAATGGAACGAGCGCACCGGCTTTAAGACCCAGGCCCTGTGCGCCGTGAGCCTCACGTTCGGGGCCATTCCTGCCGGCAGCAGCTTGTCCGGCCTCTGCGGCCGAACGATAGAGCTGCAGCAGCCCCGGCTTCTCAGCCGCTTTGCCGCGCTGGAAGCGCTTCCCCACTGAACCCCCTTCAAAAGAGCATTGACGGGCAGCGCTGCCCGTCAATGCTCTTTTGAAGG
>ERZ857882.3588-NODE-3588-length-14443-cov-2.914860_pt1 | contig 14443 bp, 16 predicted proteins | sample MGYA00519697_ERZ857882 | MGnify/ENA primary metagenome ERZ857882 (study PRJEB31778, sample SAMEA3449373) | human gut metagenome | biome: human gut; feature: human-associated habitat; material: faeces | place: United Kingdom | collected 2010/2012 ...
CAAAAAAGACGGAGCAAAATTCCGTCTCATTTCATAGGCCGCCCCTTAAAGAAAGGGGGCTGTGCCCTAACGATTCCCGTTAATGCGACAGCCCCTTTTAAAGAATTTTGTTACACAATGCGCCGATTTTTTCAGAATTTTGTTGCAGGATTGCTTGTATTTTTTGAGAATTTTGTTACAATATATACAAGGAGGAGCTGAACAAAATGTTAAAAAGAAAACTTTATTCACAATTAGCGTCCTGGAAAGCTTCAGAAAAAAGAAAGGCTTTCTGTATCATCGGTGCTAGACAAATTGGCAAAACAACTTTGGTGCGCGAGTTTGCACGCAATAATTACGAATATTTCGCCGAGATAAATTTTATTACGGATTCAAAAGCCTCGGACATTTTTCAGCAAACCTTTGATGCCGAGACAATCATCACAAATTTAACCGCGTATCTACGCCAGCCGCTGGAAGCCGGCAAGACTTTGATTTTCTTTGATGAAATCCAAAAATGTCCGCAGGTCAGAACCGCTATTAAGTTTCTCGTGGAGGACGGACGCTTTGACTATGTCGAATCGGGTTCTCTTTTAGGTGTGAATTTTCAGGATGTCCCCTCTTTTCCGGTAGGGTTTGAAGAAATCCATGAGATGTACCCTATGGATTTTGAAGAATTTGCTGCTGCAAACGGTGTTCAGCAAGAGACCTTCTCCTATCTTTATGACTGTTACTGTAACCGCAAGCCTGTGAGTGAATCCGTTCACAACACGATGAAGAAGCTTTTTTACACATACATTGTTGTAGGCGGAATGCCGGAAGCGGTTCAGATTTTTGTGGATACGCACGACATCGGGAAGGTTATCAACTACCAAAATACAATCCTGTCACAATATCGGCTTGATATTGCACAATATGCCGGAAACGATGATAAAATAAAGATTAAAGCGATTTTTGACAGTATCCCTTCGCAGCTGGACGATAAAAACCGTCGATTTATCGTGTCTTCCCTGACTCCATCGGCAAGACTGAACCGCTACGAAAACAGTTTTAAATGGCTTACCGATGCGGGCGTGGCACTTGCCTGCTATAATGTAAATGTTCCCCAGCCTGCGCTGAAATTGAATGAAAAACACAGTTTATTCAAACTCTATATGAACGACACAGGATTACTCTGTGCGGCGTGCATGGAAAATATCCAATTTGATATTCTAAACGGAAATGTCGGTCTTAATCTGGGCAGCATCCTCGAAAATGTTATCGCGCAGCAGATGAAAGCAAACGGTTTTTCTCTTTACTATTTTGATTCAAAAAAATACGGCGAGCTTGACTTCGTCATCCAGAATGGTCTGCAAATTGATTTAATCGAAGTAAAATCCGGGAAAGATTACAGGAAGCATCCCGCGCTGGGCAAAGTTCTTTCTGTAGATAATTGGAAATTCAAGAATGCCTATGTGCTCTGCCAAGGCAATATTGAAGAGCGGAACGGCATCCTATATCTGCCTTGGTATCTGTCTATCTTTCTAAAGCCTGCACAGATACCTGAGAACATGATTTATGAACTCGATTTGAGCGGTCTTCGGGTTTAAAATGCAAGGAGGGCACACATCCTTTAGCTCATTGCAAATGTGTACCCTCCGTAAAATTATAATATGCAATTCAATAGTCTGCCTTCGAGGCCCTATGTTATACTGTTCGATCAAATAATTTTTTTCCTGCTAAATAAGTTTTTTCAATTTTAATGTTTTTTATTTCGTCAGCGGACGTGTTTCTGATATCTTCGTTAATTATAACGAAATCCGCCGATTTACCTGTTTTTATGCTTCCTTTGCTATCCTCGCAAAAGCATGCATAAGCACTATTGATCGTAAACAATCTTAATGACTCTTCCAATGTCAAGTCTTGCTCAGGTTTCCAGCCGCCAGCAGGATTTCCGTTCAAATCCTTTCTTGTCATTGCTGCATATATGTTTTCCATAATATCTAGACTTTCAACAGGGCAATCTGAACTTCCTGTAGTATGTAACCCTTTGTCGAGAAAACTTTTCCAATCGTATGCCGTCGCCGCTCTTTTCGCTCCAAGTCTGTCATCCAAAATCTTTAGGTCGTAATTTAAGAAAATCGGCTGGATATACGCAATTAGGTTCAATCTCTTCATTCTGTCAAGCTGCTCCGGAGTTGTCACTTGGCAATGGATAATACCATGTCTCTCATTTAATCTCGGATAATTTACCTTAGCTTCTTCAATCGAATTCATAACCTCATCAACGGCACCGTCTCCTATTGCATGAATAGCAACTTGCATTCCTGCCTCATGGCACATTTTAACCATCGATTTAAGATCCTCCGTTTCAAATTGAAGTATACCCCTCTGGTTAGGTGCATCACTATACGGTTCGTTAAGGTAAGCCGTTCTTGCACCTAATGCCCCATCAGATAAAAGCTTTAATGGTCCAAGAGTAAATAGGCCGTTACCCATGTTCCATCCCGTGTGATATCCGTGGTCAAGGAAGTCTCGGATTTTTTCTACGGCCGGGAGATTGCATTGTTCATAAACTCTTATTTTTAATTTTCCCTCTTCAATGAGCTCTCTGTATGCCTGGATTACTTTTTGATAATTTGTCGGTACATCTTTGAAATCGTCAGAATGAATTTCCACTATACCATGAGCGAGCGCTTCCTCTTGTGCAAGCAAAATGAGATCTTTGATTTCTTCGGTTTCTTTCTCCGGAATTGCATCTAAGATACAAGCCCTTGCTCTTTCTCGAAAAATTCCCAAAGGTCTGCCATTTTCGTCGAGGTCAATCTGTCCGCCTTCAATTTCAGGTGCACTCTCCGACATTCCAATTAATTCGAGTCCTTTGCTGTTCGTGACAATCACATGTCCGCATGTTCGTACAAAGCAGAGCGGATGTTCAGTAGTGATTTTATCCAAATCATATCTTGTTATAAACCGTGGTTCATCCTTAAACTTATCATGATTCCAGCCTCTGCCTCTAACCCATTTGCCAGCAGGTACTTTATTGTCCTCTATGTATTTTCTGCTCATATCTATTAAATTTTGAATACTGTCGCAGTCATTGTGATTAATATCCTTTAGCAGCATTCCTAATGATAGTATGTGCATGTGTGTTTCAAAAAAAGCAGGAAGAACCGTCTTTCCTTTTAAGTCTATTTTTTCATCATAATTTATATCGACAAGCAGTTCTTCATTTCCAACTTTTGCGAACTGACCATCTTCTACGATAAATGCAGTACAATCATCCCCTTCCAATGTTACTACCTTACCGTTATAATACACCCTTCTCATTTTATCCTCCGTTCCTAATATTGAGCCGGGCAGTAAAATACTTACCACCCGGCCACTTTAATTTTATTATGCTTCCGCAATTTCTTCTGTTTTGTCTGCACGAGCAATCGTAAATCCTGTTAAGATGTAGATTAATGCGAAGCCCATTCCTAAGTATGTAATCGGTGCATAGAGTACGAAATCCCAAACCGGAAGTCCTAATGTACTTGAGTAAAATGCTCCTGACAACGACCAAGGAATAAGTGGTGCTGTAGCTGTACCAGTATCTTCTAACATTCTGGACAGATTTGTACGTTTCAAACCAAACTTGTCATATAAATCTTTTGTCATGTTTCCGATAACAACAAATGATACATAGTAGCTTACTACGATTAAGAACAGCACTAAATGAAGTAATGCTACCGTAATCATCATCTGTTTGTCGTTCTTCACCGCTTTTGACAGTTTCTCAACGATGATCTCAACTGTACCGGAGGCTTTTAACGGTCCGCCGAACACGCCTGCTGCCAATACAAGTACGATTGTGCTCAACATGCTGCTAAGTCCGCCTCTCAGAACCATTGTATCAACGATGTCAATGCCTGTTGATTCAGTATAACCCTTACCCATCGCAAATATTACATCTGAGAATGATGCACCTTGGAAAATCCAAGCAAGAACCATTGCGGTTAAAATTCCCGAGAAGAATGTCGGTATTGTAGGTTTCTTTAATACAATAAGAGTAACTACAACGATTGGTGGAATAAGCATTATTACATTGATATTGAAGGTGCTCTGTAGTGTTTCCATAATTGCGCTATAATCATCGCCTGCCATGCTCTGGCCTGCATATTTTGCACCCAATACTCCATATAATACCAATGAAACAATAAGGGATGGGACGGTTGTAAGTAACATATATTTGATGTGATCAATTATATTTACCTCAGCAACGGCCGCTGCCATTACAGTTGTATCTGATAACGGTGAAAGCTTATCTCCAAACAACGCGCCTGCTGTTACTGCTCCCGCTGTGTAAGCAAGTGGAATTCCCAATCCCGCTGACACCCCCATTAATGCCACACCTACTGTTGATACGGTCCCCCATGAAGTGCCGGTCATAACAGACATAATCGCAGCAATGAGACAAGTCATTACTAAGAAAATTCCCGGACTTAAGAATTTCATTCCGTAATAAATCATTGTCGGAATTGTACCCGAAATCATCCATGTACCAACAAGCAGGCCTACGCACATCAAAATCATTAAAGGTGAGGCCATTGACTTAAAATTTTCTTTAACTTCATGTTCAATATTTTCCCATTTAATTCCCCAAATCATGGCAAGTGCACTTACCGCCGCTGCCGCACATAACAGAGATACGGATGTGTCCCCTCCGATCTTTGCTTTTACAACAAAAATCGTCACAACTGCGATAAGAAGCAAAATCATAGCTTTCGCAAAACTTAATTTCTTCTTCTCTTCCATAAGTTTGTCCTTTCCTTGTTACAAAAATAACTTTTCTATCGTTTTGTTATGAAGCTTCACCTATTCTAAATGTAAATAATAATGCTTAAAAGTTCCAATATAAGTTAATTTATACTTTTATGCCTTCAAAGCTATAGAAAGGGGTTTGTACTAAAATACTCCACAAGGAAATTATAAAACAATCTTGCTGCATAACTTTTGTAATATGGTCTGTTCCACCTGACATAAACACTTCTTTTGCATGGGGGCTGAAATTCAAGAAATTCAACATTTGTTTTTTCCTCCAGCACCCATGTCATTTCAGGGAAAAAAGTAACCCCTTCCCCTGCCATTATCATTCTGCGAAGCGTCACAGGACTGTCCGTTTCTACAACAATATTCGGCTTCACATTTGCCTCCTTTAAATAGTAATCAACTACATCTCTTACCGGTCGTCCCTTAACCAATGATATTATCGGAATTTTTGTTAAAGCATTTATCGATAGCATACTACCTTGTGCGTATTTCTCTTTTTCGCCCTTAGGTACGGCCAGGAGAATGTCTTCCGTAACAAGGATTGTTGAGCCTTCCGGTTCTTTGCCCGGCACAGCTGAATTAACAATGAGGTCTAAAGAGGAATCAGAATCGTCCTCATGATAATGCTGCAAAACTCGGATTTGTATATTGGGATATAACCGCCTGAAATTTCCTATTATATCAATCAACATGCTTGACATCGAGTAAAAGCCGACGCTTACCTGCAAGTCTTTTCTCTTCTTTAATTCGCTGAGATCCGTTCTCATTTCATCAAGCGAATTCATGATTTGTGTACAATAGTGCAGAAAAACCTCACCGTTCTTGTTTAAAGTGATGTTTCTTCCGTTTCTATCAAAAAACTCCATTTCAAATTCATCTTCGAGCCTCGATATCATTCTTGATAAAGATGGCTGAGATACATTGAGTTCGTCTGCAGCCTGTGTCAATGTTCTGGAATTTGCGATTTTGTAAAAATATTTCAGCTGTAATAATTCCATTCTGATTCCCTCCCATTTATAACATTAAGTCAATCTGTTTATATCATATCTTATATTGGAAGAAGAAAAAAATCAATAGTATACTTTTTCACAGATAATTACAGCTTATATTACAGAAAAGAGGGATAGATATGATAACTGGGGTTGCAACAATTGCGGGATGTATGTTTGCAGGTTTCTTCGCAGGAGATATTATCGGCCAAGTTATAGGCGTTGGTTCAAATGTCGGGGGCGTTGGATTCGCAATGTTTTTACTTTTGATCGTCACTGATAAACTTAAGCAGAAAGGGAAACTTACCCAAAATATTTCAGATGGAATACAATTTTGGCAGTCCATGTATATTCCGATTGTAATAGCAATGACAGCAACGCAAAATGTTGTTGCTGCTGTCAGTTCCGGGATCTTGGCTATAGCTGCCGGTGTTGCAGTCGTACTGGTGGGGTTTATAATTGTTTGGCTTTCAAGCTTCTTGCCGGATAAAAACAATAAAGAAAAGGAGTTCGCATAATTTATGAATATCATTGAAATTATAAAAAATATTTTTATCAACAATGCCTTCGTCATGTCATTTTTGTTTATTGCCTTGGGCGTTTTCGTCTCAAGTGTAATTTCAAAATATATCTTTAAAGGCAAATTACCTTCCTCCGCGGTTGCTATCATTGTAGGGTTGATTGCAGCCTATATCGGGGGTATAATTACCGGAGGAAGTAATGGTATTGCAGATATCGATGTTTTTACCGGTATCGGAATTCTTGGTGGAAGCAGTCTTCGCGATTTTGCAATTATTTCAACCGCCTACGGTGCTAGTTTATCCGAATTGAAACGTTCCGGGCTTATTGGAGCCGTTTCCCTAATTGTTGGGGTGAGTTTTGCTTTTGTTCTCGGAACGGTCTTTGCAGTTATGTTTGGATATACAGACCCCGTTGAAATTACGACGATTGCTGCAGGAACAGTAACATTTATCACCGGTGCAGTTACCGGAAGCGCGGTTGGAGCATCCTCAGACATAATCGCACTAGCCATTGCTATCGGTGTTGTTAAATCCATCGTTGTGATGATTGCAACACCTTTGCTTGCGAAAGCAATGAGGTTAGATAATTTCCGCTCCGCTATGGTCTACGGAGGCATCATGGGTACCACTTCCGGTGTCTCGGCGGGCCTTGCGGCGACGGATCAAAAGCTTGTTCCGTACGGAGCAATGACGGCAACCTTCTTTACAGGCCTTGCATGTTTACTTTGCCCTACGGTTTTCTATGGGCTGGTTAATATTGCTTTTTAGGTGATACATATGACATTAAAATTTAAAGAATCCTTTTTCACTTTACTAGTTGTAACAATAATTATGGTAATAGGCATTTTTGTATTGAAAATGCCTATTACCATAACATTGCTTACGGAGGCTGTATTTGTTGGTGTGTTGGCAATTTGCAAAGGTACCACATACCTAGAACTGCAAAATGTAGTTACCTCGTCAATAAGCACCATATTGACACCTTTAATTATTCTTCTGCTAATAGGAGCTCTCGTTGCAAGCTGGATAATGAGCGGTACAGTCCCGACTCTGATCTGCATAGGTCTGAAAGCAATCAACCCAAAGTTTTTCCTAATTACTTCATTCGTAATGTGCTCCGCAACATCTATGGTGATAGGTACATCTTGGGGAACAATTTCTACTTTGGGCGTTGCTTTCATGGGAATATCCGGTGCTCTCGGTCTCCCACCCATATACACTGTAAGTACCATCGTGTCCGGGGCAATTATCGGTGACAAATTGTCACCGCTTTCAAGTTCCGTCGTTCTCGCGGAGCAGCTTACAAACACCAATTACTCGGATACATTGAAGGCTGCTGCACGTACAAATGTGCCTGCGTTTATTCTATCGGCAGTAATATATATTATTATAGGTCTTTTTTCAAACAATACCACACACGGTGCGATGGATAGTTTGCAGCTTCTCAATGCTATTTCCACACAGTTTAAAATAGGCTTTGTTGCCCTGCTCCCTCCAATCGTCCTTGTGATTCTGATAATTTGCAAATTTCCGACAATTCCGGCATTCATAGCCGGCATTGCGGCAGGTGTGACAGAAGCAATTTTTGTTCAGGGCCACAATTACGCAGATGTTTTTGAAGGATTGTTGTCAGGTTATACATACGGTCAGGATGCTAAGGTAAACGCACTTTTGAATTATGGGGGAATCAACAGTATGGCATCCATATTAACACTGCTTATATTTGCCGCTTCTTTTGGCGGTATAATAAAGTACCTTGGCATAATTTCTTCCGTGCTTGACAAGGCATTCGGTACGACAGGAAATAAGGCAAAAATTATTACATCCGCGGCATTCACACATGCATTCTGCTTCGTGATAACCGGGAACTATTATACAACAAATTCCATTTTAGCCCCCGCATTTCAAACAATATTTAAAAAGAACGGTATAAAAGATGCCGATATTGCATCTATACTTCTCGATACCGGAACGGGAATATCGCCATTGGTTCCATGGTGCCCCACAGCTATTTTCGTAACAAACACTTTGGGCTTTGCATCACTCAGCTACTGTATTTTCTCACCCGTGCTGTGGCTCCCGCTCTTGATTTATCCGCTGATAGGTATTTTCCTGGCAAGAAAGGATGGAAAACATGAAACCCGATAACTTGAATACAATTAATCGTTCTTTCCAAATTCAAGCGTCGAATTTTGAAAGCAAATCGAGTAATTTCACAAAAGCAAGCTTTTTGGATTATACAATTTCTTGCGTCAAACCCGATTCAACCGATACATTTTTGGAAATCGCTTCGGGAACATGTGTGTGTGGACGTTCTTTTGCTCCACTTGTGCAAAGTGTCGTTTGCTTGGACGCAACGGTTCCAATGCTGGAGGTCGGTCAGCTTGAAGCACAAAAATGCCAACTTCACAATATTACTTTTGTAAAGGGATATGCGGAGGAACTTCCTTTCTTGGACAACAGCTTTTCTGTTGTATTCTCACGATTAGCTTTTCATCACTTTACAAATGTCACCGCCGCCTTCGATGAAATGGTACGCGTTGTAAATCATGGAGGCAAATTGGTATTAATTGATATGGAGTCCGCATGTGAGGAAAATAGAATTACAGAGGATGAGATTGAAACGCTTCGAGATCCTTCCCACGTAAAAAATATGAGCCGCAGTGAAATGCTCGATTTATATCACTCGCATAATCTTTCAGTAGAGAAATGTGAATCAACATCAATACAACAGAATCTTAAGAGTTGGCTTAACCTCACTAAAACACCTCAAAATATTCAAGATGAAATTACCGAACGCATGAGCGCAGAGATAAACGGCGGTGCCAAAACGGGCTTCTCTCCTTATCTTCAGAACGGTGAAATATGTTTCAACCAAAAATGGATTTTGCTGATTGGCAGAAAGCCAAGGTTGTAAAATATTTGAAAGGATTTTCTTAACTTTCACTGGGTTTCCGTATCGGTCCTTGCCTTTGATGAACTCGTCAAAGTTCTTCGCATTGCCATCACCCACTCTGTTAGTTTTCAGCTCCGACGCGTAATCTTCCATGCGGGATTTCACGCACGTAAACCTGTTCAGCCCCGCAGCATCCACATTCAGCAAATCACCACGGTCCCCGCGGGATGCACCAAGTAAAAAGCATTTTCGTCATCGCTGGACGTAAACGACATATTGATTCGCTTTGTGAGTAGCTCGCCAACTTCTGCTCCTAAAATCACGTCTGATGAACCCAACCCGCCTGCGCTGTTATACTTCCTTCCGGAAACATTTTCGCTGCAAGGTATGATATTCATGTCATGCTCAGTGAGAAAATTTTTTTCCTCATAGGATTCATCAAGGAGCCAGAGGAACCTCGTTCTGACAGTCTCCTCTTCGTCGCTGTAATTGTATTTGATGAGAGATCCGTCGAAGGAAATCCCCACTCTTGCAGCACCCGCAAATGCGTCCTCCACTTTCACCGTCCAGATATTATACTCGATGCTGCCCATTTTAACGGTGCCATTTTGCGTTGCCTGCACTTTGGCCTTCTCTCCGGTTTTTTCTCTGTAAAAGTCCAAAACCGGCAGTTCGAGGCGTTTGCGTTGTTGCGGTACAATATATAAATGTTCCCTTCCTTCGTGCACACAAGGCATGCGCTGTCTGACATCGAAAAGTCTTCCGTCTCCACTGTTGGATAATAGATGCTGTCAAAAATTATAAATCCAAGGAGAAACAATGGCACAAAACAAGCCGCCGCAATAATCTTATAGATGCGACGACGCTTTGTCTAGAAGCTGCGTGTCGCTTTTCTTTTCGGGTGCAAGCTACATAGCTGCATCAAGGTCAATCAGATAGACCTTGCCCTCAGGTGTCAGCATCACATGCTCCGGCTTTACATCCCTGTGAATGATTCCGATTGCGTGAAGATCTGCTAATGTGCCGCAAATTGATGAAACGATATCCCTCGCCCTCGCCTCTGACATCTCTTTCCCACCGTCAATCATTTCCTGCAGGGAAAGTCCATCTATATATTCCTCCTCAACCACAAAAAAAATCCATGTACACAGCGGCAGCCGTATACCCTCGGCAGTCCCGGAATATCTTTACCCTCAAGCATTTTATATGCGGCTGTTTCGCGGTCGTAAACGCGTAGCACAAAAACGGTGCCGTCCTCCCTTGAGGCTGTAAACACCGTGCTGTTTTCCTTATGGCTGAGCCTTCTGATCGGTCTTATTTTCAGTTCCTTTATAACCGCAGAACAGTCCACGCTGCCATCCTTTCCGCAAAAAAATGCTAAAAAATGGTTCTCATTTAGCACCATGCATAGCACATTTTCTTTCGGTCAAGGCATGTAATTGAACGAAATCTATGCTTACCAGATTATATCCGGTGTACGCAGGCCTTCCCGTGACAAGCTTCTATGCCTTTGTATCGCAATGCGGGCTACACTTGAGGAAACACAGGATCTCTTGATTCACGGTGGTTTCGCTCCGTTATATGTCCGCAGCCAGCGCGACAGCATTATCATTTTTGCGATTTCACATGAGGAAACGATTTTGCAGGTAAACAGCAATCTCTACGACCACGGCGAAGCGCTGCTTGAATAGCCTGGATGCAGCTTAAGTATCCCGAATAAAAATTAAACGGAGACGGGTTATGCCGCCTCCATTTTCACAAATATAATCTTGTGTTTTACAGTGTTTCGATTATCTCAAATGCCAGTCCGGTATTTTTCGCAATCACATCAATCGGAATGCCGGCGTTCTTAAAATTCTTTGCAATCTCACGCTGCTTATCAGCCTCACCTTTGGCACGGCCGATTTCCTCGCCTTGCTTAAATCCGATTTCCTCACCGTGCTTGAATCCAAGTTCCTTGCCCTTCTCAATCGCTCGCTCCCACTGCACCTTCATTTCTTCATCCAATGTCATAATGCGGTCAACCTCCTCATCTTCATTGGCTTCTTCCACTCGTTTGCTCAGGTATTTCACGAAGTCGTTTCTCTCGTCTACCTTACCCGTGTTCACAAAGTTGTAGAAAGCCTCAAATGCCTCGGGAGTCTTGCTCCGCGAGCACTTTGTGTTTAAGATAATTGTACTTGACCCATCGCCTAATTGCAACTGTAAATTTCTATCATACATTTCAAATCGGTAAACCGGCTCGTCCCTCTTAAAAGGATCAAAACAGCACACAAAGATGACATACCCGGTCTTGAGTTTGTCATAAGTCTCCCCCTTCTTAAGCGAATTCCTGGCGATTGCCATGTGGTAGTAGCGGCTTCGCTTTGCAATTTCGTCTTCCGGTTCAAGCTGCATCTCAATATCGTAAACCGTATCATCCCCTTTAAACAGCACATCCAGCCGCACAGACTTTGAAGCAATTCCGGTAATGATTGTTTTTTCGACTTCAACGGCGATTTCGTTTATTGTCGCAGCACCGCCATCCTCTTCAGCCTTGTTTGGAAATAGGATTTTTTCTACGGTTCTTTCCGGAAAAATCATTTCGATGAATTTCTTACATGCGATAGGATCCCGCATTATGATGGCAAACATCAGCTTATTGGCGAATATGTATTTCCCCATTCTAAGTCCTCCTTATGTGTTATGATTGGAGAACAGCGCTATTCTTCATGTAATTATTTTACATCTAATTACAGATATTGTCAATACATATTTTTACATTTGCTCAGATGTTTTGAAAACCCGTAGCAAAAAAACAAGGATACTCCGCTAGGTCCTGCCTAGCGGATTACCGTCAGCCTTTCTGATTCCAGTCACTCTGCCCAAGCTGTTCCGGTGAAACCGGCGTTGCTGCAAACCCCATGCTTGGCATCATGGCAAGCAGCATGCAGAGTGCAAGCGCAAAAATTTTTTTCTTCATTCTTCTTTCTCCTTTCCGGTCTATCTGACAATATTGACGCTCAATAGAATTGAGATATTATGTCAGTATGTGCTAATTTTAACATTTCGGGCGGAGTCTTTGTTATACACCGTGCATAACGGTACAAAAAAAGAACCGCATTTCAGCGATTCTTCAAATCAATTCTTTATAGATTTCCTTCAGCCTTGCTCAGCTTTCTTCCCATCAAAACGCCCATGACGGATGCCATCATCAGGCCGCGAGTCCAGCCCGTGGAGTCTCCGAGGCAGTGGAGGTTTTTTACGCTGGTATCAAGGTTTGCGTCCATGTCAATCTTATTGCTATAGAACTTCAGCTCCGGCGAATACAGCAGCGTTTCGTCGCTGGCAAATCCCGGCACCACAATGTCCATGCTCTTGATGAAATTGATAATCGAAATCATCGCGCGGTACGGCATTGCGGATGTGATGTCCCCTGCGACCGCGTCCTTCAGCGTCGGTCTCACATTTGAATGTTCCAGTTCCGGCTGCCATGTACGCTTTCCACTCAAAATATCTCCATAGCGCTGAACCATGATTTTGCCTGCGCCTAGCATATTCGTAATCTCTCCGATTTTCTTCGCATATTCAATCGGCTGATTGAACGGATGCGTGAAGTTATGCGAACAGAGAATTGCAAGGTTCGTGTTCTCCGACTTCAATTCTTTATAGGAATGTCCGTTGACTACCGCAAGGTTTTCGTCGTAGTTTTCCTGACTTACGAAGCCTCCAGGATTCTGGCAGAAGGTTCTTACCTTATTGCGGAACGGCTGCGGATAGCCGATGAGCTTTGATTCATAGAGGTACTTGTTTACTTCCTCCATGATTTCGTTTCTGACTTCTACACGCACGCCGATGTCAACGGTTCCCGGTTTATGCAGAATGTTGTATTTTTCGCAAAGCGTCTCAAGCCAAAGTGCACCTCTGCGTCCGGTGCATACGATGGTCCTGCCTGCTTCAACTCTTTCTTCTTTTCCTTTGATTTCGACAATCGCACCTGTGCAGACACCGTCTTCAATCAGCAAATCCCGACATTCGCTGTTAAAGTGCATCTTAACACCCTCACCGAGAAGATACTGCTCAATTTTATAGTAAATTTCCTGCGCTTTTTCTGTTCCCAAATGTCTGATTGGACAGTCCACAAGCTTCAGCCCGGCTTTGATGGCCCGCTTTCTGATTTTCTTGATTTCTTCCGGGAATTCAATTCCTTCGATGCGGGTATCGGCTCCGAATTCGAGATAAATGCTGTCGGCATAGTCAATCAGTTCCTTCGCAAAATCATAACTGATAAGTTCAGGAAGGTCTCCGCCTACATCCGGTGAAAGCGACAGTTTTCCGTCGGAAAAAGCCCCCGCACCCGAAAAACCTGTGGTGATGCTGCAGTTCTTGCATCCCACGCAATTACCCGTATGCGTCTTAGGGCATGAGCGCTTTTCTATCGCCGCACCTTTTTCCACGATTGTGATTTCTTCTCCACGGCGTCCGTTCTTAATCAGCTCCAAAGCGGTGAAAATTCCCGCAGGCCCCGCTCCAATAATCAAATAATTCGTTTTCATAAGATCCCCCTTAAAACAACAAAAGCACCCCCCTGAAGGAATGCTCTCTTATGAATGGTGCGGTCGACAGGGGTCGAACCTGCATGTCTGTGGGACACAAGATCCTTAGTCTTGCGCGTCTGCCAATTCCGCCACGACCGCATATCACTTATATAGTATACTATTTTTTTCAGGAATGCACAAGCCTTTTTTTAAATTTTTTTAAAATTTTTCATTATTCAAATCCGAAAAGTGTAAAAAATTCAAGGGCTTTTGCTCCCGATAAGCCTTGTTCATCGCAGATTTTTATGCTATACTATCCTCGAAAAGATTTTAAAAAATATGATTTATGTTCTTTCTGCGCGAAGCTTTGCGAATTGCGGGTATTTGGGCAGAAAGCTAAGATGGAAGCAGGTGAGAAGCCTGCGCGGGCCCGCCACTGTATTGACGGAGCTTTATCTGCATATGCCACTGAATCTTTCATATTTGGGAAGGCGCGATAAAGTGTTGATGTCTAAGTCAGGAGACATGCATAGATTAACGATTTGCTGCGTCGGACGAATGCGGACAAATTGAAATAAGCAAAAAACACAGTAAAAACGGTCTGTAGTCTTTTGGTTTTCATTCCATGGGGCTGCAGTTTTTTTATACAAGCAATCCCAAGCCCGGATGAAAGCCGAAGATTTGCTTAGATAATTTCAGATATTAAAAGGAAGGAGAAAACCGCTGTATGAATTCAAATTTCACCGGCAT
>ERZ857882.3594-NODE-3594-length-14426-cov-4.028669_pt1 | contig 14426 bp, 6 predicted proteins | sample MGYA00519697_ERZ857882 | MGnify/ENA primary metagenome ERZ857882 (study PRJEB31778, sample SAMEA3449373) | human gut metagenome | biome: human gut; feature: human-associated habitat; material: faeces | place: United Kingdom | collected 2010/2012 ...
TCATATCACAGTTGGATTCCGTTTGTTTCACAGATGGATTTCTTTTGTTTCACAGCTGTGATATGCAAAGGGAATGCAATGGTAAGGGAAACGATACACCGGGTTAACGGCAGTCTCTCCCTTGTGACCGGCTCTATCCCAAGGGTAACGGAAACTATAAAGCATTATAACGGGAAGGCGATACACCAAACTGATTCGTAAAGTGCTTGCGGAATGTATTTATATCGTTATAACCGACCATTTCGGCCACCTCCTGAACAGAATATTTCTTCTGCATGATCAGGGAAGCTGCCTTGCTGATACGGATACTGCGGATCACTTCGATAATCGACAGGTTACTTTGCTGCTTCATCTTCCGGTATAAGGTAGGCTGGCTGAGATTCAATAGGCTTGCCAGGCTTTTGGCACTGAAATCCGGGTTCGTCAGGTTGGCTTCGACGATACTGATTACCTGCTGCATGAAAAGGCCGGCCTGCTCTTCTTCCTCCGGCTTCTCTACCGTATGTTTCAACATCAGGGTTTTCGTATAGATACGTTTCAGCTGCTCACGCATGCGGATCAGGTTCTCTGCCTTGGCTTTGAGTACTTCGGGGTTGAAAGGCTTCATGATATAGTCGTCCACACCGATCCGGGTACTTTTCAGCAAATCCTCCTCCTCGGCTTTAGCCGTCAGCATGATGATCGGGATATGGGCCGTCTGCAACTCCTGCCTGATCTCCTGGCAACAGGTAAAGCCGTCTTTGACCGGCATCATTATATCCGAAATGATCAGGTCAGGGATCTCTTCACGGGCGATCCGCACGCCCTCTTCACCGTCCCGGGCCTCCAGGACACGGTATTTCTTCTTGAATAGCGTATGGATATAATGTCTTATCTCATCGTTATCTTCAATAACCAGCAATTTCTTGCCTGATTCGGGGGATGTCTCTTCACGAACCTTTTCCGGGGCAATGAATGCTTCCTCCTTCTGTTCATCACGGGTATCCTCAACCAGTTGATATACATCTTCTTTAAAATGCTCGCGCCCCAACGGAAGGTAAAGGATGAACTCGGAGCCTTTGCCGGGAGCACTGTTCAGCAAGACTTTCCCATGATGGAGGTCCATCGTGTTTTTAACGATACGCAGACCGATACCCACCTTGGTAGAAAATGAGGGATCATTTTCGCCCGTTATAAAGGATTCAAAGATGCGTCCCTGCAAATTTTCAGCGATGCCGGGACCATTGTCTGCAACGGATAATAAACAGAACATTTTCCCGTCCACCTCCTTCTCCGTGATCGTAACCCTTATCTTTCCGCCCTTCGAGGTATATTTGAGCGCATTCGAAAGAAGGTTCTTCAAGGCTGATTCTATTTTCGGAGCATCCAGCCATAAATCAAGCGACGAGATACCGGAGTTCAGGACATACTCAGTACTTTTTATCTCGGCCATATGCCTGAAAGAAGACATTACGTGTTCAACCAGAGCAACGATCTCCACTTTCGACAAATGTAACTGAACCATTCCGGCCTCGATTTTCTGGACGTACAGCAATTGGTTCACCAGGGTAGATAATGAGGTCGCATTATTATAGACCAACGATAACTTATCATGCAAAGTTTCTGAGAGACGCTCCGTCTGCAACAACTCCTGTAAAGGAGAAAGAATCAGTGTGAGAGGTGTACGAAGTTCATGGGATACGTTCGTAAAGAAGTTTCCGCGTTCACGGTTGATCTGCTTCTCTTTCTCGCGTTCCAGATTGGAAACAAACAACTCATGTTTCAGGCGCTCCTCCTGTCTCAGCCGGGCTTGCTCTCTCCTTACACGACGTATCAGGTAATAAATAAGAAAGGCAGCCAGAGTAGCTATCAGGAAACGGAACCAGGCTGTTTCATACCAGAAAGGCAAAATGTGGATTACCATCGAAGTCGCATTCCCATTGGAACCGTCCGGCATAATACTACTTACTTCAAAAAGATATTCTCCCGAGGGTAAATTGGCATAGGAAACCCTTTCCCCATCGGCAGCAATCAGCCAGTCCGACTGAGCCGGCGTTAACCGATAGCTGTACTTCTGTAACTCGTCCGAATAAGTCAGATTACTGAACATCAGTGAAAAGTTATTATTGGCAGCAGTCAGTGTAAACTCATTGGTATAGGGAATACCTTTCTCCAGAATGACCTGATCGTTCACCTTTTGTCCGATCTCGACCGGTTTGTTATCTACTTCCAGTTGAGTAATGACCACCTTATTGGAGACGGGATGATCGTTCATCGCCTCGTCCGGAAGGAAATAGGTCATATTCTTGTTATTTCCCCAGAACAGAAAGTCTTTATAATGCATCACCGAACGGTTATTCCCTGATATATAATAGTTGTAAAAAAGTTTCTGATGTTTGCTGTAACGCAAAATACTAGAATTGGAGCCTAGCCAAAGATGTCCTTTCGAATCCTCACTGATACAACCGATAAAGTTGCTACTCAGCCCATTATGAGTCGTATAAAAACTCTCGATCATCTCTGATGACAAATCCATTATGCCAAATCCATCTGTAAAGCCGATATACAGCTTCCCGTCGGATGAGGAAAATAAGGAACGGATCTCTCTTGCCGGGATATTGGCCTGTTTCTCGAAACCCGAACGGACAGTCTCATCCGTGAAGCTAAACTTGTTAAGACCGGATGTAGTTCCCAGCCACAGACATTCACCCGGCATCTCTGTCATTGCCCGTATCGTACCGGAATGAACAGGATAATGTGTAAACACTCCTGTTACAGGGTCAAAAAGCAGTAAACCATACGATGTCCCCAACCATAAACGCTCCCGGCTGTCAAACAATACAGCCCAGACCGAACCCGTCCATTGAGGATTACCGGACACACGAATAGGCAGAACACTCAGCCTGCCGGTATCCGAGTGATAACGAATCAGTTCGGACCTGTTATTTCCAAACCACAAATCTCCTTTCTTATCAGCCGTAACGCACAATACCGTACTCCCGGTACCGGACGAGACCGGCTCAAAAGACAAACGGCTCTGCGGGTCGAACGGTTCAGTACTCCGCATGATTCCTGTATGGAAAGTAGCCAGCCAGATGTGTTGCTTTTTATCGGTTGCCATTCCGCATATTTCATTATGTGTCTCCTGATGGAAACGCAGATAAAACTGTTTACGCAGATCGGAAGCATAAACCCCTCCTCCTTGTGTTCCCACCCAGATAATTCCTTCGGGATCATAATAAGCAGAGATCATACGGGTCTCCAGATTACGATGCAATTGTGATGCAGTATTATTATATACTTCTGTCGTGAAGCGGGTTGAATCTTCTTTGTCAGGGACCATGATTGTGTATCCGTTCCAGGTGGCCGCCAGATAACGGCTGTTGCTGATCGGCACCATTTGATAAACATCCCAATGGGACAATGTCCTTAATTTATCTTTCGGATTATAGGTATATTGCGTATAAGTTCCCGATTCCGGATTATAACGGATGGCCCCGTTTGCCCAAGTGGCGATCCACACATACCCTTCAGAATATAAAAGCCTGTGAACATGCATTTTACTAACCTTTGGCAAATCTCCTTTACTTACCACCCGGAAAGTAACCGGATCGAATGTAATGACATTCCCCCAATCCGTCCCGATATAGATCATTCCTTCCGGTGATTGGCAAAAAGCCATGTAATCGGTATCGTTTCCTCCTAAACCGGTAAACTCCATTTCTACTTTCAGGCTAACCTCCGCTATATTTCCGTCTTTATCCCGCCGGTAATCGATCAGGACGAGAGAAAGAACATCAGGCGATATGGACCAGAAAGAGGTATTGTTTTGCATGAGTATGTCCTGAACTCCGGTATATTTTTCACTGACCCGGACCGGTATGAAATGCTCCATCCGCCGATCGAAACACACCAGTTGCCCGTTGGCTATCAACCAAAGCAAGCCGTTATCCGTCTCACTGATATGAAACACCTTCATATAAAGGCTATCCGAACCGAAGTTCTTTATATTTTTCCCGTCATAGCGGCTCAGCCCGTTGTCTGTACCGAACCACATGAAACCGTCCCGGTCCTTATGAATGCAGGAGACCGTATTATCAGCCAATCCATTCTGCATGGTAAGTACCCGAATGTCCTTTTCAAAGAAAGCATAGCCGGTAAGACTATAAAGGATAACCAATGATATAATTATAATAAATTTCCTCATTTCCACATTAACATACCTCCCTGCGGTAAACATCAGGATCATATACAAAGAAACAAAAAAAGAAGGAGAGTAACGATAATTAAACAAAAGAAAAACTACCCGGAAGATATGAATGAATAAAACACCCACTATCCATGAATAAAATACCGGGTATGCTGGCTATCAACAAGTAATATAAAGAAAACACCCCCTGTTAATGACTAAAACACTTGGTATCCTATTCAACCATACCCGATACTTTTGCTCACAAAGATTATTTAAAATTTAGTATTCACAACCTTAAAACTAAAAGAGGATGAAGAAGAGAGTCACATTATTAATTGCACTGCTGATGGCCAGTATATCTTGTATATACGCACAGCAGTTAACCATCACAGGAACTGTCATTGACAAAAACCTTGGTGATCCGATTATCGGAGCCACTATTCTTGTAAAGGGTACTACCATCGGAACGGTAACCGACGTTGATGGTAATTTCTCTATCGAAGCTTCAAAAAACAATGTACTGGAAATTTCTTATGTCGGTTATCAGGCTCAAAGTATCAAACTGGATGGCATACAACGAGTATACCGCATCGAACTGAATGAAGATACACAAAATCTGGACGAAGTTGTGGTAGTCGGTTTCGGTACCCAGAAGAAAGTCAACCTGACCGGGGCTGTTGCCACAGTCGACACAAAAACACTGGAGTCACGCCCGGTAACTTCTGTTGCACAGGCTTTACAGGGAGTTGTCCCGGGATTGAATGTCAGCGCCAATAACCGTGGAGGTAAGCTGGACCAGTCACCGACGATGAACATTCGTGGTACAGGGAACCTCGGCACCGGTTCGAGCGACTCTCCACTGGTATTGATCGATGGCGTGGAAGGCGATATAAACTCGCTCAACCCACAGGATATAGCAAATATATCAGTATTGAAAGATGCAGCTTCGGCATCTATCTATGGTTCGCGTGCTCCTTTCGGAGTTATATTGGTTACGACCAAATCCGGCGAAAAGGGGAAAACTACTATTCAATATTCGGATAATTTTCGTTGGGCTCGTCCTACGAATATCCCGGATATGCTCGACTCATATCGCTTTGCCAAGTATTTCAACTATGCCCAGGCAAATAGCGGACAAGCTGCATCATATCTGTTTGATGACGATACGATCGACCGTATACAGCAATATATGGCCGGTACTTATCAGTACACCTCCGATCCTACCCAACAACAGGGAGCAAACTTCTTCCAGTTCAACATGCGGTCGAACGACAACCAGAACTGGCCGAGAAACTTCATCGACAAAACAGCATTCGGACAGGAGCACAACCTGAGCGTATCGGGGGGTAGCGACAAAGTTAAATATTATATCTCCGGAGCATTCCTCTCACAGGAAGGACAGATGAATTACGCGGATGAAAAGAAGAAACGCTATAACATCAGCGGAAAGATCAGCGGAGAAATTACCAAATGGCTGACAATCGAATTCAACACCCGCTTTATCCGCACGGATATCGGTATGCCTACTTTCCTGAAAACACAGGGCGACCGTTTCTTCCCGGAAACAACCAAGCTGTATCCTATGATGCCATTGTATGATAACAACGGCCATTATACACGTAACCCCAAGCTGATGCAGCTGACTTCGGGCGGACGTTCCAACACATCAAAGGATGAATACTTCACACAGGGAGGTTTCACTTTGACCCCGCTGAAAGGACTCTCGATAAAAGGACAAGCCTCATTGCGTACGGAAAGTTTCAGACATCAGTATGCTATTAACAAGGTATACCTTTACACCCGCGACAATGAGCCGGTAGAAGAAGCATGGCTGGGCGGCGACCCGGACCTGGCAGCCGGTAAGACATATGTACGAAGCGAAACCCAGCAGGTTTCAATGATGACTACTTCACTTTATGCCGATTACGAACACTCCTGGAACAAGCATAACTTCAAATTCATGGTCGGTATGAACAGCGAGTATTACTACGTGAATGACCTGATGGGAAAACGCTTCGATACGATCGACGAAAACGTACCCAGCCTGAACACAGCCAACGGCATCAGCAGCAACTCCGGCAGCATGAAAGAATGGGCTACCCTCGGTTACTTCGCTCGTTTGAACTACGATTATGAAGGACGTTACCTGTTCGAAGCTAATATCCGCCGCGACGGAACATCCCGCTTCAGAGGAAGTGAAAAATGGGGTAACTTCCCTTCCGTATCAGTGGGTTGGAATATTGCCCGCGAATCTTTCTGGGAGCCGCTGGAACAGTATGTAAATACTTTGAAACCACGTTTTTCGTATGGTAGCCTCGGCAATCAAAATACAGAAAACTGGTATCCGACCTATTCCATCCAGAATATTACGGTAGGTAGTGCCGACGCAGGAGGCCGTTGGCTGCTCGACGGAACAAACAAATCCAATATCGCATCTTCACCCGGACTCGTAAGCGCGTTGCTGACCTGGGAACGTATCATCAGTTACAATGTAGGGGCAGACTTCGGCGCCCTGAACAATCGCCTGACCGGTTATTTCGATTATTATATCCGTGATACGAAAGATATGGTAGGACCCGCAGAAGAAATCTCTCCGATCATTGGAGCCGGGGCACCTAAACTGAACAATACCGCCCTGCGAACCAAAGGATGGGAGTTGCAGATCGGATGGCAGGACAGAATCGGAAAGGTAGGTTATAATGTCTCATTCAACTTATCGGATGCGCAGACAGAAGTAACAGACTATCCTAACCCGGACAAATATCTCACTTATAAAGATGATAACGGAAACACACAGGATAACTTCTGGAAAGGTAAAAAATTGGGAGAAATTTGGGGATTGAAAACATTAGGCATGGCGAAAACTGACGAAGAAATGGCTGCCCATATCGCCCAGCACGACCAGAGCAAACTAAAAGGCGGAGGACAGAACATCTGGAAAGCCGGTGATATTATGTACGCCAACCTCGATGATAATCCGGAGATCGAACAGGGAACAACCGCTTCCGATCCAAAAGATTTAACTATAATAGGTAACAGTACTCCACGCTATCGCTTCGGTCTGAACCTGGGTGCAAACTATCAGGGCTTCGACTTCAGTATGATGTTTCAGGGGGTTGCCAAGCGTGACTACTGGTTAGACGGTATGATCTTCTGGGGAGTTAACGGCGGACAATGGAACTCTACCGGATACGAAGAACATTGGGACTTCTTCCGTCCGGAAGGCCACGAACTGGGTGCAAACATAAATTCCTATTTCCCCCGTCCGATCATCGGCAGTACACAGAACCAACATAAACAATCAGGCTATATGCAGAATGCAGCCTATATCCGCCTGAAAAACCTGCAGGTTGGATATACGATCCCGAGAAATGTAACAAACATGATCGGTCTGGAGAAAGTTCGTGTATTCTTCTCTGGAGACAATTTATGGACAGGAACTAAGATCAATAAGAACTTCGATCCGGAAGCATTATGGCAGAACGGTATGACCTATCCGCTGAGCCGTACGCTCTCCTGTGGTGTAAACATCGTATTATAAACCTAAAAAAACAATGACAATTATGAGAATCAAAAATATATTATCCGCAGCTGCAGCCAGCCTGATACTTCTATCCGGTTGTAGCGACTTTCTTGACAGAACTCCTCTTTCGGACAATGTGAACGAAGGGTTCTTCACCGAGGAAAACCAATTGGAGCCATACTGTAATAAGAAATATGAATTATTACCCGACTTCAAAGATGTCAATCCGTTTACCAAAGATAACGACAGCGACAATCAGACAGCCAACGATCCGAATGATAACTTCCTTCCGCAACGTATTGTCGTTCCGGAAAAAGACAGTTACAATAAACACGGCCACCTGCGCGACTGTAACCGCTTCCTGTATTACACAGCAGAGAATCTGGAAAACGGCACACTGACCAATTCGGTCAAAGTACAGCAATATATCGGTGAGATGTATTTCTTCCGTGCTTACGTCTATTTCGATTACCTGAAGAAGTTCGGCGACTTCCCAATCGTCACCACCGAACTGAACGACGCCGACTATGCAGCAACCGTAGAAGCCAACAAGCGCAAGCCTCGTAACGAAGTAGCCCGCTTCATTCTGGAAGACCTGGACAAGGCAGCCGCCCACATGGAATCGCGCAGCAACGCTATCACGAACCATCGTTTAAATAAGGAAACCGCTTTACTATTCAAATCGAGAGTAGCCTTGTATGAAGGAACCTGGGAAAAATATCACCAGGGAACTGCCCGCGTACCGGGTGGTCCGGGATGGCCGGGCGGCAGTTTCAGCGGCAATCTGGATGAAGAGATCAACTTCTTCCTGACCCAGGCAATGGATGCAGCCAAACAGATAGCAGAAGCTATCCCATTGGAAAAAGCAGAAGATTATATCAATATGTTCAACCAGCACGATCTGTCGTCGAAGAAAGAAGTTCTCCTGTGGCGTATGTACAGTGCCGATGCCCAGGTACAAAGTCTGATCGAAGGCGGCTATCACGGGATCAATGAAGACGATGGTTGCGTTGGCGGCGGAGGCGGCTATACACGTTCCATGATTGAAACATTCCTTTGCACGAACGGGCTTCCTATTTATGCAGCCGGAGACCAGTACAAAGGCGATAAGAACACAACCGACGTAACCACCAATCGCGACAACCGCCTGATTGCCTCCATCTCCAAACCGGGCGACCTCATCTGGAGAGGAAAGAATATGGATAAGGAAATGAGAATGGTATATCCCAATATGGTTCATGGCAAATACAATTTCGGAGCAACAGCCACAGGTTATGTAGTCCGCAAAGGATGGGTAGACAGCAACGTCTCCGTCAGCGACAATTCTCCTTTGGCTTACATGATCTTCCGTGCCGCCGAAGCATACCTGAACTATATGGAGGCAGACTATGTAAAGAACGGAAATCTCGATGCTTACAGCCAGAAATATTGGAAAGCTTTAAGAGAACGTGCAATGGTAGACACTGACTTCCGGAAAACAATTGCGGCAACCGATCTAAGCAAAGAAAACGACCTGGCAGTCTGGTCGGGCAGCGATATGGTAGATCCTACCTTATATAATATCCGTCGCGAACGCCGTAGTGAATTCATCGCCGAAGGTATGCGTAAAGACGATCTATACCGCTGGCGCTCGCTGGACAAGATGAAAGATTTCTACGTGGAAGGATTCAACTTCTGGGAAGAAAACGCCCAATTGCCAGCTTATCAGGAAGACTTGAAAAACGGTCTGAAAGTAAGTGAAACGAAATATGTACGTCCCCATTTCCAGAATGCGCTGGTGATACAGAACAACGGATATCAATTCGAAGAAGCAAACTACCTAAGCCCGCTCTCTTACGACATATTCCGCCTGTCAACACCTGAGAAGGGAGGAGATATCTCTACCTCGGTTGTCTATCAGAATCCGGGATGGCCGGTCGATAAGGGAGGTACTGCTCTAAGATAAAAAAAGGGAACTAATAACCAGAAAGAACAAAAGTTCTAATCCCAACGTCCCTATCTTCTATATTTTTGACCTGGGTCGAAAACGTTTATCACCCAGGTCAAAAACATTTTCCACCTAGGTCAAAAACGTTTACTACCTGGGTCAAAAATATAAAAGGTCCCATACAAAATATTACAAAGCAGAGATGAAATACTTACCGGAATACTTACTTTTGATTACTTCCTGCCTATATGGCGGTAATATACAAGCCAAGGAGAAAGCTTCTTCCCCTAACCTGGTCTTCATCATGGCCGACCAATGGCGCGGACAGGCAATGGGTTGTCTGGGACTGGAACCGGTACAAACCCCCAACCTCGACCGTCTCGCCGCCGAAGGGGTCTATTTTACAGATGCCATCAGCAGCTATCCCGTCTCCTCCCCTGCCCGGGGCATGCTGATGACGGGTATGTATCCGACGAACAGCAAGGTAACAGGCAACTGCAATTCAGCCACGGCTCCTTACCATGTGGAGCTACCCACCGAAGCTCGTTGCTGGTCGGATGTGCTGAAAGACCAGGGATATGAGCTCGGATACATTGGAAAATGGCATCTCGATGCTCCTTATCAACCTTATATTGACTGTAATAACAACAAAGGAAAAATAGCCTGGAATGAATGGTGTCCCAAAGAACGCCGCCACGGTTTCAGCCACTGGATCGCCTATGGCACATACGATTATCATTTGAAACCCATGTACTGGGATACGGATGCTTCGCGCGACGAATTTTATTTCGTCGACCAATGGGGACCGGAATATGAAACCGACCGGGCCATCGACTATATCGCCAATCGAGATAATAAATTACGCGACGCAGGCAAGCCTTTTGCCCTGGTCGTATCCATGAACCCGCCTCATACCGGATATGAGCTGGTTCCCGACAAATACAAAGAAATCTACCGCAACGTAGATGTCGAAACAGTATGCAACTCCCCCATCATCGCCCCCAAAGGGACAAAAATGGGAGACTTCTACCGCAAGAGTGTGTTGGATTATTATGCCTGTATGACAGGTGTCGACGAACAGGTCGGCCGTATCATCCGCCAGTTGAAAGAACAGGGATTGTTCGACAATACAATTGTGGTGTTTACTTCCGATCATGGCGACAGCATGGGGATGCACGAGCATATCGGTAAAAATATTTATTACGAAGAAGCCATGCGCATCCCGATGATGATTAGCTGGCCGGAAAAGATCACGCCGCGCCGGGATTCTACCCTGATGATTGCTTTCGCCGACCTGTATCCTTCCCTCTTGTCATTAATGGGATTCAAAGACCGGATACCGGCAGAGGTCCAGACTTTCGACCTGTCCGCTTCCATCCTCTCACCGGAGAATACACAGGAGATCGTACAGCCCTATTATTATCTTCTCCCTGAAAATTTAACAACCGGATACAGGGGATTACGGACGAAAAAATATACATTTGCAGTACACGCCACAAACGGCCGGACTGACGAATGGATATTATTCGACCGCGAACAGGATCCATTCCAGCTAAACAACATAGCCCCCGATCAGCCGACACTGATTAAACAGTTTTCAAACCAGTTGAAAGACTGGCTGAAGAAGACCAACGATCCGTTTATGAACTGTCTGTAAATTATATACACATGAAAACACATCTTTATCTGGCAATCTTACTGATAGCAAGTATTTTCCCGGCAACGGGACAAGAGGCGGATATCCCCCGTCCGGCCCCTCACCAGTTGAAATGGCACGAGTCGGAAATGGGCGTCGTCTTCCATTATGATCTCCATGTCTTCGATGGCATCAAATACGGTCAGGGCAACAACCGCGTCCAGCCAATAGAAGATTACAATATCTTCAACCCTACCCAACTAAATACGGACCAGTGGGTACAGGCGGCAAAAGCAGCGGGGGCCAAGTTTGCCGTCCTGACGGCCACCCACGAGACAGGCTTTGCCATTTACCAGAGCGATGTCAATCCTTATTGCCTGAAAGCGGTAAAATGGCGCGACGGGAAGGGGGATATCATCCGCGACTTTGTCAATTCATGTAGAAAATACGATATAATGCCGGGGATCTATGTCGGTATCCGGTGGAACTCACTTTTTGGCGTTCATAATTTCAAGGTACAGGGAGAAGGAGAGTTTGCCGCTAACCGTCAACAATGGTATAAGCATTTCTGCGAACGTATGGTTGAAGAACTTTGCAGCCACTACGGTGATTTGTTTATGATCTGGTTTGACGGTGGCGCAGACGATCCGAAAGGCAACGGGCCGGACGTATTGCCCATCGTCAGCAAGTACCAGCCGGAATGTCTTTTCTATCATAACGTAGACCGGGCGGATTTCCGCTGGGGCGGTTCCGAGACAGGGACGGTCGGTTATCCCTGCTGGTCTTCTTTCCCCTACCCTTACTCACACAGTAATAATACGGAAGGGAGCCGAAACCATAACGATCTGTTGAAACAGGGCGACAAGGATGGAAAATACTGGGTTCCTGCTATGGCAGACACTCCCTTGCGAGGCATGAACGGACGGCATGAATGGTTCTGGGAGCCGGATGACGAGAATACGGTTTACCCGGTTGAATCTTTAATGAATATGTATTATAAATCGGTCGGAAGGAATGCAACACTGATTGTCGGTCTGACACCCGATACAACAGGTCTGATCCCATCCGGCGACGTGCAACGACTGAAAGAATGGGGCGACGAGATAAACCGCCGCTTCTCCTCTCCGATTGCCTCTACCTCCGGACAAAAGAAAAGCCTGACACTGAAACTGGATAAGGCGCAACCAGTCAATCATTGCATTATCCAGGAAAACATCCGGAACGGTGAGCGTATCCGTCAATATAAAGTAGAAGCCAGGGTAAACGGTAAATGGCAAACCATTTGCGAAGGCGAATCGGTAGGGCACAAGCGTATAGAACAGTTCCCGGCAGTAGAGGCTTCCGCTTTGCGCCTGACAATCTCTCAATCAGTAGCACAACCGGATATACGTAACTTCAGTGTTTTCAACGTTCAAGAAGTAAATAAATGACAAGAAACAAGACATATTTGCTGACATTGATCCTGAGCAGTGCGGCCTGGCTCAGCCCTTCCCTCTCCGGACAAACAACCTTTGTCTATGAACGGGGAAAGATGTTCAACGATGTCGATGCTTTCCGGATGGAGCAGGCTATCGATCTGAAGAAGCAACAGACACCTGTCTATTATGAAAAGAACATACCGGGAGAGCAACAAACAGTCTCTTATAAAACGAATATACCCTCCTATAAACAAGGCATATTCTTTAGTCGCGACTCCCGCTCCGACGATTATCAGTGGCCCAATAATACCAACCGGTTGCTGACCTGGGTCTTTACCCGGCTCGACGATCTGGCGAAGGAAGATTATCCGGGTATCCCGTCTAACGGGGCGCCTTCCCTGCTGGGAGATGCCTTATTGCTGGAACTGGTTGACGGACAATATATGTTTGCCAAAGCTGTTGCCGGAGAGAATAGTATCAGCTGGTTCCGGGTGAACAGGGATGGTTCGTTAACAGTCTTCCTATCTACTTTGGGAACAGACAATCTCGCTCCGCAAGCTCCCGTCCTGTTAATGGAAAAAGGGAAAACGGCCTATGAAGCCATTCATAAAGCATATATCGCTTTAACCGGCAACCGGGAGATTTCGGCATTGCAGAAGAGGACGGATAAAGATTATTTCGAAGCCTTTAAATACCTGGGTTGGTGTTCCTGGGAACATTATCATTACGATATCGACGAAACAAAGATGCTGAACGACCTGGACGGCATCGAGGCTTCCGGCCTCCCCATCCGTTACGTCCTGATAGACGACGGCCATCTGGCGAATAAGAACCGCCAGCTTACCAGCTTCGTCCCGGATAGAGAACGGTTTCCCAACGGATGGAAGAACATCATCTCCCGGAAGAAAGAAGATAAAGTGAAATGGATGGGGTTATGGTATAACTTCTGCGGGTATTGGATGGGAATATCTCCGGAAAACGATTTCCCGGAAAAGGTGAAGCAATCGCTTTACCCTTACAACGGCAGCCTGTTACCCGGACAAAGCAGGGAGAATATCGACACGTTCTATCACTATTATATCCGGACATTGAAAGGATATGGTTTCGATTTCCTCAAGATAGACAACCAGTCTTTCCTGTTGCCTCTTTATATGGGAAACAAGGAGGTCATACGGCAATCTAAAGCATGTAACCTGGCATTGGAAGATCAGACCCATAACCAGCAGGTGGTGCAAAAACTCAAAGCAGCCGGTGTGAATATGGAGCAAGAGATTGTCACAGCTCCCAAAGAGGGGCTGCCCCTGTCCGGCCAGACGGTGGTTATCACTGGCACGCTGCCGGATATGAGCAGGGAAGAGGCCGCCCAACTCATCCAGGCAAACGGCGGAAAGGTGACAGGTAGTGTCTCCAAAAAGACTACGTTCCTGCTGGCCGGAGAGAACGCAGGCAGCAAGCAAACCGAAGCTGAGACGCTGGGTATTCCCATCCTGACTCTGGAAGAGCTACAAACAAAGCTCAGACAGGAAACAGACGAATAAGTGTGAAAAACAAGCAATAACATCCCTCAGGACCACAGAAAAAAGCGGCCGAGGGATGTTGTTTTTCTTGACTTTTTGGCGTAAGGGTATATACTATCTATAATTGAGCAATTATTCAATTGTAAAGGGGATGGAGCTATGCACGACTATGACCACAGCGAACAGAAACATATCGTACCGACTGAGGAAATGCTCAGTGATTTGGCGGAGCTG
>ERZ857882.3599-NODE-3599-length-14412-cov-4.394163_pt1 | contig 14412 bp, 14 predicted proteins | sample MGYA00519697_ERZ857882 | MGnify/ENA primary metagenome ERZ857882 (study PRJEB31778, sample SAMEA3449373) | human gut metagenome | biome: human gut; feature: human-associated habitat; material: faeces | place: United Kingdom | collected 2010/2012 ...
ACGGCGCGCCCTGCTGCTTGCGAATCACCAGCCACAGCTCGCCGCCGGGCAGCAGGCATTGGGCGGCGGCGGCGAACATGCGGTAAATGACCGCCTTTCCGGCCCGGATAGGCGGGTTTTGCAAGATAAAGGCATACCGCTCGCCCAAAATACGCTCATAGCCGTCGCTTTCCAGCACCCTTGCCCGCACGCCGTTTGCGGCGGCGTTTTCGCGCGCAAGCCCGCAGGCGCGCTGGTTTACATCCGCCATGGTAACGTCAATTCCGCGCCAATGCGCGCCTACGGCCACCCCGATAGCGCCATAGCCGCATCCCATATCCAACACCGGGCCTGAAAGCGTGTCCGGCAAGGCTTCCAGCAGCACCTCCGTACCGCGGTCCAGCTCCGTGCGCGAAAACACGCCGCTATCCGTGGCAAAGGAAAGTGCATGGCCGCGATAAGTCCATTTTACCTGGCCAGGCTTATGCGCGCTGCTTGGCGCGGCTGTATAGTAATGATCGTGCGTATCCGGCATCTTTACCCCTCTTTGCTCTCCGGTTTGGCAACCGCAGCCTTGAGCGAGCGTACCTGTGCGGCGCTCAGCTCGCAAAGGCCGCCCGGCTGCAATCCGTCCGGCAGCGTCAGCGGCCCGAACGCGGCGCGATGCAGCGTTTGCACCTCGTGCCCGCGCGCAAGGAACATGCGCTTGACCTGATGGAACTTGCCCTCGCGCAGCTCCACTTCCGCCAGGCTTTCCGCTTCATCAGCCCGCAAAATCACAAGCGAGGCGGGCTTTGCCACAAAACCATCCAGCGCTACGCCCGCCGCAAAGGCCTCCGCATCCGCCTCGTCAAGCCGTCCGCTCACACGGGCGATATAGCGCTTCCACACATGCCGCTTGGGATCCAGCAGGGCATGCGCAAGCGCGCCGTCGTTGGTTAGCACCAGCAGCCCGGTGGTATCCTTATCCAGCCTGCCTACGGGCAATACCTTGCGCCGCAAAAGGGCCTCCGGCACCAAATCCATAACGGTGCCGGCGCGGCTGTCCCTGGCTGCAGTGAGCACGCCGGCGGGCTTATGGAGCATATAGTATTGAAAGGAACGATCCAGCACCGGCACGCCGGCCAGCGTTACCTCATCCCCGTTGGCAAGCTTCATGCCCGGGTCGCTCGCCGGGGCGCCGTTTACCCGCACCTGCCCGGCCCTCACGGCGCGCACGGCTTCGCTGCGCGTGCGTTCGCCGCTCAGCGCCAGGTACTTGTCCAGCCGCATTACGCTCATTGCCCAATGGCATAGGGCGGCCGCTGCGCCGCATCCGCTTCAGAATCGGCATTGCATACGGCGGCAGGCTCCCCGCCCTCCGGCTGCTGGGGGAGCGCCTGGTCATACGGCGCGCTGCTGCGGCGCTCACGCGTGGCAAAGGCCGCGGTCAGCATACGCCTGATGGGCAGCAGCGGCATATACAGCAGCACAAACGCCGCCAGCAGCGGCAGCGCGGCAGAGGACAAATGGAACGCGGGCAGGCTTTGCTGCGCAATGGCCGTCATCATTTGGCCGGCCACGTCGCTCACCAGCCCTTTCAGCACATGGGCGCATACCGCCAGAAAAGGAATCCACAAAACCAGATTCACAAGCGCGACGCCCAGCTGCGCAAACCTGCGGCCGCGCATGCGGCGGCGCAGTTCCGTGCGGGGCGGGCGCTCATTGCGGGTAGCCAGCACCCATACATAGCGGGTAGAGCTGTTGCGCACCGCGCCATACAGCCATACCAGCACGCCCAGTCCCACTACGGCCAGCACCACGTATACGCCCTCCATAAGCGTGTTGGCTGGCACAACCAGCCGGTTTGCGCTGCCAAACAGGCCAAAGAAGAAGTTGCCCGCCGCGCACCACGCATTCATCCAGCCCTTACCAATTGCCGTAACGGTTTTGAGCAGAGTGAGCGCATCCACATCCTTATACCAATAATAGGCATAGCCCAGCATCACGGCCAGCGGCAGGCCCCATTTGAGCACATGCGCGGCGTGCATCAGGCTTTCGGTCAGCTTTTCGCCGTAATTATGCACATTCAGCGCCATATCCAGGCTGAAACAGCACTCCTTTTGCCGCTGTACCAGCGCCTCCGCAAAGGAGTAGCGCAGCGGCAAAATCACAAAGATCACCAACAACGGGCATGCAAGCGCCAGCCAGCGAAATGGCGATCCTGTGGGAAAGGCAAAAAGGCAGGCAAGCGGCGCAAAGGCCACCAGCCGTATCAGCAGGGCCACAAACATGTACAAAAGCACCCGCAGATAGAATACAAACGGGCTCTGTTTTCCAGCGTTCTGTTGCATTGGGGCTTCATCCTCCCTTATGGGTATAGGAATAGACATACAATATCATTATAGTCCATAGCGCGCCAGGTTGCAAGCGTGGGCTGGCTATCCCAGGAGGATCCGTAAAGCAAGGCGGACTGGCCAGGAGCCGCTATGCCATGATCAAAAGAGGACCCAAAACCGCTAGCGTTGAAACACGCTGGCGAATGGCTCGTGCCTTGGAGCTACGCTTGAGCGAGCTAATTCGCATAGCCGAGGATTGGGCATAATGGGAAACAGCCATTCAGACCATTTGCGCTGAATGGCCGCCCGTTTTATTTGCACCAGTTCTTCTGATAACAACGGAGGATGGAGGTCAGGCTCAAGGGAAAAACAGAGCGGCAGCGAACCGCGCCGTCAATAGGGCGGCAGCGTTGGCCTGCCGCCCGCCGGGGCGCTTGCGAGGGAAACCTTCGACCATTGGGAAATCGATACGGCGCTGGGCACGAAGGATTCCTCTGGCGTCATCCTGACCATGGACGAGCGCAAATCCCGCATGCGCATGACCGTTAAGATTCCTGTTGGGTCGATTTTGAAAAAAGTGCTGGACAAACGATCGCTTGTTTGATATAATGACTACCGCTGATGCGCCAATATAGCTCAGTTGGTAGAGCAGCTGATTCGTAATCAGCAGGTCAAGGGTTCGAGTCCCTTTATTGGCTCCAGCTTTTTTATACCGAGGTGTAGCGCAGTTTGGTAGCGCGTTTGGTTCGGGACCAAAAGGTCGCAGGTTCAAATCCTGTCACCTCGACCATGCATGAAAGCCCTGTAAACTAACGGTTTGCGGGGCTTTTTTCTATGCTTTTTGGGGTGAAAATCGGGCGGTTTTTCACAGTTGGGATCAGAATTGGGATCAGGGTTTCAGGGTGGGTGCAGCTGCACCCAGGGCGCGGCGAGCTGCCGGGGCGGCGCAGCTGGGCATGAGAAAAGACGGGTCTGCGGTGTGCAGGCCCGTCTTTTTTGTGTGGGTGGATTTATTTCTTGTAGATCTGATCGGCGTGCTCTTCGACGAAGGTGCGCAGCTCCATGATGTTTTGCAGGGCAGGATCGTGGGCGGCAGCGTCCGGATCCTGGGCGTGTTCGATCAGCTGCTGCATGAGCTGGACGGAAACCTTGTCTTTGATGCGGTAGGCGTGGGCGTACTGCCTGAGTGTGGTGGAGGCGTCGCTGTGGCCCATGCGGCTGGCGACGCTTACGGCGTCCTGACTGCCGGCGAGCAGCAGCGAGGCGTGCGTGTGGCGCAGCTCATGGAAGCGCAGACCGGGGTAGCCGTTTTTGTCGGCGAACTTGCGCCACTGCTTCGATGGCGTGCTGTGGTGGTAGGGTGAGCCGTCCCACTTGCAGACGATGCGATCCACGCCGTGCCAGTCCTTATCCAGCAGCAGCGCGGATATGTCCTGGAATTCCTTTGTGTTTTTCAGCAGGGTGATCATGCCGGGCGGCAGATCGATGATGCGCTCGCCTGCGTCTGATTTGGGGCTGTCGATAAACTGCCCCGTGATGGCGGTGTACTTCAGCGCCCGCTCGATGGATATGGTGCCGTTGTCGAAGTCCACGTCCGACCAGCACAGCGCGCCCACCTCGCCCAGGCGCAGGCCGCAGAGCAGAGCCAGCAGCACCGCGCAGCGGAAGGACAGCAGGGGCTCGCGCTCCAGCTTGCGCAGCAGCTCGACGGATTGCTGATCGTCGATGACGCGCATTTTGCGCTTCTTATACTTCGGGCTGTCCACCTTGTCGCAGGGGTTGCGGTCAAGGTACTCCCACTGCACGGCCTTCTCCAGCATGCCGTGGAGGGTGACAAAGTAGTGGTGCACGGTGCGGTTGGACAGGGTGGGCGGATTGGCTGCGCGCTTCTCCATTTGGGCCTTGTATTTGATCATCTCCTGCTGCAGCTTTTTGGGATCGGCAGGCTTGCGCACGCGCTGATCGGGCGGGAGAGACTGCACGGCCTTCGGGGTGCGGCGCAGGGTGTTGAGCCACTGGGTGATCATGATGGGCGTGAGCTTGTGCAGCTTGACCTCGCCCAGGTGAGGAAGGAGATGCTTGTCCAGCTGGTGGCGCAGGTTGGCAGCGTTGACGGGGCTGGTGGAGGGGATGACATATTCCTGCATCCATATGTCCGAAAATTCCTTCAGGGTGAGCTTTGCGGCAGCCGGAGCAGCTGCGCCGGCACTGATGTCCATTTCCAGCTTGTGCAGCTCCTGTTGGGCAGCTGCCATCTGCTCTTCCTCTGACATGCTGGCGGGATAGCGCAGGGGGATGTCCACCGGATAGCGCTTGCTGCCCAGGTACACCCATTCGCGGACGCGCCAGCTGTTTTTGCCGCGCTTCTCAATGGTGCCCATGTGACCCTTCCTTCCTGTAAAAGTGAATGAAATATCTTTCGGGTGAGTGAAATTTGTGAGAGAAAAACAGAGAGTAAAAAAAGTGTAAGGGGGGTATATATATTTTTTCTGTAATTTCTGTAATTCCTGTAATTAGAAGCCGCAAACCCTTACGGCGCAAGGGTTTGCGGAATGACAGAAAATGAGATGATCTGTAATTTTCGGGGTGAAAAACTGTAATATTACTGCAAATCGATGCTCCAGGCGACGCCGGGGGCTACTTTTACATACCAGAAACACATGGGCGTGCCATCGTCGGGCTTTGCGATCACATCAGCGGCAAAAGCGTCACCGGTGGCGGTTATGAGGGCGTTGGTGAGCGAGCTGGGGTTGTAGGTGCCGATGAAACGCAGCGGCTGGTAGAGCTGCACGATCACGTTGGACATGAGGGCGTCCATGCCGGATCCATCCGCTTTGACAGTGAGGATGGCGGGGCCTTCCAGCGGGAAATAATCAGACACCCAGGGGCCGACGCCGGAGGCGACGATGCTGCCGCCCTCTTTGACGGGCTCAATGGTGATCGTCCAGTCGCCGGTGCCCTCCACCATGGCGTCGAAGGTTTCCGCGCCGGTGATGACGGCGCAGTTATAGGGGTGCAGCTCCTGGTTGAATGTGTAGTCGAATTTGCCGGACAGGGTGAGCTTGACGGTGCCTTCGATGGTGAGGCGGGCAGGCACGGCAACAACATCCACGCCGGAGATGATGGAGGTGCCGGAGCCGGTGAGGACGATGGCTTCACCAGCAGGAGCAGCTGCGGCGCGCAGCTGGCTGATGCGGTCGCCGATCTGGGCCTGGGCTGCGGTGAGTTCTTCGATGGTGGCGGTGTCCAGGTCGATGGTGAGCACCTGAGCGAGCGCGGGAGAAGCTGCCAGCGTGAGCAGCGCGAGGAAGATGCAGAAGAATCTTTTCATGGTTAGCGCTCCTTTGACAGTTAAGTATTACTTTTCCTGCTGCTGCAGGAAGGAAGCCAGAATGGACTGCGCCTGAAGGCCAGCTGAGGCCACAGCATTGGTGGCGATGAGCAGATCGCCGGTGGATCCGGCGCGGGCAGCATCGACGGCAGCGGTGAGGGCTTTGATAAAGACGATCAGCACATCCACGGGCGCATTGCCTGCGGGAGCCCCGGCGCGGTAGTACAGGCGCAGGGCGTCCAGCAGCTGCATGAGCTGATCCGGCGTGACGGGCGTGCCGCCGTTGGCGGAGATCTGCGCGGCCAGCGTATCCAGCGCGGTGGTGAGATCTGAGCCGCCTGGCTTGCGATCCTGTGTAAGCCCCAGGATCCAGTCGGTGCTGACATCAAAATATCTCGCATAAGCGATCAGGACGTCATTGGGCAACGGACGTCCATTTTCATAATTGGAGATATTGAAGCGCGAGCTTTGGATGCAGCCCGCAAGATCTTCCTGTTTCATTTCTCTTTCAAGCCTAAGCCTGCGAATTCGATCACCAGCTGTAACCATGTTCTTCACATCCTTTTTGAATGAAATTATTTTAACGTTAATTAAAATATCTGTACATTGAATGAGATAATTTGTTGATTTGTTAATTTTATTGTTGATAATTAACAACTTGTCTATTATTATGTAATAGGTTGCTACATCATTACATCACAAATCACCGCCCAGCAGAGAGCAGACACCTGCCGGAAGCCGGGCCGAAACCAGCAGAGAAGCACCGAAACGGAGGGGAAGCGATGTCAACACCTTATTATGAAGCGAGGATCCAGGCCAGCCGGCGCGATCCGCGCCTGAGCAACCGGGAACGGGCTGCGGAGCGCCTGTACCCTGCTTAACGTTATCCGCAACGGCATGGGCGGGCGCGAGCAGCCGCTGCTTTTGATGATCTCCACCATGGGCACAGTGCTGGACGGCCCGCTAACGTACTACTACGGGCTGTTTACTGACGCCATGCAGGAGGGCATGCTGGAAACCAGCGTGGCCGACAGCATGTTCGCCTTCATCTGTGAGCTGGACAGCGAAGCAGAGATCAACGATCCGGACAGCTGGATCAAGGCCAATCCCTCGCTGGGCGTGCTGATCGACCTGGAGCGCATGAAGGTGGACTGGCAGCGAGCCCAAAAGGTGCCGCAGGAGCGCAGCGACTTCATCACCAAGCGCCTCAACGTGATGTGTGACGCCAGCGACACCGTGTTTGCAGAGGCGGAAGTGCTCAACCGCAACCGCGCCAAGTACGACATGGACGGCCTGCTGGGCCGGATGTGCTATGGCGGGTACGACCTTTCCAGCCGCGAGGACTTCACCGCTGCCGCGCTGGAGTTTCAGCTGGATGACGGGCGGCTGTACTGGCTGCAACACAGCTGGATCCCGCGCCGCAAGGTGGAACTGGACAACGAAAAGATCCCCTATTATGAGTGGGCCATGAAGGGGTATCTGACGATCGTGGAAGGCGAGTATAGCCGCCAGCGCCGCCAGCATGGTGGCCATGGCGGGCGATGAAATCCTCATGTCGCCGGTGGCCCACATGATGATCCACGACCCGTGGACATACGCGGCGGGCAATTACCGCGAATTTGAGCATCAGGCCGAAGTGCTGCGGGAGATCGGAGAGGGCCTCATCGCCGCGTATACGGCCAAGACTGGTAAGAGCCGGGACGAAATCGCCGCGATGCTGGAAGCCGAAACCTACATGAACGCGCAGCGCTGCGTTGACGAAGGTTTTGCGGACGGCATCCTGTACGAGCAGGCCCCGGAGGCTGACGCCAGCAAGGCGCTCAAAAGCCACATGATGCAGGGCAAGAGCTACGGCCCGCGCGCCGTGCTGGCCCAAGTGCGCGCCCATGCCGCACCGCCCGCCGACGCGGGCAGCAATCCCCAGGACACCGATGCAGCCCTGCGCAGCGAAATCGCGCAGAGAGCTGCTTTTTTTGCGTCCCTTTACCCCGAAACCTAAAACGAAAAGGAGGACAACACCATGACCCTGACCGAAATGCAGAACAACATCCGCGAGCTGGGCAGCCAAATCCGCGCCGCCGCCGCCACCCTTGCCGCCGCTGCGGCTGACGCAAACACGCCCACCGCCACCCTGACGCAGCAGCGTGACGCGCTGAATGAGATGAACGCGCGCATGGCGGCCTTGCAGAGCGCCTACAACGCGCAGGTTGAGGGCGAAAGCGGCGGCCTGCCCACGGGCGTCCAGACTGGCAGCGCTACGCAGGACAGGGGCCTGCGCGCCATGCTGCACAGCAATGAATACGCCCGCGCCTTTGCGGACGCGCTGCGCTCCGGCGCGCGTCCCGGACGCCCCATGCAGAACGAAAAGCACAAGGTGCTTTATTCCAACGCCAACATCCGCGAGAACACGCTGCTTGAGGCGCTTCAGTCACCCATCTTCATGGCCTATCACGACGGGCAGCCGTTCAACGACAACATGCTGCGTCCCTGCCCGATGCTGGAAAACCCGGAGATGCTGCGCGAGATTGTTGAAAAGACCGGCGCCCATTCGACCGATCCGCAGTCGCCCGAAACCGCCGAGCACCTGTGCGGCAAGTGCGACGACTATGCAAAGAATTGGATGCCGACGGCTGAGCGTCTGTGGGCGTGCAGCCACAACTGCGCCAGTTGCCCGTCCGCCTGCGGCAAGGAGGAATGATTTATGACGACCTATTTCACTTCCGAAAGCGTCACCCAGGGCCATCCCGATAAGGTCTGCGACCAGATCGCCGACGCGATTCTGGACGCCGTACTCGCGGACGATCCGTATTCCCATGTCGCATGCGAGGTAACGGCCATCACGGATGCCGTGCATATCTTTGGCGAGATCACGACCGCAGCCAAGGTCGATTATGAGGCGGTCGCCCGCGAAACCATCCGGGCCATTGGATACACGCGGCCCGGCCACGGCTTTGACGCAGACAGCTGCCGCGTCACTATTGACCTGCATGAGCAGTCGCCCGATATCAACATGGGCGTCACTCGCGAGAAGGAGGAGGAAAGCGGCGCTGGCGATCAGGGCATGATGTTTGGCTACGAGGCGCGCACAGCATGCACCGTTGCCTGCCATTGCGGCCCCAACACGATTGGCGTTATGTTTTTGACCGACTGAGCCAAACGGGTCATTGAGAGGCGAATCCATATGAAAACCGGTATCATTGATGTAGGGGGCGGCTTCCGCGATATCTATGGCGCAGGCGTGCTGGATGTTTGCATGGAGCAAGGCATCCATTTCGACTATTGCATCGGCATCTCCGCAGGGAGCGCAAATGTAACCTCGTATCTGGCAGGGCAGCCAAAACGGAGTTATACTTTTTACATGGAATATGTGTTTCGTAAGGAATATGCAAGCCTTGCGAATTGGATCAGGACGCGCAATTATGTCGATCTTGATTACAGCTACAGCACGCTTTCCAATAGCGATGGAGAAAACCCGATTGATTTTGAGGCCTTGGAGAAAAACCCAGCCGAATTTTTCGTCGGCGCGTGCGACGCCCGCACGGGCGAGGCCGTGTATTTTGACAAGTCGTTTTTTGCGAAGGATTGCTACGATGTTCTCAAGGCTTCCTGCGCGCTTCCGGTGTTCTGCAAGCCCTATATGATTGGAGACATCCCGTGCCTGGACGGCGGCATATCCGATCCAATTCCCGTGGACAAGGCGTTTGATGACGGGTGCGGCAGGGTCATTCTGATTCTTACGCGCCCCGTCTGGCAGCTGCGCGAGGCCAAAAAGGACCGTCTGGCCGCCAACCTGCTTTCCCGCTCCCATCCCAACGCGGGCGAATGTATGCGCATGCGGTACAAGAGGTACAACGACAGCCTTGCCCGCGCCAGAGAGCTTGAGGCCCAGGGAAAGCTGCTCATCATCGCGCCGGATGACATCTGCGGCCTCTCCACGCTCACAAAGGATCGTGAGAAGCTGCAAAGGATGTATGACAAGGGGAGGCGGGATGCGAGGCGCATCCCAGCGTTTCTGGAAAAATGAGTTGTGAGTGAATCAGGCACAAAGCCACATGCCAACGGCGTTGAAGATTGTATTGGCAGCAACATATGCAGCAGATTCTCCGGCGCAATCAGCCGGCTTCCTTTCTTCCTCTCCCTTGCCGCCTTCTTCGGAATCAGGAAAAGGGACGGCTTTCCCGATGGCGAGCGCTCCACAGCATCATGCCTGCAAACCAGAGCGCCATACTCTCGCTCATCAGCCCGTTGGTAAAGGCAAGCCGAAAGGCGCCGTCCGGCATCGGCATCGTTACCAGCTTCAAAAGTGCATAGAAGATCAACAGATTGCACAGCGCCATCCAGCGGGGAAACACGCCGTTTCCCTCGCTTTTTGCTCTCACATCATTGAATAATCTTAATTTTTATAAAAAACTTGATTGGGAATTTGCGTTCCGGTAATTTTGATTCCTTTATCGGCAATTTATAGATTCAAAACCATTCAATTTTGGATTGATAAATTGCCGGTAAAGGAATATAATATGCTCATGGGGGTTGATTAGATGAAGTACTGCTCCGTTGCTGAGATCGCAAAAAAATGGGGGCTGTCGGAGCGTGCCGTGCGCAATTACTGCGCACAGGGGCGTATCCCGGACGCCTTCCTCACCGGTAAGACTTGGAATATTCCCGAAAACGCGGAAAAGCCCTCTCGGATTCCCCGCGCAAAGAAAGCACCCGAAACGTTGCTAGACTATCTCCGCCGCGAGATGGAAAGCAGAATGACCGGCGGCATCTATCACAAGGTGCAGATCGATCTGACCTACAATTCCAACCACATCGAGGGCAGCCGTCTGACCCACGATCAGACGCGCTATATCTTTGAAACCAATACCATCGGAATCACCAATCAGGCTGTCAACGTGGATGATGTTGTTGAAACCGCCAATCACTTCCGCTGCATCGACATGATTATCGCGCAAGCAGATCGCCCTCTTAGCGAGCGGTTCATCAAGCAGCTTCACGCGACGCTGAAAGCGGGCACCAGCGACAGCCGCAAGGACTGGTTTTCCGTAGGTGATTACAAGAAGCTGCCCAACGAAGTCGGCGGTAAGGATACGACGCTGCCGGAAGACGTTTCCCGTGAAATGCAAGCGCTGCTCGCTTGGTATCTTGAAAAACCTACTGCTTCCCTTGAAGATATCATTGATTTCCATGTCCGTTTTGAAACCATCCATCCCTTTCAGGACGGAAACGGACGTGTGGGCCGGCTGATCATGTTCAAGGAATGTCTGAAGAACAACATCGTACCGTTCATCATCAGCGACGATCTCAAAATGTTCTACTATCGCGGACTGCATGAGTGGCGAAGCGAGAAGGGCTACCTGACCGATACATGCCTAACAGCACAAGATCGGTTTAAGGCGGTGCTGGAGTATTTCAGGATACCGAATCATTCCAACTAGAACAAGAGAGTGCCACGATAATTCGTTATTTCAGGAAACATATCTTTATAAAACCAATATCCCCAACAGTTCAAAAACCCTAGCCAGCCGATTCTAACGCGGCGAATCATTCGTTGAAGAAAACAAGATAAAAGGAATCAAAGCAGCTTTAGCAGCAGTCTACATCAAACCCCGTCGTTTCCTCCCAAAGCGTTTGAAACCCGTCGCGCAGGCACAGACGCACGCTGGCGGCGGCCAGCTGCGGCTGCATGCGGCGGTTCCATACGGTCAGGTCGCGGGCGCGCAATACGAGGCGAAGCTCCCGCGCGCCGCCAGGCGGGATGGACGCCTTGCAAAAATCCTTCAATTCTATAACGCGGCAGGTTACGTCCGCCTGCAAAATGGATACGAACAGCATTGGTACGGCGCGTTCGGTAAGCGCGCCTTCGTTGCGCACGCGCATGCGCACTTCGCATAACGGCGCGTCCGCCGCGGGCGCTTCGCCGGGGACGAAGGGGAAACGGCGCAGCGAAATATCGGAATAGACCAGGCGGCCATAGCCCATGCCCTCCCCAAAAGCAAACAGGGGCGTATGGGGCAAATCGCGGTAGCTCATGGGCGCAACGCCGGCCTTTGGGTTGTAATACACGGGCAGCTGACCCGCGTGCCGGGGAATGGATGCGGGCAGGCGGCCGCTGGGGGAAAAGCGGCCAACCAAAGCCTCTGCGATGGCCAGGCCGCCCCATGGGCCGGGATAAAAGCAGTATAGCAGCGCGTCGGTATCGCGGACTATATCCGGGATGGCATAGGGCCGCCCGGCAATGAGTACGGTCACAAGCCGCTTCGCGGCGGCGCGCACAGCCTGGAACAGCGCCTGCTGCCCGGCGGGCAGGGAAAGCGCGCCGCAGTCCATGCCTTCGCCGCAGTCCATCTGCCCGCCGGCGGTCAGGGCCGCGCCGTTGGTATCGAAGCGCACCTGACCAAACCGGCTGGAGGAGCCGCCCAACGCCAGCACGGTTACATCCGCCTGCGCGGCCAGGGCGGCGGCACGGGCGGGGTTCAGCCCATCATCCGCCAGCAGGACGGCGTCGGGCGCCGTGGCGCGCAGCCCATCCAGCAGCGTGGCCCCGTCCCCGCGGGGCATGGGAGGCGAATAATCGCCCAGCTGCCGGTAAAGATCGTTGGCCGACGGGCCGAGCACGGCGATGGCGCGCGGCGTGCGAAGGGGAAGCAGCCCGTCGTTTTTCAGCAGCACCAGGCTCTGCCGGGAAAGCCCGCGGGACTGGGGGAAAGCGCCTGGGGAAAAATGCGTGGGGGAACGGCCTTCCGGCAAATAGGGATGCTCAAACAGGCCGCGCTCAAATTTGAGCTTGAGCACGCGGATGACGGCGCGGTCGAGCAGCTTTTCACTCACATAGCCCTTTTCAACAGCCTCCGGCAGATGTGAAAACCCGGCGTCCCACAGGCCGATATCCACGCCGGCTTCCAGCGCCAGCGCCCCGGAACGCACGTTGTCGCGGGTGAGGCCGTCCAGGCGGTCAATGGCGCAACCGTCGGCCATCACCACGCCGTCAAAGCCGTATTCGCCGCGCAAAAGGCCGGTAAGCAGGCTGGCGTTCATGTGGCAGGGCACGCCGTCGATTTCGTTATAGGCGGCCATGAAGCCGGCCACGCCCGCCTCGCAGGCGGCTTTGGCGGCGGGCAGATGAATCTCCCGCAGCTCGCGCGGGCCGATGCGCGCCGCGCTGGCGTTAACGCCGCCGCTGGTTTCGCCCTGCGCGCAAAAGTGCTTGGCAACCACCGCCACGCCCTGGCTTTGGATGCCTTGGATAATGGCGCGCGCAAAGCGGGCGGCGTGCAGCGGGTCCTCGCCGTAGCATTCCTCGCTGCGGCCCCAGCGGGGGTCGCGCAGAATATCCAGGGCGGAAACCAGCGCCAAATCAACGCCCAGCTCCTTGAGCTGCCTGCCGCATATCTCGCCCGCCGCCCTGAGCAGCTCGGGATCGAAGGTGGCGCCCACGGCCAGGTTGACCGGCAGCAGGTAGCCGTCCAGCGCCTGATGGCCGTGCGGGCATTCGCTGCTCAAGAGCATGGGCACGCCAAAGCGTGAATGCTCGATCACATACCGCTGTGCCAGGTTGTAGGCTTGCACAGCCAAAGGGCCGCAAAGGCCGTTTTCCCAATCCCGGCCGGACCAGGGATCGGCGCGGTAAAGGCCGTAGAGCGCGCCCAGGCCGCCCCAGCGCCTCACCTCGGCCCGGAACTCCCCGCTTAGGGAAAGGCGCTCCCCTTCGCGCAGCACGCTGTGAAAGCCGTATAGGCGCTGGGTGAGCTGGCCTGTTTTTTCCACTGGGCTCAGCCGCGCGCAAAGATCGCGCGCCCGTTCCAGGGGCGCGCGGGAAGCATCCTGATAGGGAAGCATAGAAGGCCCTCCTTTAGGGCTTAGCCCTGCGCGAGCGGGCCGCGGTAGAGAATATCGGTGCTGAAATAGCAAACCTCCTCGGGCGCGCGGGGATAATCCACCCGGAACATCAGCTTGCGGGCCAGGCGTTTGCCAAGCGCAGAGGTTTCCACATTCACGGTGGTGATGCGTTCGGCCACGTTGGCGTATTCGGCGTTGTTATCAAAGCCGGTGAGCACGAAGCCCTCCGGAGGCTTGCGCCGCGTTAGGGAAAAGTACTGGCTTACAAAATGGGCGATGAAATCGCTGGGGCACACAATGCCGTCCGGCAGCTGGGGAAGCCCGTCCAAAAACTGGCTGATTTCCTCGTAATGGCGGCGCAGGCCGATGGGGCCCGTCATGCAAAGGGAAGGGTCAACGGGAATTCCCAGTGCGCGGTGCGCATCCAAAAAGCCGTCGTAGCGCTCCAGGTTGGTTTGCGCGTACTGCGCGTCGCCGATGAAGCCCAGACGCGTGCGCCCGCTTTTGAGCAGGCGCTGGCGGATTCCGGCGTGGAGCGCAACGACCGGGTCACGGTCAGCCCGTCCCGCATCAAAAAGCTGGAAAGCCGCAGCTTTAAGACCGAATCCGGTATTGAGATCAAGATCCCCGCGGAACTGTGCAACAGCGACGATGCAGTGGAGTTCATCCACAGCGCAACGGGCGGGCTTTCGCTGCTGATCAAGGACGTTTTGGTGTAAAACTGGCAAATATATTGCCTTTTGGGGGCCGCCCGGTATAGGGCGGCTCTTTTGGTATAGAACGGTAAAAAACGATTTATTTTAATGGAATTTTCCACAAGGATAGTTTAATTTTGCAAATGGACTGCCCACGGCCAACTGCTTATAATGGTGGGAACGAAGAGAAAGCTTTATAAGGCAATACCGCACAATTCCCGCCTGACGGCTTAAGCACCGCTCCGGCGGC
>ERZ857882.3604-NODE-3604-length-14397-cov-6.741528_pt1 | contig 14397 bp, 10 predicted proteins | sample MGYA00519697_ERZ857882 | MGnify/ENA primary metagenome ERZ857882 (study PRJEB31778, sample SAMEA3449373) | human gut metagenome | biome: human gut; feature: human-associated habitat; material: faeces | place: United Kingdom | collected 2010/2012 ...
CCAATCCTAACTTCTTGCTAAAGAAGTATTTATTAAGCGACCATTCTGGGCGCACCGGCATAAATCTGGGTGGTGGTAACATTCTTATGTGTCAGCATCTTCGATACGGTGTAAATATCTGTGCCTAAAGAGATTTGGATGACCGCATAGCTGTGCCTGAAGCAATGGAATGTTATTTTCTTCTTTATCCCGGCCTCGGCAATCCACTGTTTTAGGGGGTGGTGTGTCATTGCGCGAGTGAGTCCTTTGAACACCAACCCTTTGCCCCATTCGCCGCATAGTTCCAATGCTTCGTGGCTGATGGGGAGTGTTGCCTCGGTCTCTGTTTTCTCGGTGCAGATGCGGATGTAGTAGCCCTGATCGGGCCCCATTTCAAAGTCGCTCCACTGCAATTTGAGTATGTCGCTGATGCGAAGTCCCGTCATACAAGCAAATAGCGATGCTTGTTTCAGTACAGGGATACGGCAGGGTGTGGCGGCGAGTTGTTTTACCTCGTCAAGTGTCAGGTACTCCTTTTTAACCTCTTTCCACTCGATTTTTTCAAGAAAGTCATTGAGGTTTTCGCGCAACATCTTCTCCTTGTAGGCAATCTTCAGCAGGGCACGGAAAGTGGAGTAATATCCCGCTGCCGAATTTCGACTGATATATGAGTTGGGGTGATGTATCTGCTTGCATTTCAATAGATAATCTCGGAACTTTTCGCATAGTTCAACGGTAATATCTCCGAAAGTACATTTTCCACCGCAAAACTTCTCAAAGTGGTTGCAAACGCAATCCCACTTTTCGTATCTCTCGCGTGCCTTTGCTCGGAAGTAGGCAAGGAAATCGACCTTCTGTTTGTTCTTATCGAGGAAGCCGAACTCCTCGTTAATAAGCGACTGCACACGAATACAGCGTATCGCCTCTGCCTTATTGAGCATCTCTTGGTTGAACATTCGTTGCTGCTCGTTGCGTGGCTTGGCATAGAGGTAGATGCCGAGGAACTCTCGGCGACTCATCTTCATCGTGTAAGGGTTGCGGATTGCTGGGTAGTAATCCAAATAGAGTGAGATACGGTCGTTGCGTAATGCCTTTTGGCGCAGGGTTACATTTGTGCAAGTTAGTGTCATAGCTATTTATACTTTAATTGTTTATACTTTTTGTTGCAAATTAAATTGGTGTTCCGATGGTGGTATAAATCACCATCAAGTAACTTTACTCAATCTTCGGTGGCTCAAAGAATTTGTCGAGTTCGGAGCGTAGAATCTTGGTGTACTTGCCAACCTTAATGCGAGTGATGTTGTGATACTTCACATAGTGGTAGAGCTGGTCGCGAGTGAGGTTGTATTTCTCCATCGCTTCGGGTATGGTATAGTATTGCGGCTCTTCGGGCGTGGCAATACCTTTGGCTATATCGAAATGCTTTTTCGAGTAATAGACCATCTTGCCCTCCTTGCGCTTGGGGATTACATTCTTATATACAAAGGTGTAGATTGCAGATAGCGTCATACCGAACTTCTCTTGCAACTCCGCTACACTGTACCATTCGGTAATGCTCGCATCAGGAGCTTTCTTGGCAAAGTAGGAGTCAATGTGTTTCTTACTCCAATAGGTTCTGCGAGGGATATTATGCTCCTTCGCAATCTCATATATCCACGACTCCTTAACACCAAATTTCTCTTTAATCTCAGCAGTGGTGTATAGCTCTGTTATTACAATCGCGTCTCGCGGTTGTCGCTTTTCGTATGGATTTGCTTTAAGCATAGCATCTATATCCGTTCTTTTTACGAATGATAATCTACTGCTTAATTTATACGCAAGCAGATGGCCTGCATATATCATCTTATATACAGCTTGAAGAGAAAGACCTAATAGCGATGCTGCTTGGGCTATTGATAAATACTCTTTGTCTTTGATGTTCTCAACTGGTTTTTCTGTCTTTACATAATGTGTTTCATTTTCTGCTTGTTTGACTCTCTTGTCTCGAACTGCCTGTTTGTAGGCTAAATTAGCACAGCGATGTGAACAATACTTAGTAGATACCTTTTGAGCTTCAAACTCAGCTCCACACCATTGGCAAATCTTCTTGATTCTGATGTTACTTGCTGCCATTTTACTACTGTTTTTAGTGTTTAATTCTCCTGATTTCTCCTGTTTTGGTTTAACTATCTTAAACCATATTCAACCATATTCAACTTTGTCCATCACCTCGCCAACGCAAAATCGCATTTCAAGCGGCGAGGTACACAGGAGGTACAAAAACAGGCGTAAAAAGGCTTAGCAACGATTAACAACGATGCTTGCACAAACACAAATAGCACCCGTAAAGAGTGCTATATTAATCATTTATGATTGATTTAACTATTTGATAATCAGTTATTTACTTACCGATGCAGCATATTATGCTAATTGATTATCAATAATTTACGGCTTAAAAGATAGACTGCTCAAAAATTTACTTGTTTTTTCGCCGAAAATCGAAGATTTAACGTTTTTAACCTTAGTTTGTCTTCAAACGAAGGGGAAAAGAGAATAATGGCTCTCTTTTGCTCTTAAATCTCCGTTTCGCAAAGATAAGGCATATCGGTGATTATTTCGCCGATTGTGGCTGTAAAATAGAGGGTAATTTTACGGATTTTCGGATGGGCTTTTGGTGGCTTGACAAGGGCTCGAATCATGTTTGTTTTGTGAGCAGGATTTCTGTGTCTTTTGCAGCCAAAAGAGAAAGTCGGCAGTTATGGTTCGGCTTGGTTTTGGCGCAGCCATCTCTTTTTCTCCCTCTGTTAGCTTTACTTTAATACACGTATATATGAATACGGAGATAAAGTAAAGTTGCTTTTCATTTTGAGGTGCAAATAAATTCTGAATTTGGCGGTATATTCAGGAATAAGTCTTATTTTTGTATTGAATAATATTTTGTTTGTTGATTGACAAATATGTAGACTATGAATAATATGGTAGCTTTTAATGTTTCAAGTCCCAGTGATATTGCTTTGCAAATTGCAGCAAGAGTCAAGACTCGGAGGCTTGAATTGGACTTAACTCAAGAAGGGTTGGCAGCAAGAGCAGGAGTCAAGTTCGCCACTTATCGCAGATTTGAGCAGACGGGAGAGATTTCATTAAGAGGATTGCTTCAAGTCGGATTTGCCTTGAATGCGCTTTCTGAATTTGATGCTCTTTTTGCGCAGAAGCAATATCAGTCATTAGATGATGTATTGAATGAGCAAAGTGTTATACGTAAAAGAGGAAAGAAAAATGAATAGCATAAAACAGATAGAAATCATTTATGACAATCGTTTGGTCGGTCGTTTGGCCTTGTTGAGGACAACGAGCAATTTTCTAAAATATATTCAAGAAAATGGCCTTTAATTATGAGCGATAGGGAACTAATTCCAAATGTTAATGTTACTGAATCCAGTAAATTGGATAGCCGTTCAATTCGGTTTTTGAAAGATATCTTTCCGGATGACTTGGTTGACTGTTCTCAGCTTCAAGAAGGCGGTACCTTGCCGAATATTGATGGATATCTTGATATTCTGTGTCCTGATGGTACTGCAAGAGAAAAGGTTGTGGTTCAAGTTAAACATCTTACTTATCCAGAGAAAAATGGAGATGTATATTATGACATTCCTCAGTCGATTTATGCATATGCAGAACGACATAAAGGTGAACTTGTCTTATTTATTGCTTGTGATTATGAGCACAAAAAAATTTATTGGAGAAATATTAGCGAAACTTCAATAGAAGAATTTAGAAATAAGTCAGATCACATACAAAATACAGCAAGATATCATTTTCTTGATAGTGAAAAATGCTCAGAAAACAATGTAAAAGAAACTATTGAACTTTGGCGTGAACTATATAAAAAGAAAATGGACTCCATTAAGGATGACCGAAAATTGGCAGATCAGTTTGCTTCAAAACAAAGGATGTGCTTTAATCTCATTTCTTCTGAATTACACGGTGTAAAAGATTCCTATATAAATAGATATCAGGTTGATGAAGTAATGCAATGGATTACGAAAGATATCAGCAGAAATGAGAAATCCATTTGTCTTCTTGCAGGTGATGCCGGAGTAGGTAAGTCAGCTGTATTAAAAGAACTGATTTCTAAGAACCGGAGTGATAGTATCAAGTATTTATGCATCAAAGCTGATTCTATTGATGATAATGGTAATCCTATCACTTTAGGCGAATTGCGTGATACATTGGCATATTACAGTGTATCAGCTGAGAACGTGATTCTGATTATAGATCAAATCGATGCACTGTCTCAATCTCTCACTAACGATAGAACACACTTAAATATGATGATGGCAGTACTATCATCACTGGAAGATTGGACTAATGTTAAAGCTGTTGTTTCGTGTCGTAAATATGATCTTGAATATGATTCTATTTTAAATAGCCTTAAGGATAAATCCACAATTATTGAGATAGGAGAACTGTCCGATGAGGAGGTTGCCATGGCACTTGATAAACTGGAAGAAGGGCTTAGCAAGAAAGTAGATTGTGTGACGGCTAAAATACTCAGAACAGTTCAGGTTCTGAATTCATTTTCTATTTTGTTTCAGCGGAATAAATCAAGAATAAACTTCAATAGTCAGATAGAACTTTACGATGCCCTATGGGACACTATCATTTTGGATTCATCCTCACAATATGATGTGGAAATAAGGGAACAGTTGATGTATAAGATTGCTGAAACAATACGTAAGGCTGGAACCTTGAATCCTCAGTTTGCACCAACCTCCAGTCAGAAACAAGCTTACGAGTATCTGGCAAGCAATGGTCTTATTCGGCGTGAGGGATGTGCTGTTTCATTCTTCCATCAATCTTTCTATGAATATACTCTTGCCCGTCATTATTCTGAAAATAATAGTCTGTTTGCAACTGATATCAAAAAAGAGATTCAGGGCTTGGAAATGAGATCAATGGTTAAGGCCGTTCTTGATTTTAAACGGGGGCATGATATCATCAAATTCGTTGAAGAAGCTCGTAGTATCCTCATGGATTCGGATATTAGACTTCATCTAAAACTATTAACATTATCGGTATTAGCTTTTGTAAATAATCCATCCTGTGGTGAAAAACTTCTTATTACCGAGGTCTATCAGAAAGATAGAAAAATGTTGGGATATTTCCTTCGAGGAGTAAGTTCAATAAGTTGGTTTCCAACTATCCGAAATATTTTGAACAGAATGATGCCTGAACTCAGGAAGACCGATGAAGTGTTTTTCCCAATCATGGTATGTTTATCCCGCTATGCTTTCCGTAATCCAGAAGATGTGTATGGTATGATTAATCAAATACAAGATCAGGAATCAAGATTATTAGCTATTGCATATAATTTGAGAGAACATAACGACTATGGTCAATCTTGTGTTCTCAAAGCATACGCTGAAACAAAATCACAAAACGCTTTTTTTGTCATCAATATAATTCAGGATGCAATTCAAAGCAACAGTAAATTTGCTTTGGAGGAGACAGAGAAACTGATTATAGATTGTTTTATGTCTGAAGACTCATGTAATAAACATGATCAATATGAGTTGGCGAAAGTATTATGCCCCAAACTGTCTATTGAATACTCGAAGGAAATGCTCAGAGTACTGCACAATTGCATTTGCAAAACGGTATATAAAACAGCGCAAAATGGCTATTATGGTTTTTCAACAACAAAAGCATTCTACAGGATTGATATGGAGACTAGTAACGGAAAACTGCTGAAGATATACGAAGATTTTTTGATTCGCTATTCGCCAGATGAAACTATTGTGCGCCCACTCGTTATAGACCTTTTGTCACTGAAAAATGAGACAACATTATCTATGGCTTTTACTGCTATGGCAGTAGCTCCAAAATTGTATGATAATTTGATTCGTCCTCTCTTGGAGAACAGTGAGGAAATCGAAAGATATCTTCACGGAGATGTAGAGTTTTTCTTTTTGAAAATGCTTAGAGCTTGGTATGATACATTGAACGAAAACGATGCAGAGTTGTATCAGAGATTATTGTTATCTTATAAGTCTGAATTCGATTTTAAATACGATGCTGCAAGAAAGTGGAGTCGATTCCTATGTCCTCATTTATGGTGGAACAAATGGGTACTGATATGCAATACATTGCCAGAAGACCTTATGATTCCGGAAATGAAGAGATGTTATCAAGAACTTATGCGCAGATTTGGAAGACGATATGAAGTTGAAAAGCCTGATCATTCTGTTATTGCAGGACATTTTTGTGGTGGTGTTGTAAGTAGTGAAAAATATGGAAGATGGCCGATTTCGAACTGGCTGAGTTCATTTCTGAAACTTGGAGAATATAAATGGCGTGAAGGTAGAAATCCTATCAGCCTAAGAGAACATGCTGATGCTTTTAAAAAGTGTGTGACCTCTGAGCCTAATAAGTTTTACGATTTTGTATTGGAAATAAGCACTATGGCTGATATTTCGGATATGTATAAAGTTGCCGGTCTTGAAGGTCTTCTTGCTGGCGGAATCAATCCTAATTCTCTTTGGAATTTGGCGGAGCTGTACATCACAGAAGTGTTTGCCAAGTTAGATAGCTATACGTTTAGCCAAATTGTTGAGTACTATATTAAAGAGGAAAATAGGCATATTGATGGAATCATGCAGTTATGCAAAACTCTTACTATTGATTCTTTTGCTGAGAATGATAGTTTAGTTATAGATGAGGATAGAAACATGGATATGGGTAGGCGAGCATCTGACTTACTTACAAGGGGTATGAATTCGTATCAAGGTCGTGCTGCTGAATTATTAGTGCATATGTGTACGATACCGTCGCGTAGATTGGAAATTTACGAGTTCTTCACCAATTGCTGTTCGATCTTGCACGACTGTGTGAAAACTATGCCACTTTATTACCTTAATACGGAAAGCTATTTTGATGAAGAACTATATTTCCGAATGCTGAAACCTCTTCTTTCTGGTATGGGCCCCGAAGCATTATATATTCGAGCAAATGCAATACAATGGTGCTTTTACCATAAGAATGATGTAGTAAGTAATTATATCAATTGTATTGAGCATGATTTTTCAAGCCATGAATTACTCGTTCAGATATATTTTTATGGTGCGGTAGGGGGACAGAATTCAGAGGAATGTGAAGATCGACTTGAGAAAATACTTGCTGTTGATAATGAGGATATTGTAGCAAAAATCGTTGAGATTGCCATGAAGTCATATGTGCATGCTGAATACCGAGATTTAAGCATGAAGTATCTAGAACGATATGCAACGGACAATAGGGAAAAAGTTGTAAATGCGTACTTATGGTATTGTAATTCCCTCCCAATTGAGGCTTTTGACTGGTACTGCGGTATTGTCAAGACCAATATGGGTAAGAAGGATAGAGAAATATATAATCAGCTAGAATATGTAAAGAAGTGTATTCCAGTTTATCCCGTCCAGTCTTATAAATTCATATCCTCTCAGAGGTATTCTGACATAGATGGTGTAAATATGGTCGATGATGAAATAGTTGAAATTTTACTTGAGATATATAAAAAACTGAGTCAGGATGAGAATGAGGATGCTATGAATGAGATACTTGATTTATTTGATGAATACATTTATCGTGATAATAGGGTTTTGAAAAATGCGGTTTCTCTATTGTCATAACTTTTAAAAGAGGAAAAAAACATGAATAGCATAAAACAGATAGAAGTCATTTATGATAATCGTTTGGTCGGTCGTTTGGCTTTGACCAAAGAGGGATTATGTGCATTTGAGTATTCGGCTGAATGGCTCAATACAGGCTTCTCTATATCTCCATTTGAATTGCCATTGCGCAGCGGGGTATTTATAGCAAAACCTCGTCCGTTTGAAGGCGAATTCGGTGTTTTTGATGATTGCTTGCCTGACGGTTGGGGGGGGGTGATTCTTGATAGATATTTGCAACAGAATGGAATAAATCCCCATACATTATCATTGCTTGACCGTCTTGCATTGGTCGGTTCGACTGGACGTGGTGCGTTGGAGTTTCGTCCTGACAAAAGTGTTGTATCAAAACAAGAGTATGCGGATTTCGAGAAGTTGGCATTGAACGCTGAACAGATTCTTGATAGTGAAGATTATACAGGTGAGGGAATCGAGGAGTTTCAATATAGAGGCGGTTCTCCTGGTGGTGCCCGTCCGAAAATATTCACTCGCTTTGAAGATAAAGAATGGATGGTTAAGTTTCGTGCGAAGAGAGATTCAAAACGTATCGGTGTTGATGAGTACAATTATTCGCTTCTTGCAAAGAAATGCGGAATTGAAATGCCAGAAACACGATTGTTTGAGGAAAAATATTTCGGAGTTGAGCGTTTTGACCGTACCCCAAGCGGCAAATTGCATGTTGTTAGTGTAGCTGGACTAATCGGGGCGGACTATCGTTTGCCAAGCATAGACTATACTCATATCTTTCAAGTATGCGCAGTTTTGACGCATAGCGTGGCGGAAATGTGGAAAGTGTATCGTCTTATGGTATTCAACTACTTGATTGATAACAAAGATGACCACGCCAAGAATTTTGCTTTCATCTATCGTGATGGCGATTGGCATTTTGCTCCGGCATTCGACCTTTTGCCAAGTGATGGCATAAATGGCTTCCGAACAACTTCAATTAATGACAAAATTGAGCCAACGAAAGAAGATATTATAGCCGTTGCGGTTAAAGCTGGCTTGAACGAGAAAAAAGCTATTGAGATTTTGAAGAGTATTGAAGTAATAATTTTGTAATAACTATTAAAAACCATAGTATATGTCTCTTGTACTAAAACCGTTTCATGAATTGCTAGAAATGCATTTCATTATACCGCCGTACCAACGTGGATATCGTTGGGAATCACGTCAAGTAGAGGAACTTCTTGATGACCTGTTGGATTTTGTAAAATCTCTGAAGACAAAAAGGAATCGTAATAATGAAGGCCATGAACCATACTATTGCCTTCAGCCCATTACAGTAGTAAGACATCCCGAAAATGCCGATACGTATTTTGTAGTCGATGGTCAGCAACGCCTTACAACGATATATATCCTCATGCATTATTTGTCGAAAAACAGTGATTATGAATATCCGGTATATACATTTTCTCTTCCCAGTAGAGATGTCCAGAATGGATATCTGGACAAACTTGAATTCATGGAGGATGATAAGAAGTTTATTGATAACATAGACAATTTCTATGTGAAAAAAGCATACTCTACAATTGTAGTGTGGTTTTCAAGAGATGGACATGATAGATATAAAGGAAAAATTCGAGATATCTTTGCAATGATGCCGGATGGGGATGAGGAACAAAACGATGTCCGAGTAATATGGTACGAAATCAACAGCAGGGAAGCACACAAGGCTTTCCGTGAACTTAACTATGGAAAGATACCGCTGACCTCGACGGAGCTTGTCAAGGCTTTGTTGCTGCAGGAAAGGAATACAAATTCATCTGGGCATTATAGCAGGGGCGCATCATATCGCAGAGCGCTTGAGTGGGACTCAATGGAACATGCATTACAGAATCCTTATTTATGGTCTATGCTCGCCGAATCGAATGACGGCACATTGTCCCACATGGAACTTGTCCTTGATTTTGTAGCAGACAGACTGAATAATGAAATGAGCAACGTAGACGGCAACAGACCCGTGGAACGCAAGGAGTCCAAAGATTTCAGAGATGACTTCAATTATCAGGTAATCAATGAATATCTTAGGAGGAATGACAATAACAGTAATACGGTAGAAGATGTATGGAAAAGGATCCAGACAATTTTCAATCTTGTATGCAACTGGTATTCCAACAGGCATTGGTATCATCTGATAGGGCTCTGCCGTATACTGCAAATCGGGAAGCAACGGAAACGCAGAGATTTTGTAGAGTATATCTATAAACTATCAGTAGATGAAAACGGTACTCCAATTGATAGACCGCAATTTACCGACAAACTGGAGAAGGAGGTGGGCAGACTTGTCAGACTGGGGAAGGATATTACTCTTGAAGGCCTCAGGTATGATGAACACAACGAAGCCATAATAAAAGTGTTGAAAGTGCTTAATGTTCAAGAAGCGATAAATGACAATGCGGAAGAAAAGCGGTTTGCGTTTCATTTATTTGAGATATTCAATGTGACATCGCTTGAACATATCCATCCGCAAAACATTACCTCTGACATCAATTACCAGGATTTCAGAATGTGGTTTGAAAGGAGAAGTGAGGATTTCAAAAAACTTGATGATGCTGAATTACGCACCTTGCTACAGAACGAGGCGACTGATGGCCAGAATCCTGACTCCATGGACCTGAATTCACGGGTAGCTGTGAAGAGAGCGGAAGTAGAGAAGGCCATTAGCGTTTTGAAGACTTTGACATCTGACAAGAAAAACTATTTTGATGATTACAACCACAACGAACTAGAGCGCAATGCCAGAATCCTAGACGGATTTTTCGGTGACCTGGCCGGGATAAACCAGAATGAGATGCATAGTATTAGAAATCTGGCCCTGGTTGACAAAGAGACAAACTCGGCCTTACAGAATTATCTATTGGACAGGAAACGCTCCATTCTTATGGACCGCCATGACAGGTGTGACATTTCTGATCCGTCTACCCCAAATGGTACTTATGCACCTCCGTCAACACGCAAGGTGTTTTGTAAAGAGTATTCCAGATGCTCTCCTGGTGATATGCGTTTATGGCGTCCGGAAGACAGGAACAACTATTTTAGAGTTATTGAAGAAGTATATAATTATTACACCTCAAAATAAACGAGAATATGCTCAACAAGAATACAGAAAAATACAATAAGTTCGCCGCCAGAAACGGTGTAGCTATTCCTATAATCCAACGTGACTACGTACAGGGAGCAGATGTAAACTTCGAAAAGCGTGACAAGTTCATCAAGAAACTGCTTGATGCCTTACTGAACCGGGAAACGTGTGAATTGCATTTCATATATGGATCAACGGATATGACAAAAACGTCTGAACCATATTTCCAACCGGTGGACGGGCAGCAGAGGCTAACTACACTTGCTCTTATAGGCTGGTTGCTGAACCAGAAGTGTGGCCTTAAATATTCCGGTTGCCTGAAGCCGCTTACATATACATCACGTCCGTCAACAGAGCAGTTCTGCAAGCTTATGCATGAATTCAAACTGCCGGAAAAGTATGTACCTTCCATATCGGATTACATAAAAAATGTTCCAGGATGGTTCTCTGAATCATGGAAGTTGGATTCTTCCATAAATTCCATGCTTGAATTTCTTGATAAGGCTGATTTTGTGCTTGGATCGGAACCGTATAAAGACCATATAGAGGATATGGCAGATACATTCTTCAATGATTCACCGTTTGAGTTTGAGAACCTTGATATGGAGAATTTAGACCTAAATGACGACTTGTATGTCAAGATGAACGCCAGAGGTAAATTGCTTACTCCATTCGAAAACTGGAAAGCGGAATTCGAAGATTTTCTGGGAATCAATTTCAAGAATGTAAAATATCAGTTCGGTGATATTCCGGGAATGCCGGATACGCCTACCTTGAAAGAATACTTTGAATATTCAATCGAACATGACTGGTGTGATATGCTCTGGCCGAAGGCGTATAGCCGCTGGCAGGCAAAAAGCGAGGAGGAAAAGAAGAAGATCTTGTATCCGTCCATTGATGAATGGTTCATGAACCTGCTTGACTATGTGTCGCAATTCCTCATGTTTGCCACTATGCCGGATGCAGAGACTGTTTATAAAAACAGTGGACTGAAAAATATGAAGGATCTTTATACATATGAAATAGACCGTTCAAGGCTTGAAGTGTATAAGGATAAGGAGAATGTGATAAAGCTGTTCAGGATTCTTGATCTGCTTGTAGGTATCTACAAGAGGTACGAGGATTTTGGTACTTTCATGTCGCGTTATTTTATTGCAACATCTTCTACTGCACGTCTGGAGAAAGAGGAGGAAAGACATAAGGTCAATCTGTTTGACTATAATATAGACCTTGTCTCAACATGTCTAGAAATGGGAACTGATATGGATATTGCATTTCAGATTATCTTGTGGAGTTTCTTTCAGTGGATGCTTTCCCATTCTGAGGAACTTTTGCCAGATTCTGACATAGTTGCTTCTACAGACTACTTGAGGGTAATGACTGGTTGGGTCAGAGGAAGAAGACAGCGTCTTACCAACGGATATTCTGTTGGAGCGAATGCCCGTTTAGCGGATTTCCATGAGGCTGACAATATTTCGCGTAAACTCTCTACTGCAACGAATATGTTTGAAACCCTACTGGGAACAACTGAAAAATTTCTTGAGGATGAGCGCGTCAAATGCAGATTATATGATAAGCCGAATTTTGATATTATCAGGGAACTGTCCACGTGTCGTCCTCTTTATTATTCATTCGGACTTTTAATGCCTTCCATAATAAGTTGTACTGATACAGAAAGCTACATAAAGAGATTCTATGGTTTCTGGGCTATGAGCGATACTGAAAGGGTCCAAAGCCTTGTAGGCTGCGGTTTCAAGGGGATCAGGCCATATGTGGACTGCTGGTTTTTCGGTATGACGGGAAGATGGGATTATCTCCTCACAATAGGTAAAGATGATAGAGGTTTTGATAATGCAGTTGAAGCTTTTACGCATTTGATGAACGATGATAGTCCTATACGTTATTCTTATGACAGCATGGCCTATTATATGGTGAACTATAAAGAATTTGTAGAAGCAAATAAAGAAGGTGTGATGCGCCACTATTTCAGGCATGATGCAGATAATGAATTTACTGTATGGACCATTAAATCTCCAAAAACGAAACCATGGCAGGGATATAATACTGACCCATATGCATACACAGTGCGTAAACTATATGAAAGTGGAGGGAGTCATGAATACGAACTCAGTGATTGGAGTGACAATGCGGAACACGGTGCTTTGTACATAAGGACTGAGGGTTCGGAATCTGATGCCATGTATATGGAATGCTATCCAAAAGGTTGGGAGATTGGCATAAGGGACAAAAGACAGAAAGTTACCAGAAAGTTTGGAGATCGTTTTGAAACTATTTCAGACGCAGAAGAGCATACAGTTGGTTTTAGGGATGTTGAAAAAAAATTCAGCTTTGACGGCATTGTGCTTCTTGATCTCCCCGGCAAAGACCGTGTACAGACTGCACTTGATTTTTTAGAGGCAATATTATAGAAAATACGGGATTCAAGGTTGAAGATGCTATAAGAAGCTATATGAAAAACTTCTGAGGTTATTTGGCAAATATAGAAAGGCGTATGACGGAGGCAATTGAAATTTATCTTTGCATACGGTGTACTTTTCAACTTGGTGATGAGATTCTAAGGCTTGCCAAAGAAGACAATTTTAGAGAAAGTTTTACAGAACTTGAGTTTAAAAACAAGGAAAATGTGGATTTAATGAAGTAGAAATAACCATGAGTGGCGGATATTTTAATCGGCATATGATTGCCTTCGGAGAGATAGCTAATTCTATCGAGCGTGATATTGCGAGAGCTTTACAACCAAAGCCGGAGAAGATACATAAAGATTATTGGACTATTTACGAGAAAGATAGCTTTGTTTCATACCATAGCTATATGGGTTTTGCCAGTTATGAAGATGCGGAATCTTTTCTTCTGACAGATAAAACTATCGTCAAGGCAGAACAAAAATATTCAGAGCAGCATTTTTTCGTAGATGGAGTAATATTCCAATCAACAACGCGATATATGTCTGGTACTTCTGACGGTGAACGAATTCTGGTATTATACTCGATTCATCATTGTTATTATGACCGCTATCCAGATGATGCTGATGTATTGGAACTGCCAGATGAAACGATAAATGTAACGAAGGAGGCATATCGGCAAATTCGTATAGCAGAGATATATGCAACTCGCGTAGATTGGATGATGAGTGGCGATGATAGCGAAGAGAATTTTCGTGAGCGTATAAAGGAAGATTTGGCAGAGTTTGAAAAGGAATATGCGTCTAAAGACTGGATTTTTTCCGATGTTGACTGAAAAATGTCAGATATTGTATGTGTAATATATCATTAAGCAAATCAAAAGTGCCATCTTTGCATATTATATGATAGATTGACTATGGTAAAGTTATCGACACGGTCGCTTTGCACCTTAAATAGATAAAGATATGACAAAGAATACAATGGGAACCAAACTGCCTCGAAAATTGGTGCAGAAGATGTCGATTGTAGGAGAACAGATTAAACTAGCTCGTTTGCGCAGGAATTTGAGTGTGGCTCAGATTGCGGAACGCGCTACTTGCTCTCCTTTGACTGTGTCCCGAATAGAGAAAGGTGCATCAACAGTAGCAATCGGAATCTACTTGCGTGTGCTGTATGCTTTGCAACTTGACGATGATATTCTGTGGCTGGCAAAGGAAGACAAGTT
>ERZ857882.3605-NODE-3605-length-14396-cov-2.813890_pt1 | contig 14396 bp, 8 predicted proteins | sample MGYA00519697_ERZ857882 | MGnify/ENA primary metagenome ERZ857882 (study PRJEB31778, sample SAMEA3449373) | human gut metagenome | biome: human gut; feature: human-associated habitat; material: faeces | place: United Kingdom | collected 2010/2012 ...
CAAATGTATTTCCGATAAATGCAATATTTGTAATCATGATTTCTACAGTGTGCGTTATGATGGCACATAGAATACTAGGAAAATATGCTTATGTAATAGGCGTATAAAGGGAGGAAAAGATGGACAGGAAAATACCTGTACTATTTAAAGAAAAAAAAGAATGTTGTGGGTGTACCGCATGCTATGCAATTTGTTCTCAAATGGCAATTTCAATGATTGAAGATGAAGAAGGATTTGAATATCCTCAAATAGACGAAAAGAAGTGTATTAAATGCTATCAATGTCTGAAGGTATGTCCATTTAAAGAAACATAATAAAATAAGGGAAACAATAAAGTAAAAGCTAAGATAATAATTTTGCTATAAAAGATTTATTATAAGGCAAGATTACGAGTAAAAGGGAGTAAATAATTATGTGTGGGATTGTAGGATTTACAGGTAAAGAACAGGCAGCACCTATTTTATTAAATGGTCTGTCTAAATTAGAGTACCGAGGGTACGATTCGGCGGGAATCGCTGTGCGAGATGGGGAGCGTCTGGCACAGGTGGTCAAAGCCAAGGGAAGATTAAGCAATCTGATTGAAAAAACAGATGAAGGAAAAGCACTGACCGGCTGGCAGACAATCAATGAAAAAGAATATTATTTTGATTCCAAAGGGATTGTAGCAACGGGAGAGGTAAAGATCGGACTTGAGAAATGCAAATTCAACGAAAAGGGTGAGCTGATTTCGAAAGAAAAAGTAGCAATAGATCCGAAAAAGCCAATGATCGCACTTACTTTTGATGACGGTCCGGGTCCAAGAACGTCAGAACTTCTGAATCAGTTGAAAAAGTATAATGCGCATGCGACATTTTTTATGCTTGGAAAAAATGTGAAATTATATCCTGATGCTGTAAAGCAGATGCTGAAAGACGGAAATGAACTGGGAAATCATTCATATGATCACCAGCAGCTGACAAAGATTGATGGTGCGGCAGTAAAAAAAGAAGTTGATGATACGAACCGGAATATAAAAAACATTTGTGGAAGTCCGGCAACGCTGCTCAGACCTCCGTATGGTGCAATCAATGATACGGTAAAGTCGAATGTGGGCATGCCAATGATTCTCTGGAATGTAGATACACTGGACTGGAAGACAAGGAACACGCAGAGCACGATTGACAGTGTAATGAAGAATCTGAAAGATGGGGATATTGTACTGATGCATGATATTCATAGTCAGACGATTGACGCAGCACTGGAACTTATCCCGAAACTTGAAGAAGAAGGTTATCAGCTTGTAACGGTTTCGGAAATGGCTGCGGCAAAAAAACAAGATCTGAAAGACGGAACGGCTTACAGTGATTTTACAAATTAAACAAAAGAACCTGCCAATGGCAGGTTCTTTTGTTATCACAGTATGCAAGAGAAGTCGCCGGTGGCAAGTTCTCTATATTTTTACAAAGTACCGTTGTGTTTCTCAAGAAGACGGTGAATCTTCTCAGTTGGATCCATAACTTTTCCGATACTGATGTCATGATTCATAGAATCAATGATCAATGCAATGAATTTACTCATGTCTGCAATCAGGAAATAAGGTTTTTCCTTTGCTTCGGCAGGAAGATAAGTAAGATTGGTAGTAATCACACGGTCGATATATCCTTTTTCATAATATTCATCGAATTTCTCGAATCCGTCTGTAAAAAGTCCGAATGTAGTGCAGACAAATACGCGGTTTGCTCCACGGTCTTTAATCTGTTTTGCAACATCGAGCATACTTTCACCGGAAGAAATCATATCATCAATGATGATCGCATCTTTTCCATCAAGATGTTCACCTAAAAATTCGTGAGCGACGATCGGGTTTTTACCATTTACAACCGTTGAATAGTCACGACGTTTGTAGAACATACCCATATTCACGCCCAAAACGTTAGAGAAGTATACAGCACGCTGCATAGCTCCTTCGTCCGGACTGATGATCATTAAGTGTTCTTTGTCTACTTTAAGATCCGGCTCAGCTTTTAACAATGCTTTCATGAACTGATACGGAGGATTGAAACTGTCAAATCCGTGAAGTGGAATGGAATTCTGAACACGTGGATCGTGGGCATCAAATGTAAAGATATTAGATACACCCATATCGATCAGTTCCTGAAGTGCGAGGGCACTGTCCAGAGACTCACGTTTGGTACGCTTGTGCTGACGGCTTTCATAGAGGAAAGGCATTACAACGTTGACACGGCGTGCTTTTCCGTTAGCAGCAGCAATGATTCTTTTTAAATCCTGAAAATGGTCGTCCGGTGACATATGATTTAAATGACCATTTACAGAATAAGTAAGACTATGATTGCAGACATCTACCATGAGGAAAAGATCTGCCCCACGGATAGATTCTGTCAGAAGTCCTTTGGCTTCTCCACTTCCAAAACGTGGACACGGACAATCGATCAGGTAATTGTCACGCATGTAATTATAATATAATGGTGAATCTGTGTTCTTGTCCATTGTGCTTTTTCTGAATTGTACAATGTAATCATTTACTTTTTCACCAAGTTCGCGGCATGATTCCAGAGCACCGATTTTAAGTGGTGCAACAGGAAGACCGCTTTCCATTAATTTGATATTTGGCATAATAAAAACTCCTGTGTATTTTATATGATAAGTTACTCCTAATTATTTATATCACTTTTTCTATAAAAAGGTCAACTACTGATTGGACTATTTGACAAAGGTAATGTATAATAGTATCGTTAAGTGACAAATATAGAATGAAATATAGAGGAGAGTTAAGATGAGTAAACCAGTAGTTGCTATTGTGGGAAGACCAAATGTCGGTAAGTCGACCCTTTTTAATGTACTGGCGGGAGAGATGATTTCGATCGTCAAAGATACGCCTGGAGTAACAAGAGACCGTATCTATGCCGATGTTACATGGCTGGATAAAGAATTTACTATGATTGACACAGGGGGTATTGAACCGGAGAGCAAGGACATTATCCTTTCTCAGATGAGAGAACAGGCACAGATTGCCATTGATACTGCAGATGTGATTATTTTTATCACAGATGTAAGACAGGGGCTTGTAGATGCAGATTCCAAGGTTGCGGATATGCTTCGAAGATGTCTTATATCGACGAGTCCCGCTATAATTTCCGTACGGGTGTACAGGATACGAACTGGGAGTATTTGTATCGTATATTGAATAACCTAAAAGATATCGAGAAGCGTGCCACGTTTAATGAGACTCCTAATATGCTGAACGTATCGAAGGTTATGCAGGTTCATTTGATGCAGGTGGCCACGGATCGTTGGCGGGATGTCCCTTATACGGATGCCGCTAAGATGACAGATGGGGTCTTGCAGCCGAAATACGATAAGCAAGAGGATATTTATCCGGGCTTATTGGCTACGTTGAAGGAAGCAGCGGATGGCTTTGCCGATGGTGGTAGTGATGACTTAGGCGAGGGAGACTTGTTATTCGGTGGTGATATCGAGAAGTGGCAGAGATATTGTAATTCTATGCGTCTTCGTTTAGCGATGCGTATCTCAGAGGTTTCCCCGGCGTTGGCTAAGGAGACCGTAGAGGAAGTCATGGGTAATCCCACTAAGTATCCGATCATGGAAAGCAACGATGATAATGCTTTCTTCTGGTGGATCGGAACAGACCCCAACTATTACGAACCGATGGCAGACGGTTATCGTACACGTAAGACGGAGTATTGTGCCGCAGACGTGATCGTGGATCATATGAATACACGTGAGGACCCTCGTCGCTCATCTTATTTCCAACCCACAAAAGAAAGTGTGGAGGCCGGTGAGCCTAAGTATGTAGGTTATACGATCGGGGCGAAAGCGAATGCGGTAGCTTCTAAATATTCCATTTGGGGAGCACGTTTCTTCACGGACTTGGCTGGTTTTTCTCCTTATATGCGTGTCGCTGAGCCTTGGTTCTGTGTCGCTGAGGCATCTATGTTGGGATGGAATACCGGAATCTCCGCAGAGGACGCATACAATAAGGCTGTTACCTATTCCATGGAAGAGAATAGCGTATCTGCCGAAGATATAGCGGATTACCTTGCGAACGCGGGTAAGTTCACGAATGATAAGAAACAGATTTATTATGAGGAATGGGTTGCCATGTTCAAGCAAGGAATGGAAGGTTGGTCATTGTATCGCCGTACAGGCGTGCCAGACAACTTGTATCCGGCTCCGGGCCGTCCGGCAAACTATTCTAATCATAACGTACCCCCGTTCCGCTCTCCGTATCCTGATAAGGAACGTAATTTGAACAATGCGAATTGCGCTCCGTTCGATGCGGAAGTCGTGGATAATTTGTGGGGTAAACAAATGTGGTGGGATACACGTACAGGCGTTCATTAACTACTAGTTAACATAGACATACCAAGTGCCTGTATACTATAGAGGGGCTGCTCGTGATGAGTGGCCCCTTTTTTTGTCATTATGCTGTCATTTTTAAATAAACTATGTACCTTTGTCCGGCTTATTTAGAAAAAAGATGGAAAAAGAAGGAATGATGGTGGTCGATATTAAGAATATCGTTACTCGTTTGCCGGAATTGCGGTTTACGACACCCGTGAATTGGAGAATTGATGAAGGGCAGCAATGGGCTGTAATCGGTCCGAATGGTGCTGGTAAAACCTTGATAGCGGATATTATGCAGCGTAAATTCGCTTTTAAGGAAGGTGAGGTCGTGTTCTCCGGGGATGGTAAGGTGAGTGACTTTATCAAGAGTATAGCGTTTAAGGATATTTATTCGTTGGCGGATTGCCGGAATTCTTATTACCAACAACGTTGGCATTCGACAGAGACGGAGGAGATGCCTATTGTCGAGGAATTGTTGAAGGAATATGCGGGCTCTGATAATTTAGCGAAGATATTGACTCTTTTCGGTATAGAGGATTTATTGCCTAAGCGGTTGATCTTCTTATCAAGTGGTGAATTACGAAAATTCTTGATTGTCCGGACGTTGCTTAGCCGTCCTCGTGTCTTGATCTTGGATAATCCTTTTATCGGCTTAGACGCTCCTTCCCGGGATTTATTGGTAGAGATGCTAGGGCAAATGACAAAATTGAATGGTGTTCAAGTTGTCTTGTTATTATCTAACCCCAATGACATACCGGCAATGATCACGCATGTATTGCCTATCCATGATCGTACTTGCTTGCCTCCGCTGACTCGAGAGGAGTTTATGTCGGATACGGAATTAATCGCCCGTCTTTTTCCAACGGAAGGCATTCATGCATGCGAGGAAGTTGGTAAGGTTCGTTTACCTGTGGATATGAACAAGATAGCCTCTTTACATGAGGTGACTTTACGCATGGAACATGTGAAAATACGCTATGGTAGCCGTACGATCTTGAAAGATTTGGATTGGGAAATCAAGAACGGGGAGAAGTGGGCGTTATTCGGTCCGAATGGCGCTGGTAAATCTACCTTGCTGAGTTTGGTTTACGCGGATAATCCCCAGTCGTATGCGAATACGTTGTATTTGTTTGATAGAAAGAGAGGTTCCGGGGAAAGTATTTGGGATATCAAGAAGCGTATCGGATATGTATCGCCGGAGATGCACTTATATTATAAAGAGAATGTCCCTACCTTGAATATTGTCGGTTCCGGCTTTTTCGATTCGATCGGCTTGTTTCGTAAGTGTAATGCGGAGCAAGAAACGGTAGCCTTGGAGTGGATGAAAGTTTTTGGCATCGAACATTTGAAAGACCGTTTATTCTTGACCTTATCATCGGGAGAACAACGTTTGGCTTTATTAGCGAGAGCTTTCGTGAAAGATCCCGATTTAATTATATTAGATGAGCCTCTCCACGGTCTGGATGTGAGCAATAAGAAAAAGGCGGCTGCTATTATTGAGCAATTCTGCGATCGCCCGGGGAAAACCTTGATTTACGTAACCCATTACCCGCATGAATTACCTGCTTGCGTAGACAAGCGGTTCGAGCTAGTGAAGCATGCGTAAATTATCCTTATAAGGACTTGAAAAAAACATAGTTATGATTTTTCAAAAGATAAGTATGAATTGAAAAAATCATAACTATGAATTTATAAGGTCATTTAACGGCTACCACCCGCCCACCAGACCGGTTCGCTGTATACATATTGGCCATCGCCAACAGCTTCCTTGATATTGTTATTTGCTGTTGCGTCACCAGAGCCATAAATGAAGCGTAATGGGAATTTACCTTTATTTTTTAATGTGATAAAGTCTTCACCCGCCGCTTTTAATCTACGATAATCGTTATAAGCCTCGACAGCCTCACCTGATGCGCCAAAGAAAGCAAGATATTTCTGGATCATGGTTTCTTTCAGCGGGTTAGCCTCGAATAACGGTTTTACGTTCTTATCAAAATATTCAGCGGCAACCTCTTCTGTTAGATCGGCTTTTGCTGTAGCCCCTCCATAATTTAATAAATCCGGGCAATTGATCGTTGCTTGGATAGAACGATTCATGTTATTAAATGCTACTTGTATCGCCTCTTTTAGTATTGGTTCAGCCTCGTCTTTTTTATTCAATCGACAAAGAGCTTCTGCTTTCAGGAATAATAATTCATGATAACTTAGCATCATTGTCGGAGCTAAAGAAGAGCCATAAAATATGGATGTGTCGTATGTGAATTGCACTTGTTCAGGCTTCCCGTTTGGTGCGGCGTTAACCTCTGAAGGATCTTCACGTTGTACCCAGTCCGGGTCCATAAAGGCACGTGTTCCCCTCGGATCGTTACGTTCTACAAACTTTTCCACTATACTTTGGCTAGCGGCTAGAGCATCACGAGTAAAGCAGAACCCAAATAGAGGATTGATATTGGTAACACCATCATAGAAATTAAATTTTAACTCTTCGCTTGAAGATTCAAACGATTTAGATATGCAATCTAGGACAGTGTTCAATGAAGCGGTCTTGTCCGATGCTCTATTTAAGAGATGCATTGTTAATCGGGCTTTTAAGGCGTAAGCCGCTTTTTTCCATTTACCTCCGTTGCCCCCATAAGCCAGATCGTTTGTTCCTACCGCTCCCATGGCATCTGTACCATCGAAATTACTGATAGCGTCATCTATTAATTTAAAGATGTCACTGTAAATAGATTCTTGAGAGTCTATTTTAGGCTGCATGCTAATATTCATATCGCAAGCTTCTGTCCAAGGCACATCTCCAAATAAATCGGTAAGTACCGCTAGGTTATAGGCGGCGAAAAACTGTCCGATTCCTAGCGTGATTTGGTTACCTGCTTCTTCTCCTTCTCCGGAACACTTAGCTATTACTGTTTTAGCGTTCTTTAGGTTGGTATAGGTAGAAGACCATACATTGTTATAAGTATTTGTTGAAGATGGTTCTCCATTTCGAGTCTCGGCATTGAATAACTGATTATGAATACCTGCTTCTTGCTCAATATATACAGATGCATAAGTAGAGAAATCGCCTCCTACGGTGCTGAATGCGGTAGAAGTGATCAAGTCTGTTACAATAAATTTGGCTTGTACATCCTGTGCGTGATTTTTGTCTACATTAATATCGTCCATTACGCTATCTGTACAAGAAATCATAGGAACTGCCAGCAATGCCAGAGCCAATAATCCATGCGTTAACTTATATTTATTCATATGAGTAATCATTTTAGAATTTAACATTTAGACCAAAACCGTAACTAGAAGTTGTTGGTAATGAGAAACGTTCAAAAGAACCAGCCATATTCGTGTTTCCTTGAGTGGATTCCGGGTCTATGTTAGCAAGTTCGGACCAAACCAAGATATTTCTTGCGAAAACATTCAAGTTGACTTCTAACCATTTTTTCTGGAATACAGGATAACTAACAGCTAATTCTCTTAATTTAATAAACGAGCTATTATATACGGAAGATTCATTGATATTATTGATAGTCTCATAATAATGTTGCATCTCGTTCGCTCCGGATATAGGTGTCGTGTTTTTGGAACCATCTTCCTTAACTCCTTCAACAAGGAATGATCCTTCTCGATTTTCAGTGTTTTTACTTACACCATACATGTCAAGAAGACCATTTGTACCACAATAAATCTGTCCTCCTTGCTTCCAGTCGAATACAGCGCTAATGTTGAATTTCCACAAACGTAAATTTGTATTGAAACCAAGGATGAAATCAGGAGAGACTTTACCGATTACATCATCTTTACCAGCCATGGGAACTCCATCCTCGTCGACAATCAAGTTACCGTTATCGTCTCTTGCGTAAGAGACTCCGTATATTACCGGGAATTTATCACCAATACCCGCACGTACTTGAGGAGTCGTAAATCCGCCTAAGAAGATACTTTCTACTCCGGGAGCCAATTCATCTACATAATTATCGATCTTACTCCAGTTGATCCCGATATTCCAATCTACATTCTTCAAACGGATTGGATTGATATTCACCGTTAACTCATGAGCGTTCGTGTGAATCTTTCCTCCATTTGTCATAAAACTGCTTGATCCCGTGGAAGAAGCTAATGGTACTTCGAAAATTTGATCTTTTACATTTTGGCGAGAGTAAGTGTAATTAATCGATACCAAATTGTTGAAGAAACTAATATCCGCTCCTAGTTCATAAGAACGAGTATTTTGAGGTTTCAAATTAGGGTCATACACGATCCCATATTCCGTGAAAGCATTTTGGCTATCGATAGGATACATCAAAGGTGTCCCGCTATAAAATCCTCCACCAAAAGAAGGAGTCGTATAGTAGTTCTGATAGTATTTCCCGGCTTGTCCAACCTCAGCGTACGAAGCACGTATTTTTGCGTAATTTACGATTTCATTCTTTAAAGGTTCTAATTCTGTCAATATCCAGCCTACCGATACGGAGGGGTAGAAAAATGAGCGGTTACCTGCCGGCATTGTAGATACATAGTCATTACGGCCCGTAACATTTAAATATAACATATTCTTATACGAAGCAGAAAGACTGCCAAAGAAACCTACTGTACGTTGGCTGCTCTGCTTTTCTTCATTATCTTTAGTTACGGTGTTATTGATGTGATTCCATCCCGGGAAATTATATGTACCACCATATTGCCAGTAATATTTATTATTGTCTTGTACGATCTCATTACCCAGTAAGGCATCAAAGTCCCAAGCTTCGGAGATCTTCCATGCGTAAGTCGCGGTTAATAGAGAGTTGAACGTTGTTGTTGTCCATCCCGAGTTTTCTATCTGTCCTTTTCCGTTCGCATGTCCATATCCCCAAATATCTTGATAATGGGTAGTATAAGCATCTACACCCATTTGATATTTTACATCTAACTTATGATTTTCGGTATTGAATTTAGTACCGAAGTTTACATATGCGTTACCAAAGAAACGATTGGTCTTTTCTGTAAATTCATTGTTGTTGACAGACCAATAGGCTGCGTCGAATCCTCCTGTGCCGCGATACGTATTTTGTTGGTATAAATTATTGGCATAATGGGATGGTATACCTGCTAAATCATAATGAGCGGGTGCGGGATATACGGTCGCCACGATACCGTCATTAGCTCCGGTAGATTTTTGGATTTTTGAATTCACGAAGTTTCCGGAAAAACCGGTAGTCCAATGCTCTTCCAATCGGGATTCCGCTGTTAATTTTACATTGTAACGATCCATACCTGTAGTAGGGACTATACCATCTTGGGTAGTACTACCCAAAGAAAAGGAATAAGAGCCTCTATCCAATGCTTGTGCGACATTTAATGAATTGTTCCAAGTCGTACCTAAATCAAAGAACTCTCCTATATTATCATAAATTTGTGGAGTAGTCCATGGATCCATTCCTGCATTGGCACGTTGAGGAACGTAATACATACCTTCATGTTTGCCCGATTGCTTGGTGTATGTATTATCTGTATTTCCTCCGTAGGTAGGATCATTGGGTAATTCTGAGATTTTAGGTCCCCAGCTAGTTGAAGCGTTAGGATTGAATTTACCGTTACTACCTTGAGCGTATATGTTCTGAAGATGAGGTTTTCTGGAAATCTTGTCAAAACTCAAGTTAGAAGAAAACGATACTTGTGGTTTCCCTTTTTTTGCCCCTTTACCACTTTTTGTTGTAATAACGATTACACCATTAGAGGCACGGATACCATACAAGGCGGAAGCTGCTTGTCCTTTCAGGATGTTAATGCTCTCGATATCGTTAGGATCGATATCGACTGCTCGGTTCGCATAATCTGCTCCGCTAACGCTATCGTAAGTACTCATGTCTGCGGCAGAAGAAATAGGCATGCCATCTACAACATATAGAGGAGAGTTATCCCCTGTAAATGAACGGGCTCCACGAATCGTTATCTGAGAAGAAGCACCGGGCATACCGCTAGATGGTTTAATCTCTAATCCGGAGACTTTTCCTTGTAAGGCTCCCGATAGGCTGGAGTTTGCCGCTTGCGTTAACTCATCAGACTTTATATCTTGTACCGCATAACCTAAAGCTTTTTTCTCTTTGGAGATACCCATGGCTGTAATAACGACTTCACTTAGGTTCTGTGCCCCTGATTGTAGCTCCACTTTCATTACAGGCTCGATAGGAACTTCTTTCGCCACCATTCCCACATAAGAGAATACCAGAGTCTTCGCGGAACCTATGAATAATAGGTTATTTTTTATTATTACTTAGTTTTCGCGGAACCTCGTTATAGTCTGAAAATCATGATGTACGCAGGAATCGTTCGCTGTTATTTTATGTATATTTTTATCTCTCATAGTGTTAAATATGTAATTCTTTATACTTGATGTAAGCCGTAATCTCTTGTGTATATATTATAATATTTAAATTAGGGGCTAAAAAAGTCTCCAAATTTTCTACCCCGTTTATCTTTTCTTATTATTTTATTGAAATTTTTTAATTATTTATTTGTTATAATAAATTTATTGTTACATTTGCATTTGTCCGAACCTTAATTTCCATGTTGCTATAAATCTATTGCGAATTAATTATATGTAAGTTAAACAAAAAAAGAGTGTGTCTATGAAGAAGTTGACTTATCTTTTACTTTGCCTAGTTTTAGGCATTGGATTGGCCACAGCTCAGACGAGGAAAGTAACAGGAACTGTTATTTCCGCCGAAGACAGTGAACCGATTATTGGTGCGTCTGTAATAGTCAAAGGTACTACTACAGGAACAGTAACGGATTTTGATGGTGCGTTCAGTTTGGATGTACCAAGTTCCGCGAAGACTCTGGTAATTTCTTATGTGGGCATGATTGCTCGTGAGGTTCCGGTACAAGATGTGTTGAGGGTAGTCCTTCAGTCTGGTACCCAGAATCTTGAGGAGGTTGTCGTAACTGCGATTGGTATGAAAAAGCAGGAAAAGGCGTTGGGCTATGCAGCCTCTACTGTGAAGAGTGAAGATTTGAATGCCGCTAAGTCTGGATCAGTGATGTCAGGCTTGACTGGTAAGGTTGCGGGTTTGAATATTACTAGCGGTGGTGCTACAGGCTCTTCTCAGAAAGTAATCGTGCGTGGTATCAGTTCTTTCAGTGCTAATCAACCTTTGTATGTGGTGGATGGTGTGCCTATTATGAATGATTTCCAAGGTGAGGATTCTTTCTCTAACTCCGTGGATTTTGGTAACCAAGCTAATGACATTAACCCAGAGGATGTTGAGTCTGTAACAGTCTTGAAGGGTGCTTCCGCTACTGCCCTTTATGGTAGCCGGGCTGCTAATGGTGTTATCATGGTGACAACAAAACGGGCTGGGGCTGAGAAGCTTTCTGTTACGTACGATGGCTCATTTATGGGATCTAGCGTATTGCGTGTTCCTCAAACACAAGATCGTTTCGGACAAGGATGGGGATCTTTCGGACCTATGGAGAATGGTTCTTGGGGACCGGTTTTGGATGGTCGTGATCATATCTGGGGACCTTACTCAGACGGCTCAGAAGGTTTATTAACTCCGCTTTCTAAGCCTTTCTCGTATGTAAAGAACAATCTTCGTGATTTTTATGAAACTGGTTTTGAGACGAATAATAACGTCTCGATTCGTATGGGTAATGATAAACTTGGTTTTGTTGCCTCCTATGGTAATGTGAAGTCTGACGGTGTATTACCGGGTGACGCTGATTCATATGCTCGTAATACAATCTCGTTAAGAGGTAATATGAAATATAAACGTTTTTCTGCGGAATTAAACTTGAACTATGTCCGTAAAGATATCACACAAGCTGCTGCTGGCCAAGGAGATGATGGTGCAACGATGTTTTCTGAGATTTTGCAACATGCCGTGGATGTAGATATTAGCTCAATGAAAGATTATACGAATCCTTATTTTAATACGGATAACTTCTATACAGCTTATGCGGAGAATCCATATTGGGTGTTAGATCATAATCGTAATAAATATCAAGACGACCGTGTCTATGGTAAGATCGAGCTTGCTTTTGAGATTATGAAAGGTTTGAAGGCAGTTGGACGTTTAGGTGGTGACTTTACGAACGCTACTCAAAAGAGATGGAATGAAAAAGTGACTTTCGCTTCAGGGTCTTGGAGTGAATTAGGTGGTAAGAAGCAGCAGCCCGGTACTTATACGGAACGTCGTGACAAGGTGGAGCAAATTGATGCGACCGCTTTCTTAAACGCGGATTATAAAATCGGTGAGGATATCGCTTTGAATGGTATGATTGGATGGAACTTGAATCAACAAACGAGTTCTTATTTGAAATCTTATCTGTATGGTTTGGAGCAACCGGGATGGTTTAACCTAGCGAATGGTGTTGATAAGCCCATGACTACGACTTACTCTGATAGACGCCGTTTGGTTGGTTTGTTCGCTCAAGGTGAGTTTGGTTACAAGAATTTCTGGTTTGTGAATGCTTCTATTCGTAACGACTGGTCATCTACTTTACCTCAAGGAAATAATAGCTTTTTCTATGGTGGCGTGAATACTTCATTGATCATCACGGATATGTTTGAGGATTTGAAATCTGATTATCTGAATTTCTTGAAGGTTCGTGCAGCTTGGGGACAGACTGGTAACGATGCCCCGATTTACCGTACTAGCAGTTATTTTACACCGACTCAAATCAGTTTAGGTTTTGGAGATTTATATTTACCTATTAATAATACATTAGGCTTGACAGAGTATAATCGTTTGCCGAGTATGGATCTTCGTCCGGAGATCACGACAGAATGGGAGTTCGGTTTAACAACGCATCTGTTTAACAATCGCTTGGATATTGATGCTGCTTATTATAATAAGAGTACGAAAGATCAGATAATATCTGCTAGTCTGGCTCCGGAGTCTCGCTATACGTCTATGACCCGCAACGTAGGTAAGATTGCGAATCAAGGTGTCGAGTTGGCAGTGAATGGCATTCCTGTTCGTACGAAAGATTTCGAGTGGGGATTAGGTTTTACTTTCAGTAAGAACTGGAGTGAGGTGAAAGAGTTATGGGATGATGTAACTGAGTATAAATTGACAAGTTCCTATCAAGTGGATTTCGTTGCGGAAGTAGGTCAGCCTTTGGGCGTTTTCAAGGTTCCGGCTTTGGCCACGACCGATGATGGTAAGGTGATCGTTGATAATAACGGTATGCCGACAATTGATGCTAGCAAGAAAGAGATCGTAGGAACGTCTACTCCTAATTTCTTGATGGGCTTTAATACGCATTTCACATGGAAAGGGATTACTTTATCAGCGGTATTAGATTGGCGTAATGGCGGTGAGTTCTATTCATATACCTCTCAATTGCTTACATTTGCCGGAAACTCTACTTATACGGTGTTTAATAATCGTGAACCATTTGTGGTTCCTAATTCCGTGAAAGTCGTAAATGGTCAATACGTAGAGAATGATATACCTATCGTACATTGGGGAGGTGCTTCTAGCGCTGTTAATACCTACTATAATAACGCCTCCAACTACGCTCAGTATAGAAATTGGATTTTACCTAAAGATTACTTGAAATTAAGAGAGATTACACTTTCTTACTCTTTGCCGAAAGCATGGTTGAAACAAACCCCATTCTCTATGGTTCAAGTTAGTTTGATCGGACGTAATTTATTTATGTGGACCCCGAAAAAGAACAACTACGTAGATCCGGAAGGTACGAATTATGGTAATGACATCTTGTCTGAAATTGGTGAATTTGGTGCGGCTCCGACAAACCGTACGTTTGGTGGTGGTATTAAAGTCGTATTATAATAAGTAACTTTAAAAAGTAAAGATAGTATGAAAAGAAACAATTTAATATATACAGGACTGGTTAGCTGCTTGTTGATGGCGACTACAGCTTGTTCCGATTATTTGGATATTAACCAGAATCCGGAATATCCAACGGAAGCCTCTTCTTCTACTTTGCTTCCTTCTGGTATCGCAGGAGTAGCAAGTATTGTAGGTGGTACTTACGAATTATATGGTAGCATGTGGTCTCAGCAACGTACGCAGGTACATACATCC